>Ga0209376_1004089_pt1 | contig 12825 bp, 8 predicted proteins | sample GraSoiAngelo_134_FD_185891 | JGI IMG/M metagenome (GOLD analysis project Ga0209376, IMG submission 185891) | Grasslands soil microbial communities from the Angelo Coastal Reserve, California, USA - 14_0929_05_30cm (SPAdes) (version 2) | ecosystem: Environmental > Terrestrial > Soil > Grasslands ... | reverse complement strand
CCGGAAGCCCGGCATGATGCGGTGACCGCGCAGCCCGATCGTCATCGGGCCACCGGCGCTCCGCACGCCTTCGGTCACGGTCCGGAGCAGATCAGCGGTCGTCGGGAGCTGGCCCGAGGGCGTGGAACGGAACTTGAACTCCCCGCTGGTGAAGTCTCGTGGCTGCGGAGCCCGCCGAGGGGCCAGCGTCGGCCCCACCGAGCCGTCACCCTTGCCTGCCACACCATGGCAAGGGACGCACGCCATGACGTAGATGTCGCGGCCCACAGTGATCATCTCCCGATGCTCCCAGGGCACATGGGGTCCCTGGTGTCCTGAAAACGTGTGCTGGTAGGCCATCACCGCCCAGCGCTCTTCGACGGAGAGCTGACCCTTCCACGGCGGCATGGCAGACCCCTTACCCTTGAACGGCTCGACCTGGCCGCCCTCACTCACTCGCCAGAACCAGTAGTTGTCGCGCATCTCGGCGACGCCGTCCTTGTCGCGGAAGTCCGAGGGCTTGAGCGGCAGCGCCAGGCCGGCCGGTCCTTTGCCGTCGCCCTGGTCGCCATGGCAGACCGCGCACCGCGTGGTGTAGATCTCCTTGCCTCGCGCGATCATCGTTGCGTCTGTCCACACGCTCAGCGGGGCGTGGACGTCCGCATACTCGAGCGGAGCCGGCACGTGCGCGTGGCCGCCCTTTTCATCGTCCTTCTCACCGTTGGCACGAGTCGGCGCGGGGTTGCTACCCCAGAGGCCGATCACGAGCGCCGCCATCGCAACCACCGTGAGCGACCAGGATCGGATTCGCATGCCGAGTCTCCTCAGAAGTCCCAGTCGATGCCGACGAAGAGCTGGTTCCGCCAGTTCCGCAGCGGACTCTCCTCGACGAAGTCGCGGACGTTCACGCTGTCGCGGACGAAGAACGCGACGTTCTGCCACGGGTAGAACTTCGCCTGCAGCGACAGCACGCTTCCATCACGCTTCTCCTCTCTGAGCCCGCCTGCCCAGAGCTGGTCGAAGCGGGTCGAGAGAAGAATCTTCTCGTGGAGGAGGTAGTCGATCTCGAAGGACAGCCCGGCGGCCGTTCGGTCGACGTCACGCCTTAGCCCACCGGGCAGCCCGTACAGCCGATCCCAGATGAGGGCGCCGTACACGTCGAGTTCCTTCCACCGCACGTTGGCCGCGATCCCATAGCGCAGGCGATCCAGCCGCGTGCCGCCGGGGTGATCGTGGTCGTCGGGATCGGGCGCCCGGACGACGCCAAAGCCCCAGTTGAAAAGCGCGGAGACGTTGAAGGTGAGCTCCCGGCGATCGAGCAGGTCGAAGCGCAACGCTCCGTAGGTATTGAAGCCTTCGTTCTCTCGGAGAAAGCCGACCTGGGTCAGCAGGACGTCGTTGATCATCGCGTGGACGTCGGCCCCTGGCGCCCCCTGCACGTTGTACATCACCTGGTCGGTGACGAGCTGCGGCTCGCGCTCATCGCGGTTCTTGAACAGGCCGAAGAACTTCGACGTGAACGCGTAGGGCACCACGGGGAGCCGCTCGACCGCACCGTGCTTGACTTCCAATTCCGTCGGCGCGATGAGCTGGCGGTTCGTCGCGTACGAGAAGTTCGTGTTCGGGTCGACCTTGCCCGCCATCAGCATCGGGCCGTGCATCGAGAACCCGCCGTGCTTGCCCACCATGGTCTGGCCGCCCATCTCCATGGTCGGCGCTCCGAGCGCGCCGAGCAGGCGACCGAAGTTCAGCATGAAGAAGGCCTCTTTACCCAGCCCGAGCTGGCCCTTCGTGAAGTAACGGCCCTTTTCGAAGACCACAGCGTTCGGCTCCCCTTCGATCTCGACGAAGATGCTCAGCTCGGGCAGCAGGGGACGGGCGACGAACAGCGTGATCTCGTCCGGCGGGGCGAACTTCTTCTCGGTCTCGCGCGGCGACGTCGTGTACTCGAACAGGCCGCCTTCGATCCGCAGCGCGAGGCTGTCGATGAGCGTCTTGACTGGCCCGTCTTCTCTCAGGCTTCCGACCAGACCGTCAGGGCGGGCCGCGCTCGGGATCTGGAAGCCCATCATGTGGAACTGCTCGCCGAAGCGGTTCAGCCGCGGTGGCCGGGTGTGGCAGGCGTTGCACTGCAGGTCGTATTGACGGGCGAACGCCGGAACCGCCTCTACGGACTTCACCTGCAGGTAGCTGAGCGCCACCGCGCCAACCGCGATGACGATGAAAGCGCGTCTGAACATGAACCCTCCCCGTCGCGTGCGACATCGGCGAGCTCCTCGAGCGAGATCGGGGACTGATGCGGAACGAAGGGGGGAAGGGTTAAATCAGAAAGGACGCGTTCAGCAGGCAGAGCGACCGATCAGGAGCTCGTCTCGGAGCGATCATGTGCCGCGGCTTCGCGCCCCACGCAAGCATGGGAGGCGCCGTGGTGATCGACGGGCTCGAGATGACCGGCGCGCGGTCGAGCAACGGCGACAGGACTGGTGCCGGTTTGGATAGCGTGGCATCACAGGAGGCGATGTCGGTATGAGCGCCGTCCGAGTCGTGCGACTCGGCGCTGGAGGTAGCCCCATGGGAAGCGACCGCGGCCCATTCGGCCCCAGGTGGCAGAGAGCAAATGTGACCGAGCAGCGTCGAGACCGTCAGCACCAGGAGCACCGGCAGCAAACGCCGCGGGAGATTCATCGAGCCGGACGATACACGCCGGTTCCCGAGACTGTCAAGGAATTCGGACGCTCGAGTCGCCCGGCAGAATGCCCACAGCCTCGTACACACGGAGCGCCTTTCGGCTGACACCGCTCTGGGCGTCAACCTCGCCTATGAGCAGGCCGTCTCGGGGCAAGGTCAAGAGCCTCATCGAGTTCTTGCGGCTTCCGCGTGCAGGAAGAAACTGTAACCGTGAGCGATCGCCGCAGCGAGTATCACTCGTGGCCGCAGGCGACGTTCTCCGGCCAAAGCAACTCCTGGTGAGAGCGTGCGACCGACCGAATCGTCGTGACGAGGATGATGCCGGCGATGACAAGCGCCACGACGGTGTCGAAGAGCGGCCGCCCCGACGCGAGCACCAGCGCGCCCGCCACGACGGGCCCAAGCGACAGGAGCGTGTCGCCGAGGTTGTGTACGTAGGCAAGTCGGATCGCGGCATCCTCCCTCGCCGGCTCGCGCAGGACCCTGGCCACGCCCCAGTTCCCGACCGCGCCCACGATCCCTGCGACGACAGGAACCACGCCCAGCACCGGAACCGGTTGAGAAAAGCGTTCAACCACCTGCCAGAGCAGGACGACGCTGATCGCAATCAAGCCGACGGAGTTGAAGAGATTGGCGGCGCGCAGGAGCCGCCCGGAAAGCCCCTGACGCAGTGTGTACGCGAGGACGAGGAATCCGAGGGCCATCTCGTCGGAGAAATTGTGGACCCCATCGACGATGAGACTCAAGCTGCTGGCCTGAACGCCACCGACCAGCTCGACGACCAGCACGAGGGTGTTCAGGAGAAACGCGCGCGCCAGTGGGCGGCGACGATGCGCCATGGAGCGGATGGTACAACCCGCACGGAACGGTGCGGACCGGCAAAAGTTGCATGGGCCCGATGACTCGGCTATACATACGTGACATGACGACGGGCCTGCGGTGGCATCAGCTGAGACGAACCTCTGCGCTCGTCCTGCTCAGTGTCGCTCTTCTCGCCACCATTGTGCTCGGTACGGCCGCGCCCCACCTACATCTAGACCGTGAGCCGGCGTTCTTCAACGAGGAGCATGACCTGACACTCCTCGCCAGCGCCAGCCTCCATGCTCCACTCCCGGACGGCTTACCCCTCATCGCGCTGGGCGCCGCGCTCTCGTCGATGGCCGTGCTCATGCTCGGGCAGCCTGCCAGCTATCCCGGCCGGCTCGCCGATCCGCGCGCTCCTCCGCTCGCCTAGCGTCCCCTCGTTCCGCTGACATCAACCGCCCGGAGTCTTCACTCCGGGACCTCGCGAACACTTCGGAGGAGGGACGACATGCACACACTCGTGGTGGTTTGCCTGATGCTACTCGTGATGCTCGTGGCCTCGCCGGTGGCCGCCCAGGAGGCGGACACGCTCCGCCGCGAGCTCGAACAAATGCGCAAGAGTTTCGAAACAATGCAGCAAAACTATCAGAAGGCGATGGACGCGCTGAACGATCGCATCAAACGACTCGAGTCGACGCCGGCGCCGATTGCCGTCGCGCCGGCGCCGCCATCCGCCATCCAGGCGGTCCAGGGGGCCCCTCCCGGAACGGGGCCCGGCTCTTCACCCATCTCGCCGATGGATTTGCTTCGTCCGCGCGAGCCGTTCTCGCTCTACGGCCGACGCGGATCCGGCCAACTCCTCTTCGACATGGGCATCGCGGGAGACTTCGTCGGCAGCTTTGCTCCGCACAACGTCCAGAAGTCCGGCGCTGGAACGTTCGGCGCCGAGACCAACCGTTTCTTCCCGCGCGAGGTCGAGGTGGCCCTGTTCGGCCAAGTGGACCCATTTGCTCGGGCCGAGGTTCGCATCGAGGCCAGTGAGACATCACCCGGAACGGACACCCAGGTTTCGCTGGCCGAAGCCAACATGACCTTGCTCACGTTGCCCTACGGCTTCCAGGCCAAGCTCGGCCAGATGCGCAACCGCTACGGCCTCACCAACCCGATCCACGAGCACGACCTGCCCTACGTCGACCGGCCGAACGTGCTGAGGAATTTCTTCGGTGACGAAGGATTGGTCGAGAAGGGCGTCGAGGTGACGTGGGTGCCCGATTTCCTGCCCTTCTATCTCGAAGCGCTGGCCGGCGTTTTCAACGGCGACAACTCGACGGCATTCGGCTACGGGCGCATCACCCAGCCGCTCGTGACCGGCCGCCTCCGGACGTTCTTCGAGCTCTCCGACACCAGCGCGATCCAGCTCGGGATCTCAGGCGCCACTGGCCAGACTCCCGATCGGCTGAGCAGCACCATCCTCGGGTACGATATGAAGTACAAGTACCGGCCCGAGGGATGGCTGCATCCGCTGCTGACCGTATCGTCCGAGGGGCTCTACTCGATGCGCCGCGTCGAGGAGCTCGTCACAGTCGACGACAACGTCGTGGGCAAGAAGAGCACGCGGGACGCGTTCGGGTGGTACCTGCAGGGCGAAGTACAGCCGGTCCGGCGGTGGGCGTTCGGCGCGCGCTACGATGCGTCGCAGTTTCCCACCCAGCCGGGGTTCGAATGGGCGATCGGCCCGTACGTCAGCTTTTTCCCGTCGGAGTTCCTTCGCTTCCGTCTCGGCTACAAGTACACCGAGCGCGACCGCACACAGATCACACCGTTCAACCAGAACGACGCGACGGCACGGGCGGTGAACGAGGTCTTCTTCCAGGCCAGCTTCGTCCTGGGCGCGCACCCCGCGCACCCGTTCTAGAATCGGAGAACGAAATGATCAGCCGAGTCCTCACGTTGCTCCTCGTGCTCGCCGCCGCCTTCAGCGGCGCTGACGTCGTGCAGGCCGCCGACAAGCTCCGTGTGGTGGCGACGATCCCTGATCTGAAGTCGCTGACTGAAGCCGTGGGTGGAGATCTCGTCGACGTCGACTCCCTCGCCCGCGGGACTCAGAACGCACATGAAGCCGAGATCCGACCCACCATGATGCTGAAGCTCCGTCGCGCCGATGCGGTCATCGAAAACGGCCTGGACCTCGATTCCTGGGTCGACGTGGCGGTGAACGGTGCCAATAATCCCAATATCGTCCGGGGAGCCAGGGGGCGGATCGACATCTCCCGCGGTCTGCCGATCCTCGACGTGCCGACGATCCGTATCGATCGCTCCATGGGCGACGTCCATCCTCTCGGAAATCCCCATTACTCGATGGACCCCGGGCTGGCGCCGATCATTACCCAGAACATCGTCGATGGCCTCGCCGCGCTCGCGCCTCAGCATCGACAGGCGTTCGAGCGGAACCGTCAGATCTTCCTCGGCCGGCTCGACGACGAGATGGCGCGCTGGAAGAAGATCATGGAGCCGTTCCAGGGCGCCAAGGTCGTCGTCTACCACCCTCAGTGGATTTATTTCCTCACACGCTTCGGCCTGGTTCAGGCTGCGACGCTCGAGGATCGCCCAGGCATCCCCGCGTCGCCGGGCCATCTCGTGCGAGTCATCGAGCACATGAAGAGCGAGCACATCAAGGTGATCATCGTGGAGCCGTGGAACGACAGGAAGCTGGCCGGCCGTGTCGCCGACGACGCTGGCGCCAAGGCCGTCGTGCTGGCATCAATGGTAGGCGGTGTGAAAGGGGCCGACAACTACTTCTCGGCCATCGACTTCAACATCAAGACGCTGTCCGAGGCGCTCAAGTAGGACATGGTCGACCTGCTGGAGCTGCTGTGGATCCCGTTCCTGATGTGCCTCGTCCTCACCGGGATCCACGCCTACCTCGGCGTCCACGTTCTGGCCCGTGAGGTCGTCTTCGTCGATATCGCCCTGGCCCAGATCGCCGCGCTGGGCGCGACCGCCGCGTTCCTCGTCGGCTACGACATGGACACGTGGGAGTCGTACGCCATCGCTCTCTTCGCGACCCTCGTCGGCGCGCTGGTCTTGTCCTTGACGCGGACGCGACGTCGGAACGTCTCTCAGGAAGCCGTCATCGGTGTCGTCTACGCGGTATCCTCTGCGGGCGCCGTGCTGCTCGCCGACCGCGCCGCCCATGGCATCGAGCACATCCGCGCCATGCTGGTGGGCAGCCTGCTCGCCGTGCGCGGACCCGAGGTGCTCAAGGTCGCACTGCTCTACGCGCTCATCGGCGGGCTGCACTGGCTGTGTCGGAAGCCGTTCTTCCTGATCTCGACCGATCCCGAGGCCGCGTACGCGCATGGCTGGAACGTGCGTCTCTGGGATTTCGTCTTCTACGCGTCGTTCGGTGTCGTGGTGACAAGCTCGGTTCGGATCGGCGGCGTGCTCCTCGTCTTCTCGTATCTCATCGTGCCGGCGCTCGCGGCTACGGTAATGGGCGGAACGGTGGCGACGCGGCTGCTGATCGGCTGGAGTTTCGGCACGCTGGTCAGCGTGATCGGCATGGCGGCCTCCGCGGTGTTCGACCTGCCCACCGGCGCGGCCGTCGTGTGCACGTTCGGCCTGACGCTGCTCGCCTTCGCCGTGGCCGGGCGCCTCTTCGGCTGGCGGCCCGTCGCGGCCCGAGCCGTGCTGCCCACGAGGCCGCTGACTCGGTGGAAAAACACTAGGTGATGTCAGGCGCGCGTGGCCTGATGCTGTCGAGTGCGCTCCTGCTCTTCAGTTGCGCGTCCCTCCACTCGCCCGTGGCCATTCCGAACACCCAGACGCTGGCCGGCGCCTGGCACGGCCGGGTCTCGGGATTCGCCGGCCATGCGATGGCGGTCATGACGATCGCCGACACCGGCGCGTACTCGGGCACGATGTTCCTCGACGCCGGTGACAAGCCGTTCCAAGGCGCCATCGTCGTCGTCGACTCGGGGCGTGTCCGGTACCAGGGCACGCTGGGGAACGGCATCGTGCGCCTCGAGCAGCGCGGCGGCACTCAGGTCCTGCGCTTCGTGCAGGACGGCGGCGGCGGAGGCGCCAGCTTCAGTCGCCCGCCCTGACCAACTACAATCGCCCCGTGGCCATCCGCGGAACGGAGCCACCACCACGCCAACCCGCGGCCGTGCTCACGATCACCGCGATCGCATTCGTGTCCCTCACCGCCGTCATCTGGGTCTTCGGAACCGTGACGCTGGACCAGCAGGCGTTCGAAACGATCATCGAACTGGCCACGCCCGGTGTCGTGCGCGTGATGAAGGTCGTCAACTACGCGGGCGAAAAGCTCGTCCTCATTCCGGCCATGGTCGTGCTCTATGTCGTGTTCCGGCGCGCGCGACGACAGTGGTGGATCTGGGCGGCCCTGATGGTGGCCGCGCGGATTGCGGAGAGACTCGTCAAGCTCGCGGTCGGGCGCGCCCGTCCGATGGGCGAGGGCTTTGCGTTTCCGAGCGGTCACGTCACCGCGGCCGCCGCGTACTTCGGGACCGTGTTCTACCTGGCCGGGTCGCTGTCATCGCCCGCGCTGCGAGTCACCATTCGGGCCGCCGCGCTGGCGACGATCGTTCTGGTGGCGCTGGCGCGAATCGTCCTGCGTGCTCACTGGCCGTCCGATACGCTGGCAGGAGCGGCGCTGGGTCTGGCGCTGGGCGTTATCGGCGGCGCTCGCCGCCTCGGCTCAGGTGCGTGCGGTAGAGGGCTGAGACCCGCTGCGGAGGGCGCTCGCCACCATCTCGCGAATACCATCGCGCTTGAACGGCTTGGCCACGACGTAATCGACACCGCGGCTCTCGGCCTCCACGGGATCGATGCGGTCGCCCCAGCCGGTCACCATCGCCACCGGCGTGCCCGGGCGGGCCTGCTTGACGATTCGCGCGACCTCCCAGCCCGAGATCCCCGGCATCCCGAGGTCGGTGATGACGAGATCGAACGCTTCCTTTTCCACGCAGGCGATGCCGGACTCGCCGTCGGTGCAGTACACGACCTGGTGGCCGTCGCGGGTCAGGGCATCCTTGAGCACGTCGCCCACCTCGCGCTCGTCGTCGATGACGAGGATCCGGCCCTTGCGGCTGGACTTGCCGACCGGCCGGGCCACCGGCTCCACCACCGTCTCTCCGGGAGGCGGGAACTTGATGATGAACGTCGTGCCCTGGCCGAGCTGGCTCTGGACGTCGAGCTCCGCGTTGTGGCGGGTCACGATGCCGTAGACGACGCTGAGACCAAGGCCGGTGCCGCGCTCGCCCTTGGTGGTGAAGAACGGATCGAAGATGCGCTGGCGTACGTCTTCGGCCATGCCGATGCCGGTGTCGCTGACGCGGCACAGGACGTGCGTGCCTTCCACGTCGGTGCTGAGCGTCACGCGACCGCCCTCGGGCATGGCGTCGAGCGCGTTGAACACGATGTTGGTGAGCGCCTCGCGCAGCTCGGCGGGATCGCCCGCGACGATGGGAGTCGGCCGCAGCTCGGCCACGACCTCGTACTGCAGGCCCCGCGCCTGGGCGTCGTCCTTCCACCGTGAGCGCGTCACCTCCACGACCTCGCTGATGATCGTCGCGAGATCGACGGGCTGGAACGGCCGCGCCCGGCGCATGCGGGTGAATTCCTGGATGCGCTTGACCGTCTGGGCGGCGTCGAGGGCCACCTTGATGATGACGTTGAGCTGACGCTGCAGCTCGGCGTCCTCGGTCTCGTTGAGGAGCACCTCGGCGCGGCCGACGACGATGGCCAGGACGTTGTTGAAGTCGTGGGCCACGCCGCCCGCCATCTCGCCCAGCGCGCGCAGGCGCTCGCCCTGGACCACCCGCTGCTGCGACTCCTCGACCGCCCGCAGCGCGGCTCGCAGATCGCCGTAGAGGCGGCTGTTCTCGAGCGCGATGGCAGCCTGATCGGCGAAGGTCTGGAGCAGCGTCACCTCGTTCTCGGAGAAGACTCGCGTCTTGAAGTCGCCGATCCCGATCACGCCGATGATCTCGCGCTTGACCCGGAGCGGCACCGCCAGGTACCCGCGGACGCGTCGGGTGCCGATGAACGCGCGCAGGTCGTCCGAGTAGGTCAACGACGAATCGTTGTAGACGTCGGCGGACCAGACGGGAATACCCTCGCGGGCGGCGCGGCCGACCACGCCGACGCCGGGCGCGATGATCGGCGGCACCGTGGCCAGCGCCTCCGGCTCGCCTTGCGAGGAGATCAGCTTCAGCGATCCGTCGGCCTGCAGGAGCCGCAGGACGGAGAACGCCCCGCCGAGCAGGCCGAGCGAGCTCTCCACGATGCGCTTGCCGACGTCGGCGGCGTCCAGGCTCTCGGTGAGCATGCGGGCCAGCCGGGCCAGCTCTTCGGCCTCGCGCTGGCGCCGCGTCGCCTCCGAGTAGAGCCGGGCGTTTTCCATCAGCACGGCGGCCTGCTCACTGATACCCGAGACCAGGCGCATCTCATCGGGGGTGAACTTGCGGCGCTCGCGCCACCACACGGCGAAGAAGCCGCCGATGGGCGCGCCCTTGACGATCATGGGCACGAACAGCAGCGACTGGTGGGGGAAGCGCTCGACCGTGGCCCGATCGATCCGCGGATCGTTGGCCACGTCGTCCGACGTGAGCGGCCGGCCGTCTCGCCAGGCCTCCTCCATGCCGGGATGGCCCACGATGGGAATCGGGTGCTCGACGAAGCTCTCGTAGAGATTCGGCGGTACGTGATATCCGGCGATCGGCCGCAGCACGTTCCGGCCGGTGTCGGCGAGATAGGCCCCCACCATGTCGGCGTCGAGCGTCCGCGTGATCTCGCGAGCTACGCGTCGCATCGTTTCGGTGGGATCGAGCGTGGCGCTCACCGCCTGGCTCACCGTCAGGAGCGTCTCCGTCTCGCGCAGGCGCGCCTGCGTCTGCTGGAAGAGCCGCGCGTTGTCGATGGCGAGTGCCGCGTGCGTGGCCACAGCGTTCAGGAACTCCAGCTCCTCGTCCGGGAACGCGCGGGCGTCGCGTTGGAGCAGCGCCAGCACGCCCAGCGTGTCTTCCTTGAGCGTGATCGGAATGGCCAGCATCGCCTGGTAGCCGAACTGCTGGACGAGTGACGTGTCGCGCCACCGGGCGTTGCTCGTCAGGTTCGCGTGGACGGCCGGGCGCCGGGTGCGCATGACGCCGGCGCTGAGCTGTTGCACCGCGCTCAGCTTCTCGATGGCCCCGAGCGATGCCTCGATACCGGCGGCGGCCCGGAAGATGAGGTCCTCGCCGTCGAGGAGGAGCACGAGGGCGGCGTCCATCCCCGTCAGCCGGCGGGCCTCCTCGGCGATGCGGGGCAGCAGCCGGTCGAGATCGATCTCGGTGGCCAGCTCCCGGCTGAGGGCGACCAGCGCCTCCTGGCGGCGCTCGAGCCGACGCCGGACCGTGATGTCGCGCGCGCTGCCCAGGACCGCCACGGGCACGCCGTCCTTGAGCACGGGCCGGCCCACCACTTCCAGGATGACGTGCTCGCCGCTCTTGCCGATGAAGTCCGCCGTGAACGACTCCGGACGCTCGCCGGCCAGCATGCGGCGCACGATCGCCGTCGCCTTGTCCCGATCGGCGGGAGCGACGAACTCGCTGATGTTCATGCTGAGGAGCTCGTCGTGCGTGTAGCCGCTCACGCGCACGCCCGCCTCGTTGATCTCGAGGATGCGGCCCTGCAAGTCGTGGAGGTAGACCACGTCGATGACGTTCTCGAACAGCTCGCGATAGCGGGTCTCCGACACCGCCAGCCGCTCGCGGGCCTCGCGCTCGGCCTCCAGCAGCCGCGCGTTCTCGATCGCGATGCCGGCCTGCCGGGCGATACCCTCGACGAGCCGGAGCTCCTCGCTCAGGAAGTCGTGGTGGGAGCGGGTCCACGCCACCGCGAAGCCGCCGATGACCTCGCCCTTGACCACCATGGGCACGGCGAGCACCGACTTGTGCGGCAGCACGCGGAACAGCGGATGGTCGAAGCGCGGATCGGCCTGACTGTCGCTGGCAAAGACCGCGCGCGTGAAATCGGCCGCCTCCCGCATCGCCCCCTGGTCCATCGCCATCGGTGTGGTCGCAAAGAAGGCCTTCAGGTCGGGCGGCACGTGATAGCCGGCCACGGGAATGAAGTCGCCGTCGGACCCGTTGCGCCGCCACACGCCGCCCATCTCTGCGCCGAGGGCGCGCACCATCTCCCGGATCGTGCGGCGCCCGATCTCGGTCACGTCGAGGATCGACCCGGCCGCCTGGCTCACCACGAGCAGCGTCTGGGTCTCGCTCAAGCGCTGCTGCGTCTGCTCCCACAGCCGCGCGTTCCAGATGGCCACCGAGGCTGAGTTGGCCAGCGCCTCGACCAGTCGCACCTCGTCGGGCGCGAAGACGCGCGGCTCGCGGGTGGCGACGGTCAGGATGCCGACCGGCTGATCCTCCAGCATGAGGGGCACGCCGAGGAACGACACGAGGCCTTCGTCGCGCACGCGGCCGCGGTTGCGCACGCGCTCGTCCGTGCGGAGGTCGTTCACGACGACCGACGTGCGGTGATAGATGATCGAGCCGATGAGGCCCTCGCCGGCCGAGACGCGGACGCGCTCGGGCGGCGTTTCCAGGGTGGGGCCGGCCTGGGCATGGAGGCGGAACTCGCCGTGCTCGGTGTCGCGGAGCCAGATGCGCACCACGCACTCGGTCTCCACGCGGTGGCGTACGAGCTCGGCCAGCCGGTGCAGGACCTCGCCGAGGTCGAGCGTGCTGGCGAGCAGACGACCGGCCTCGACCATGCTCTGAGCCTCGGCCGCCCGGCGCACCGTCCCCTCGTACAGCCGCGAGTTCTCGACCGCGATGGCGACTTGATTCGCGACAATCTTCAGTAGTTGTTCCTCGTCGGAGCGCGCGCCGGCCGGCACGATGTGCTTCACGGTCATGACGCCGAGCGGGCGACCACGGACGGCCAGCGGCACGCTGAGCTCCACCTCGATCGACTCGTCGGCGGACCCCGGCAGGACGCCGCGCGCCCGCGCCTCGGGGGCGGGGCTGGCGGCGGAGACGCGAACGCCGGCGGGATCCGAGAGCTCCACGATGAGGCTCTGGGCGCCGAGCGCCTTCACCAGCGAGGGGAGCAGGCGTTCGAGCAGCGCGGTGACGCGCAGCTCGGACGTGATGTCCTGGACGGCGCCGTGAAGATCCTCGAGCTGGACGGCGCGGCGCACGAAATGCTGGTTGAGCCGCTTGAGCTCCTCGACCTGGTTGACGAGGCGGTAGACGAGGCGCTGGTTGAGCTCGCGCAGATACGTGGGAGCTTCCTGCTCTTCCACCCATTCCCGCTTGCCGCGCAGGAAGTCGGCGACCTGGC
>Ga0209376_1004085_pt1 | contig 12832 bp, 19 predicted proteins | sample GraSoiAngelo_134_FD_185891 | JGI IMG/M metagenome (GOLD analysis project Ga0209376, IMG submission 185891) | Grasslands soil microbial communities from the Angelo Coastal Reserve, California, USA - 14_0929_05_30cm (SPAdes) (version 2) | ecosystem: Environmental > Terrestrial > Soil > Grasslands ... | reverse complement strand
TGTTGGGAGCAGCCGGTTCCGGCGGGTTTCTGGCTCGCATTCGCTCTCGCTGCTGGTATCGGTAAATGTATTGCTCCTGCCACGTGAGGCCTTTGGGGATGGCGTAGAACGTCCCTATCCAGGCTCCCTCCCATTGAATCTCCTTTCCATTCTTCAACTCCCACCTTCGGAATGTCACAGCCCCTCCCAGATAGAGCGCGGGTAGGGCCGCATAAATGGACATGAACTGCGACAGTATACTGAACGGGATGGCTTCTGACTCAATCATGTACCCTAATACCACAATAATCACCAATCCCGCTCCAAGCGCAAATAGGAGCCTACCGCGGCTTGGATGATCTTCGCCTCTTCTTTCAATTCCCCGTGTCGTACCACGAGCAAGGGTTGCTCCGGCAAGGAACCCTCCAATGCCACTTACCGACGCAATGCCAACATTCAACCGGTAATTGACGGCTGCTTGCAACACTGCAATGAATGACCAAACAATCGTGAAGGAAAGGTATGAACGATAGGCTCGCGACACCTGATCTCGCTGTATACTGGCCGGAGTCTGTTCGAAAAATAGTTTTCGGATTTCACCGGACTATTCTCGCGGCTGGCCTGGGCGAGCGCCAACGTGGGTCTCTAGGAATTTTGCGGATCTCTTGATCGAGTCTATCTCGTTCTCTCTCCGGACAAACCCGTGACCCTCGTCCTCGTAGACCTTCACCTCTACCGTGACACCGTTCTTCCGCGCCGCTTCGGCCATCTGCATCGTCTCCTCTACCGGACAGCGGATATCGTTCTTGCCGGCCAGCAATAGTAGGGGTGCGCGTATTTTGTCGGCGAAGAATATTGGTGACCGGTCGCGCCAGAGCTCGCGGTCCGTGACGGGATCACCCATCAACCATTCATCATTCTTCTGCAGCACCGGGTCTTCGTTCTCGTGTGCTGTGAACCAGTTGGCGAGTGGCACGATGCTCACGCCGGCGGCCCAGATCTCGGGGGTTTTGGTCAAGGCCATGAGTGTGAGGTAGCCTCCCCATGAGCCGCCCATTATCGCGATCCGATCCGGATCAACGTAGCCGGTTCTCTTGAGATACTCGGTCGCTGCGACTAGATCCTTCAGGTCGCCTCCTCCGCAATCCTTCCTCAACGATTCTGTGAACTCTCGGCCGAAGCCGGTCGAGCCGCGAAAGTTGGGCGCCATCACGATGTAGCCGTGGCTGACGAAGTATTGTAGTCGGGGATACCAGCTGTTGAAGTGCTCCCACTGCGGCCCACCATGTGGATAGATGATGGCTGGGTGCGAATTGTCCTGTTTGATGTTGGCTGGGATGTAGAGAAAGCTGGCGATAGGAGTCTCGTCGTAGGACGGATAGACGACGAGATGCGGGTTGACGAAATTGTCTTGGTGCAGCCCGCCGACAAGCGATGATGTGATCTGTTTCAATGTCCGGGCTTTGATATCGTAGACCCAGATATCGTGGGGGCTGTCTCCCTGCGCGTGTATGATAGCGAGACGCTTCCCGTCGGGCGAGAACCTTGCTGCTCGGACTACTCCTTGCGCGGGCGGAATCTCCTCTTCTTCCCCATTGAGGTCTCGGAGGAGTAGTCTCAGGTTTCCTGCGCGGTTCACGATGTAGGCGAACTTGTCCTCGGCGTCGGAGACGGCCACCATTTGGCTGTCCCATTGGCCGAGGGTCAGCCACTTGAACTCGGGGTTCTCTTTCAGCTCGAGAAGCGCGACTGCCTCGATCCCTTGCTGGTTTGCGTTGCTCGTGACGTAGACCCTCTTGCTGTCACGGGTCCAACCCTGGACGATTGTTGTCGACTTGTCGTCTATCGGGGCGAGAACTGTTTCCGCGCCCGCTTCTAGGTCTTTGACTCTGACGCCGGTGTACTGGTAGTTCCGGGTGGTTGAGTAGGCGATCTTCTTCCCGTCGGGGCTGTACTCAAGATACTCGCAGTCGCCTGCCTCGTTGGTGACGATCTTCTTGACCGTCCCGGTCGCGGGGTCCATCTGCCAGATCGGATAGGCGCCCGGCGATTCTCGCTCGGCTGCGAAGATGAGTGATCTTCCGTCGGGGGACCATCTCATGTCTCTGTAGCCGATCTTGTCTGTCTGGGTGAGGTTCTTGACGGTGTAGTCGTCGAGGCTGAGTAGGTAGAGGTTGGGCTTCTCGTTGCCTTGTTCGTCTTGTGCGTATAGGAGGTGTCGGCCGTCGGGGGAGGGGTCTTCGAGCATGTTCCGCTCGTCGGAGACTGTCAGTTGGGCGGGCCAGCCGCCGTTGCTGGGGACCTGCCAGATGTTGTATCGGCCGGTTATGTTTGTGTCGAAGTAGAGGAATTCTCCGTCGACCGACCATCGGAGGGAGTTGATGGCGCGCGTATGGTAGAGCGTGTCAATGTCTAATGGACGAAAGCTGGGATTGTCCGGGCTGACGAGTTTGTCGCTGGACAGCTTGGAAGCGGGGGTGGGGAGCATGACGGATTCTCGTCCCTTTGGGTACTACTCATATTTCTTCCGAATGTTCCGAACCCCGGTCTTCGAGGCTAACGTAAGGTTGGGAGGAGAATGGTACGATGCCTCTCCCTCAAAGAGCAGTTTTGTGTCCCGGGGATCAACGTTTTTGAGATTTTCGGAGAGGAGTCCCGCCTGTTGAACCTGTTCCGGGCTTAGATTCTGGATTGTCGCGCGGAACAAGCTTGTCCGGTGTTTTCGTAGGTGCAAGTTATCGATATGAATCAGCGTGAAAAAGTGTCGATTCCAGAACGCCTGCTTGGATCTGCGATCTGGGCTTGTTCTGGGCGAGACTGCCGGGGTGGGCTAGTTCCAAGCTTTTGCAAGTGGGTCTACCGTGATGGGGCGGATTACAGTCCTCCGTATGAGCCAGAGGCTGGTTAGGGCGGTGACGACTCCGTAGACGAGGTGGAAGATGAAGCTGCCTCCAGCGAACATGAGGTTCGAGAGGTCTGTGGGGACGAGGAGATCTGTGATTGGGACGTAGACGGCTATCCAGACGACTATTCCTGCGAGTAGGCCGACCCAGAAGCTCTTCCGGCGAGTATCCAACGCGAACCGTTGGATTAGGGCAGTTGTGGCGATGAAGAGGCTGCCCGCGACAATCCCTACAGCGAAGTGTAGCGCCCAGCCGGATACTTCCGGCGAAGCAAGGCCCAGCTTCTGCGCGATTGTGACATAGAAGACTTCCTGGTCGAGAACGAACGCGCTGATACCAGCGAGGACTCCTAGGACCAGAGCGCCGACTACACCGCCTAGAGCGCCTACCTTTAGCCCGTGGGTGACTGTGTAACGGTTGAACTGCATGGCACCATGACAAGGGCATCGTCGAATATCAGCGAATAGCCACCATCGGCCTGAGGATCGAGTACCGGACCGAACTGGGCCCTTCCAATAGAATTTGGATATTTTGGTCCGGCGGAGAAGAAGCAAATCGTAAACTCGCCGAGGAAAGATCCTCCTGCAACATGCAAACTGAGATTGTTGACGGCCGCAAACCGAACCTATGAGTTCAAGTTTCGCATCGTCAAGTTATCCCGGCAACTTGCCGGCTTTCGAGTCTCCGCCGCTTGTTCACAATTATCAAACCGAGGAATGTTAGAAGAAACAGAGGCAGCACGAGGTCGCGGCTAAGCCTTCCCTCTAAGGGGATGGACCCAGCCCCGACCCAGAAGAGGACATTAGCCACAGCCAGGTAGAAAAAAAATGCCGCGAGCACAAGGACAAAGATTCCAAGAAGCTTGGTCACTCTCTTGCTTGACGTCTGCAAGTCACTTCGTCCCGGCGCGATTGTGATGTAACCTCAGAAGTCGCACCGCAACATACGGAGAAAACAGCAAAGCAAGAAGAAATAGCAAAACTAAGTCGTCTTTGAGAGACAGACGCAAGGGCAGAGACATCATGCCTATGGACCCAAGCCAGCTTGCTACCAGCAAGTAGAGCGGAAAGATGCTGTAGACCTCAATCACGAGCCTAAGAGTTCGAGGTCGCATATCACTTCGTCCCGACGTTGCTCGATAGAGGTCGTCTCCGCTGTCTCTCTCTTTTCGCAAGGCTCACGAGACCAATTCCGGTTAGCGATAACAAGAGGAACTCAATTAGCCCAAACCCGGTGGAAAGATCTGGTCTCCAATAGGGCAAGCCTACAAATTGGGCTATGGACATGTATACAACAATTAGAGCGAAGCCGACAAAGATAGTCGTGAAGGGTTGAGGACGCATCTTCATTTTGTCCCAGCGACTCGGCGATTTTCAAGTGTCCGCCATCGTCTTTCGAGCCTCCCCAAAACAAACAAAGCAGTGATTCCTAATAGGTTCAGGGCGCTAAGTATCAACGGAGTATCTCGGACAGCCACTATTTCCAAGCCGAAAGGAAAGTATGCAATACGATTAAACGCGAGAAGTCCAACTGTCCAGAAATAGCCTAAGACTGTGTAGTAGCCCAGAATGCCGAGCCTAAGAATTCGAGTTCGCATATTCTATAGTCTCGTATTCCGGATGATATTTCTTGAGGTGCTCCATGTAATTCAAATGTCGCGCCCATTTCCTTACGTTCGGGTCAGAGTCTTCGACTTGAGGAATCGGTGCCCTACAGACGGTACAATGTCCGGGAGTGAAAGGACCTGATTCGATTGGTTGAGGCATCTATTGAAGGCTTGGACTTAGGACAAACGAAGCAAAAAGGATTGCTGACTAAGGTTCGGTTTCTTCAGCTTCTTCTTTGTAGGGGTTCATGGGGGTTCGTTTGCGACCTCTGAACGGGTTTAGCCATGGGTCAAGCCAAGGGTCGGGTGGCGAGATTTTGTCTCCGATGAGGGAGAGAGGAATGCCGAGGAACCCCATTCCAATCCCGACTATGACAGTTATTCCAAAGAGACTTTGTGCCTCTGGCGAGGGGTCTGTATCATACGACAGAACAGAGGCCAATACAAGAGCAAGGATAAACCCCACTAGCATGGCTGCGCCGGTCAGTCGAAGAATTCTTGCGAACCAAAGGTCGAATCGTCCCACTATACGGTCTGCCTACAATAGAAAACGGGTAAGGTGACTGAAAGGGATTGCTGAGACTCGGTTGCGTACGCCCCTACAAGAATAGTGGAAGAGGAGGATAACGAACAAGCCGCCGTGGTGGCCGCTCTTACGGCTTAGAACCATTGGGCCGTTAGCTTCCACTTATGTGTGAGGACAAGAAGCTATTTCAGTTCGCAAATACATGATTGTAGCAGGATGCACGGTCAGACAGTTCACACTCAACCGGTACAACAGACTGGCCTGACTCAGGCGGTAAATCAGGCAACGACGATGGGCCTTATCCTCGTCGTCCCGCAACAAACCTACTACTATGACACGTGCCCGGCCTGCGGAAAAGGTCAACCTCCCGGCGGAAGATACTGCTGCCAGTGCGGGATCCGACTACGCTGCCCAGCGTGTGGAATAGCATCCTGGGGAAAGAACTACTGCCACAACTGCGGCCAGAGCCTCAAACCCTAATCGAAGTTTAGCAAGTGATTGTTAACACTCTTCACCGAGTGTGCCCCAGAGATGACGTGGAGAGTCCCTCTGCAACATGCCTCGACAGAGTCGACCTTCAGTGCTATTCCTTGTCTACATCCGATGCGCTCAACGGCTCTCGACCAGTCCCAGCTGGTTTCAAACGCTGGGCGATCTCCACTGCGATAACCAAGGCTCCCCCTGCAACGCTCAAGATCAGACCAATGCTGCCAGTCTGAGTCAGTTCGCATGGGGTCCCGACCAATATTGGTGGAAACAGGATGAAGAAGGGACAGCCGCCCGAAGCTACCAGGAAGAGCCCAATGAAACCAAAGCTGACACCACAAGCAACAAGGTATGTCCGACCCCTCATCTCTTTCTCAAGCCTATCATGAACCACGTTAGCTGACTCGCCCTGCTAAACGGGGTAATCTCGCGGAGTGTCTTACACCGAAGCAGTTTTAACAAGTGATTGTTACTTTCAGTTCTCCACGACGACTCTTGAGTTCCTCTTCAGGTTCATTATCCTCTCGGCCAAGGTGGGCCTACCGCTCATAATCCTGACGAGAATGTAAAACCGTTAAACCTGAGACCTGCATACTCGTCGGCTAGTCCCAGGGCTTCCATCTTCTCAAGCACTCTTCCAAGCGCTTCTCTGCCAACGTGCTCTGTTGCTAGCGTATCGGCTCTTAGCCGCAATCTCTTTGAGAACCACTTGGCCATGAACCCCATAAGAAAAAAAGCGGCGAATAAGCCGACGAAGTCTAAGACAAACAAAAGAGCGGGTATGCCCGCCTCAGGCGTCGAAACAGCAAATAGCTCCAACCACCCCAGACCATCGATAATGACCGGGGTTGAAACAAGGACGACTCCTAGATCGCGTCTAGTCTTGAGCTTTGACTCATAGATGAGAGAAGAGGCCAACAGCGGGCGCCACTCCTCGGGGTCGAGTTTTCCCTTCATCCCGGTAGGTAGGAGGACTCTGTCCCACGTGAAGACACACCAGCCGATCGGGACATTCCGTTTGACGATGCCGGTCAACTCCGGGATCGTGCTTTCGGAGTCGGCCAGGGTCCAAGGGAGCTCATCGGTCCAAGAAACCGAGACGGGTCTAAAACTGGATATGCCGAGCTCTTCTATGACTTCTTTTGCGATTCTGACAATGTCTTGTTCGCCGGCGGTGCTATTTGCTGAGCCCAAACACTTGTCCAGTACGTGACAGGTTGGGGCGGCTTCGAAGTAAGCCTTTCGGACTCCCAACGTAGGCGGCTTACGAATATTTCTTCTCGATTTCGGCGAAGAATGCTTTGGAGAGCCGGACGAAATCCGCTTCCGTTAGCCTAACCTCGTCACCCACCTGGAGCTTCAGTAGCGACTTTTCCGGTAGAAGCTTGAGTCCGGAGACGGCAGAGTTCGGCCACCCTTGGAGCCTGTTGACCTGCAGCTTGCCCTTGTTGAGCAGGATCGAGTTGCACAGGATCCGGACTTCGTTCAGCGGATTGCCGTCCCGACCCTCGATGCCCGAGAGTCGGTGCACGAACATGTAGTCTAAAAGTAGGACCTGGTCTTTGAAGAAACGATCTTCGAACTCCTTGGCTGGGGCCTTGCCGACTTGTTTTCGGTAGGCGCGTAGGTTGGCCTCGACCCTCGCCCGGCAGGCGTTGATGTAGTCTTGGCTGTAGGTCTTCATTCCCAGCATGGGCTAGTTGACTCCTGTCTCTCGAGCAGGGTAGTTTGCCTGGACTTCCGCAAAGCGCTGTTTCATGTCAGGCATGGGACGCTCATCCAATTTGGCCCCAAGGCGGTCAAGGAGGACATGCATCGCCGGAGCGATGCCGCTCGCGGTTGGACGGGTCACGTTCCTGTGTGTCAGCGTGAGTAGAGTATTCGGCCCGTCTCTGACGAGTTCCCAGCGGACCACAGCATCCTCTCCATTAGGCATTCCTTCGCGCGGACCGATCTTCCACTCGTATTCGAAGACGGACGGTGGGTCCCACTGGAGAATGCGTCCCGTGATGTGGAAGTCGCCTGGACCGCCGCTGAAGTCGATCGATCCTCCTCGCCGGCCGTCGACCGAGGCCCGCATCATGTACCACGACGAGAGCTGCTTGGCGTCGGTGAGGGCCTGCCAGACCGCTTCAGGTGGATGCGGAAGAACGCGCTGGAATACGAGTGTGGCGAGCGCGCCGTCGTACGAGACTTTGCCAACTGGAGATAGTTCTTGTCTTGACATTGTTCAGGCTCCTGCTTTGGCCTTTCCTGATCTACGAGTCTGGTCGAGATGTTTGGCGAGCGCGTCTAGTTGCTGGGGCCAGAATTGCCGGTACGTGGCTAGCCACTGGTCCAGCTCGCGCAGTTGATCGGGACGAAGGGTATAGATCCGTTGCTGCGCATTCACGCGAACGTCGACGAGGCCGGACTCCCGCAGGACCCTCAGGTGGCGAGAAACGGCCGGTTGGGTTAGACGGGGAAACGCCTTCACCAAGTCACCGGCCGGCCTTTCGCCCATTGCCAACATGTCTAGCATGCTGCGCCGGGACGGGTCAGCGATGGCCGAGAAGACGTCCATTAGTCTACTTCTTCCATGTTGTCTTCTGGGCCGGCTCGAGCAGGGACAAGTGATTGCCGTCGGGGTCGGTGAAGTAGGCCGTGATGCCGTAGGGCGACTCCAAAGGTGCAGGATCTTTGAACCTTACACCGCGGGCTCTGAGCGTCTCGAAATCTTCGCGGCAGTCATCCGTTAGAAATACCCAGTGGTTACCGCCGCTGTCGGCCTCGGGCGCAGGTCGGGGATCGACCGTATAGTCGGCTTTTACTAAGATGAATTCGAGTTCCTGTCCTTTCGGTGCAACCGTAAGCCACCGCGGGCGGCCCTGCTGTTGATAGTCCTGGCGTTTCTCGAAGCCCAGAACTTGAGTGTAGAACTTGAGAGCTCTGTCTTGATCACGGACGACAACGGGCACGTGAGTAGTCTTCTCAATCAACTTGTCATGCCCCCGTTTCTTTCGCCTTGGGTTGGATCAGCGCGAACTGGTTCCCATCAGGGTCCTTGAAGTACGCCGATGTCCCCCATGCTTGCTTCTGAGGCTCAGTGTAAGTTCCAACCTTGAAGTTCACTCCTCGAGCCTTGAGTCGCTCGTAGTCTCCTTGACAGTTGTCGGTGGTAAACGCCCAATGGATGCCTCCTGTTCCAGCTTCCGGTGGTAGGTGAGACTCGATCTTGAACTTGCCCTGGACGAGGATGAATTCGAGGTCCTGCCCCTTCGGTGCGACCGTGAGCCAGCGGGGCTTTCCCTGCTGCTGGTAGTCCGCTCGCTTCTCGAAGCCGAGGACTTCGGTGTAGAACTTCAGCGCCTTTTCCTGGTCGCTCACGACCAGGGGCGCGTGAGTTAGTTTCTGAATCATAAGCTATCATATATTCGAACTGTTATATAACGCTTACTACATATACCGCTTTCGTAAAGGCGACGTCGATGATTCGCTCGATCTCGAGCAGGTCGTCTTATGCGGCCTTTGACAGACGGTAGACCTTCCATCCGAAGAGAAGAGGGAAGACCATGAAGGCGAGAATGGCGAAAGGAGCGAATGAAACAGAGTCGACCGCGAACAGAGATATCCCCGAGAGTCCAGCCACTCCTAGCACCACGCTCACCCCGCCAAAGATCTTGCCAAAGGACGGGGCCTTGAGCATGGCCAATCCGAGGACGATGATACCTAAGTTCATGAATACGAATCCCATCGTGTCCGTCTCATTGAATATGCCTTGGGTCGCCTGCCACAAGAGGACGAGTGTCGCTTGATCTACGGGGGTCGCCCCAGGAGCATGATAGAGGTCCGAGATCCGGGAGAAAGCAACAGGGGGCAGAGCTCCAACAGAGTCCGATACAAGACCCATAATGGCCAAGCCACTCCCGAAAAGTCCGGGCGCAAGGCTCGTCCCCCGGAGAGCTCGAAACAGAGCGAGGAAGAGTGGGACCCACAGGATGACGGCCGCCACGTAGAGGGCATCTCCCAGCGTAATGGCCGCTCTGTGGTCGGGATAACTCATGACCAATGCCGTCGTGGTGGCAGGCGGGGGAGCCAACCCCACGAGTACGACGATGCTGAAAACGAAGATGACGCCGCCCAGCATACCGGCCAGACCACCCCATCGCAGAACGATCTTCTCCATGATCAACGACTCTCCTTCAGCTGGCATTACCGCGAAGGAATCGGACCTTCTTTTAAAAGGCTAACGAGTCTTATCCAACAGTTACGACTACATTTCCTACCTTTTGCCCTGTGTCGACGTACCTGTGAGCTTCGGCAACTTGCTCCAACGGATAGCGTCTGTCTATTACCGTTCTTATCTTTCCTGCTTCAACAAGCTCCCGCAGGAAAATCAGATCCTCGGTCCTGTACGACACCATTCCGCCTACTATTTTCTTGCGGCTCATCATTGAAGTCCATAGCCCGCGAAACTGCTGCGACAGACCAGGATTACCCAACAGATAGTATCCGTTTTCCCTTAGGGACCTTATGCAGCCCGAATACGAGGCCTTGCCTACCACGTCAAAAATCACGTCATAGGTTTCTCCGCTTTTTGTAAAATCGTCTTTGGTATAGTCAATGACCTTGTCTGCTCCAACGGAGCGTAGCATGTCCAATTTCCCAACGCTGTCCACGCCAGTTACTTCCGCTCCGAACGACTTGGCAAGCTGAACTGCACAAGTGCCAACGGTTCCGCCCGCACCATTGATCAGAACTTTCTGTCCGCTCTGGAGGTTCGCTTTTCTAAGAAGGTGCCATGCATGAAGTCCGCCCACAGGAACAGCGACGGCTTCCTCATAGGTCATGTTGGCCGGTTTTGTTGCGATCAGCCCTGTTTCAGGAAGACAGCTGTACTCTGCCCAAGCGCCGAGACGAAGACCGGTATTTGCGAAGACTTGGTCACCTTTCTTGAACAGTCGTACAGCTTTGCCTACTGATTCAATTTCGCCGGCTAGCTCTTGCCCTAGTATTTTCTTTCTTGGTCTCCTGAATCCGAATCCGATTCGAACAAAGAGCTTCCACAATAGAGGAAGTTTGAGACTTCGGAGTTCGCAGTCTCCTTTTGTTACTGTTGCCGCGTGGACTCTGATCAGTACTTCATTGTCCTTGGGACTAGGTTTCTCTATTTCTTTGAGCTGAAGAACATCTGGAGGACCGTATTTTGTACATACAATCGCTTTCATGAGTTTCCTCAAGATGCTCTGATTCGATTAATGACGTGGTGGTATGCCCAGTTAACAGAATCTTGGCGTCAATATGTTTCGTCAGCACTCGGGTCTTTTGTTTTAAGCTCCGATTTTTGGTTTCTTCGGTTACATAAATTGGTACAGAAACTGGTGCACCCAACCGACAATCCCGACGAGTCGCCGTATCGCTGTATTTTCAGGTATCTACTATTATGATTCTACTGAGATGACTACTTTTCCTTGGGCGTGTCCTGCTTCAAGATACCGAATTGCGTCAGCGGTTTCGCTTAGCGGGTAGCGTCTATCGATCACGGGTCTGACTTTTTGCGTTTCAACCAGCTGTTTCAGAAAAACCAAATCGTTCTGGTTTATTTTCGCCATTCCCATGCCACCGACTTTCTTGTTCCCAGTCTTGGACATCAATGGTCCCAGAGCCGTATGTTCGAACATGCGCGGCATGGATGAGAAGCCGGCGACGGCACAAGTCCCCCCGGGTTTCAGTGCACGTTTGTAGTCGGAAACCGAACGATTTCCCACCGCGTCAAAAATCAGATCATAACGCTGTTGCTCGTTCTTAGTGAAGTCTTCTTGCGTGTAGTCAACAACATGGTCTGCTCCAATCTTGCGCACTAAGTCCAGATTCCGCGTACTGCACACGCCAGTGACTTCGGTCCCATATGATTTGGCAATCTGCACTGCAAACGTACCCACGCCACCGGACGCACCATTAACCAGAACCTTCTGCCCGGGCTGAATCTGTCCCTTGTTGCGGAGACCCTGCAATGCGATAGTTGCCGCCACGGGGATGGCCGCAGCCTCCTCAAACGATACATTGGCCGGTTTCAACGCCAATCGATCTTCTCTAGCACACGCGTACTCGGCAAAGGACCCATTGCAGGTGCCGAACACCTCGTCGCCCGGTTTGAATAGCGTTACATCTTTGCCAACCGCCTCAACCCGCCCCGCTACGTCAGCGCCAACTCTCGAACTCTTTGGTTTCAGAAGCCCAGTGCCCATTAGGCGGGCAATGAACGGTTCACCTCTCATCAGATGCCAGTCAAGCGGATTTGCCGATGCCGCCTGAACCCTTACCAGTACTTGATTATCCTTGGGGGTAGGTATTTCCACTTCTTTGAACTGAAGTACATCAGGCGATCCATACTTTTCGATCACTATCGCTTTCATGCGTTTCGCTCCAAATTCGCTAAGACCGGTCCGGACCTCTAGAGAGGAACTTCGATCATTAGCTTCTCAAGCAGCTCCTTGTACCGATTCCGGATAGTTACTTCGGTCACGTTTGCAATCTCCGCAATCTCCCGCTGCGTCTTCCGCTCATTCGTCAACACTGTCGCAATATACGTGGAGGCGGCAGCTATGCCTGCCGGACCACGCCCACTTGTGAGTTTCATCTGTCGGGCAATCTCTAGAATTCTGATGGCTATGCCCTCAGCCTTCCCTGATATCACCAACCTATTCGAAAAGCGCGCAGCATAGCTACGGTTCGCAGAGGGTGGAACAAACATCTCCAACTCTCGCAACATAAACCGGTAGCTGCGTCCAATGTCCTTCTTGTTAAGCGTCGATACGGTCGCAATCTCGTCAAGGGTCCGCGGCACGCCGCACTGGCGGCATGACATGTAGATGGCCGCAGCAGTTACATTGTGAATGGACCGTCCGCGGATTAACCGTTTTCTGATTGCCCGTCGATAGATGACGGATGCTGTCTCAAGAATATTCTTTGGGAGGGATAACGACGCGGCGAGCTTGCTCAGCTCAGACAGTGCAACGGCGAGATTCCTCTCGGTGGCGTCAGAGACGCGGACCCTTCGCTGCCACTTGCGCAGCTTGTAAAGCTCGATCCGCTGGTCTGCTGTGACGGACTTTGTGCCAGAGGGACGATCTCGCCAGTCAATGATGGTGGATAATCCCTTATCGTGAATCGTGAAGGTCATGGGCGCGCCTGTCCGAGCCCGTTTCGCGCGTTGCTCATCGTCAAACGCTCGCCACTCGGGTCGAGAGTCTGCTATCTTCTCAGCCACAACATAGCCGCACAGCATGCAGACGACCTCGGCGTTGTCGTAATCGCGGATTAGCTTCGAGCCGCCGCACTCGGGGCATGCTC
>Ga0209376_1004080_pt1 | contig 12842 bp, 9 predicted proteins | sample GraSoiAngelo_134_FD_185891 | JGI IMG/M metagenome (GOLD analysis project Ga0209376, IMG submission 185891) | Grasslands soil microbial communities from the Angelo Coastal Reserve, California, USA - 14_0929_05_30cm (SPAdes) (version 2) | ecosystem: Environmental > Terrestrial > Soil > Grasslands ... | reverse complement strand
GAATACGCAACAACCAAATGCGCCGATCGAGATCGGGTTCGCCGCGCCGTAACGATCAGTCTCACCACAGAGGACGCAGAGAACACAGAGACCAACGATCTGCAAATTGCGCAGATTCGTCATTCGGCATTCGGATCTCGTCATTCTCCGAATATCCGTGCCATCGGCGTAATCCGTGGCTGTCTGGGAACCCTCTTCTTGTCTCCGTGGCCTCTGTGCGCTCTGTGGTGAAAAGAAAGGCCGAAAAAATCGTAATAATTTTGCTTGAATCCGGTGGAGCAAATCAAATACAAGCTCGTGATGTGCAGCTAGAAAGATCCCTTATGAAAAGAATTCCACCCACCCTTGGAACCATTGAACAGGAGCAAACGAAGTTAACGAAGGTTGGCTTTTTTGGGCAGTTGCCCAGAATCCTGGTTTTCTTTATTGCCTTCTGTTTCACTCTTATCTGCTTCTCCTTCATTCGCGTGACGAGCTTTGCGCAAACCCCGGACAGCGCCGCCGAGCGCGAAGTGCAGCGGCGTCAGGCCGCCATTCCGCAAGGCGAAGCAGCCCTGGCGCGCGGTAAGTCCGCCATGAAAGCGAAAAATTACACCATCGCGCACGAAGAATTCCGGACGGCCGTGACTTATCTACCCGATGCAGTCGCCTCGGGAGAAACGCACGACCAAGCTGTTGATGGGTTCTGCAAAAGCGGCGTCGCGTTAGCCGAAGCCCGCATCGCTGAGGGAAGAAACGCCGATGCCGAGGCGATCTTGAGCGAGATTTTAAGCGATCGCTATGATCCGAAATGCCGTCCGGCGCACGTACTTTACACGCGCCTACGTCAGTCGGGTTCCTTCGACAAAACAGTGAGGACTGTCAACAACGCAGAAATCGACTGTGCGGCAATGCTAGCGCGGCCATTCTCTGAGCGGGTGGAGAGAGTGAAAGAATTGCTCGCTGAAGCCGACAGCTTTTATCAATCCGGCCGGTACGATCTGGCGATGAAACGATACGATCAAGTGTTGTGTCTTGATCCGTACAACACTGCGGCCCGTCGCGGCCAGGAAAAAGTCAACAACACCAAATACCAGTACGGCGAAGAAGCGTACAACGAGACGCGATCACGTCAGCTTTGGAAGGTGGAGGAAGCCTGGCAACAACCGGTCCGCAAATACGGCGCGACAGGCGCGCCAGTCGCAGTTGGTGCGCAAAGAGAGCTTGGTGGAACAGCTCTGGTTAGCAGGAAGCTCAACAGCATAATCATTCCGCACATCGAATTTCGCGACGCGACCATTCGGGAAGCAATCGAGGTTCTACGGGAACAGGCTGCCCAGAACGATACGGGGCCAGAGGGTCAGAGGGGCGTGAACATTGTGCTGCGGATTGTGCCAATTGGACAAGTTGCTCCTCCCTCAATGCCAGCTGCGCCGCCAACAGGTACCGCCACTCCAGCGGGTGGCGCTCCTTCGGGAGCGGGTGCTGCGGCTCCTGCCGCAGGTGCTCCCGGTGCTCCCGGCGCCCCGGTCCAGGCTCCTCCTGTCCCAGCGCCGGCGAACGCGCGCATCACCGTTACGCTGGACAATATTCCGCTGGGTGAAGCGCTGCGTTACGTCGCCACTCAAGCCGGATTGAAGGTAAAAGTGGAACCCTATGCCGTTTCGATTATCCCGCTCACTGAACAAAGTAATGATCTGATCACAAAGCGATATCATGTCCCACCGGAATTTTTCGGCGGGCCGCTCGACGTGGGTTACTATATTGGATCGAACATTGCGGGCCAGGGTTCGACGCAGGGTCAATCACAACAGCCAAATCCAGTTGCCACCAACGTGATTGAGAAAGAGGCAGTAAGTTATCAGACTGCCTCCGGCGTCGGCACCGGCGCGGGGGCTTCGAGCGCAGCAAATTTGTTACAGGGGACTGCCAGCACGCGACAGTCCCTGTATAACGATCGTCAACTCGTCGGCCGTGCCGATGCTAAAATAACGTTGCAGAGCATGGGCGTGGACTTTCCGCCTAACGCAAGTGCAACCTTCTGGCCGCACAGTGGCACACTGATTGTTCGCAACACGCAGGATAATCTGGACATGGTAGATGCGTTGGTTGATCAAGCGAATATTTCGCAGCCGAAGCAGGTCGAGATCGAATCAAAATTTGTCGAGATTAACCAAAACAATCTCAAGGAACTTGGTTTCGATTGGCTGCTGGGCCCGTTTAGCCTGAACGGGAAGGTTTTCGGTTCAGGCGGAACCGCTGGAAACCGCGCACCGGTGGATGCGGCGAATTTTCCTTTCAATAGCAATGGGAATCCCGTTGGTGGCCCCGGAACCGGAATTCCGAACGATGGTACTGGTGGCGGCCCGGTTACGTCTGGAAACCGCAGCGGCGATTTCGCAATTAGCGCGAACGCGCTCGATGCGCTTTTGATTCCAGGCCTTGGGCAAACAGCAGGCGTCGCCCCAGGAATCTTTGGATTGGCCGGCGTTTTCACCAATCCACAATTTCAAGTGGTGATCCGCGCGCTCAATCAGAAAAAAGGAATTGATCTTCTTTCCGCGCCGAAGGTGACGACTAAGAGCGGACAGCGCGCCATCATCGAAGTCGTTAGAGAATTTCGTTATCCGAGAACATATACCCAGCCGCAGGTGCCATCGATCAGCAGCACGACCACGACTCTCGTGGGCGGAGTTGTCCCTGTTGTGGTCACGCCAACAACACCTCAGGATTGGGAAACGCGAAACACCGGTGTGACTCTGGAAGTCGAACCAGTAGTTGGGGGAGATGGACAGACGATAGACCTGAACCTGGTTCCGCAGGTCGTGGAATTTGAGGGTTTCATTAATTACGGCAGCCCCATCAACGCAGTCGGTGTTAGTACCGTTGGCGGTGTCATCACAAGATCTGTGCCCATCGAGCTTACCCCTAATGTGATTAACCAGCCGGTCTTCAGTACGCGCAAAGTGACAACGAGCGTCAGCGTTGCTAACGGACAAACGGTGGTTCTCGGCGGGTTGATGCGTGAAGACGTGCAGAAAACCGAGGATAAGGTCCCCATCCTGGGGGACATTCCGCTCGTCGGCAGAGCCTTTCGCACCAACGTGGATCAGCACATCAAAAAGAATCTGGTTATATTCGTGACGGCGAAACAGATCACGGCCTATGGCGCGCCGGTTGAGGAAGAGGAAGAAGAAGGCTTGCTGCCGCCGGAGTTACCCGAAGTGCCGGCGTATAAGAAGTGAGCGCGGATTACCCAGATTTGTTTATAGCGGTAGGGGCGGTTCACTGAACCGCCTTGGGCGATTGGGGTCAATCGCCGCTGCCATAGTGCCGCATGGAACGCGAAAAGATCATTTTCTTCCGCGACTTTTTCTTCTGCGCATTTATCATCGGCCTCATCTTCGCTCTGTTCTATTTCGCTGCGACGCTCCTGTTTTGGAACACCAGCGCATCCTGGGCGACACGCTTCTTCAAAATCGACGAAAAGGAATTCGGCAGACTGGTGTTGCTGTTCTTCATCCAGTTGCGCGTCGTCCTCGTATTTTTCTTTCTGGTGCCAGCTTTGGCTCTGCATTGGATGGCACGGAAAAGGTAACGATTGCGGCGGGACAAGAGAACGGCGGTTTTCCAATCGCCGGTGCTGTGTTTAGGCCTCCCGCTGTACCAAAAGCGACGCTCGAACGCGTGCGCACTCCAGGAGCTGCCGCGAAACAAGAGCAACGCTCTCTATGGGTTTCGCGCGAAGTGCTTTGGGAGTGCGATGCGTCTTCGCATCGCTTTCAATCTCTCAATCTGCCGACGGCAGCGGTTTGGCTTGCTGTCTTCACTACACCTTGGATGGGGCCAAAATTGCCTCGCTCATCCCATGCAAAAATTTCTTGTCCGCCGGAGCAATTGTAGCCAGGGCGCCACGTAATCTTACACGATCGCTTTCGACAAAATAATACGGGCAAAGACGGACCCGGCCTTTCATCGTCTTTAGCTCGCCAGAATCTGAATCCCAATAGCGGTGCTCAAAGAGAGTGCCTTTGTGGAATTTCTGAAGGATTGTCGGGTTCGACTCGAAGGTCGCCAGCGCGTGCTCGATTCGCCTTTCCCATTCGGCGTGCGGGAGATCACTCCCGAGCGCGATGCCACGGCTTCCCCAGCCGAGCGGCGAAAATCCGCTTACCTTTAACAGAAGCTCCCGATCTCTCTGGCTGAACTTCGCGGCCTCACGCCAATCCTGAATTTCGAGTCGCGGAATCACCGCGTGCTGCGGCAACTGCGTCGGATCGAGCAGCCAGGAGTAGGGAATCGCTTCCTGTAGCTTCATGAAATACTTCTCGCCTAGCTCGCGCCGCCAGTACTCTCGAAGGGGATGCATCCAAAAAAGCGCGAACCACATTTTCTCTTCAAGGTACGGTTTGATTGGCGGCGTAATCGTGACACGGTCTTCGGCATTTGCGCGCAGCGTATTGTCGATTCCGGGGATATTTGGCAGATCGAACAACTCGAAGAAGCGATATACAGCGCGGCCGGCCTGTGGCTCATAATTCTCCGCCGAGACAACGCGCCACACTGTCGATGATGCTGAATGCTCGAGGTTTGGTGTTTGATTTAATCGCGCGGCGATCCAGTCCATTTCCGGCCGATAAGTCGCGGATTCCCGCGAGATGACGATGTCGCCACCGTTTGGCAGTACAGAGCGAAATCCGTCCAGCATTCCATTTGCGCCGCCAATAATATCGCCGTCGAAGCTCGAATATGTCTGGTTAAGCCATCCAGTTAAGCCGATGCCGCCCGGGACCGAATCGATCTCAGCAATGATGTAGCCCTTCTCGGTCAGAATGAGATCAGGCCGAATCACCCGCGGCACATCGTCACGAATTTCTTTGCGTCGCGAAAATTCGATCAGCTCTTTCGGTTTGCCGGCGTCGAGATAGCGCGCAATCCACGTCGGCTGCTTGCCTTTGACACTCGAGTGATAAAGCTGGTTACAGGCACGCTGAAAAACAAACAGCCGATGACCCAGCTGCTCGAGGTCGGCCAGAAATTTCTTGCCGATTGGAAATGCATCGGAGGAGAGGAGCCAGTCTTTTTCGGCAAAAAGGCCCTCTTCTGGGAAAGCCGCGCGAACTGCAGCCAGTCTGTCGTCTTGGACCTGCAAGTGCGTCATGAAGCAAACGTCCAACGTCCAACGCCGAACGTCCAACACCGAATGCAAAGATCCTAATTGAACATTGAGCGTTGAACGTTGGGCGTTCGGCGTTTTCTGCTCACCTTCCCGCAGCCATTCGTTTGAGTGCGAGCTTAACCAAGTCTTCCGCTGATTTCGCTTCGCCTTTGTCCTGTAGGTCGCGCACCGTTTTGTGTGCCTCGATTTGTTTGTAACCGAGCGCGATCAGCGCCAGCACGGCTTCATTGGCTTGCTCCTGTTCTGGCGTGGGTGCGTGCGCTGCGCTGGCTGCTTCCCATGCCGCAGCCACTCCCAGTTTATCTTTCAGCTCCAAAACGATCCTCTCTGCCGTCTTTTTCCCGAGTCCACTGATCTTCGAAATCGCGCCGACGTCTGAATTTACCACCGCGGCCTTGAAACTGGTCACGCTCATTCCACTTAACACCGCGAGCGCCAGTTTCGGCCCGATCCCGCTGACATGATTGACGAGCAACCGGAAAAGGTCGCGCTCGGCCGGCGTCATGAACCCGTAAAGCACATGCGCATCCTCGCGCACCGCCAGATGAGTCAGAATCCGGATCGGCTGCCCGGCAGGGGGAAGTTTATCGTAGCTGGAGAGGGGAATGAAAACCTCGTACCCGACACCGCCGACATCGATAATCGCCTGGGTCGGCAGGGCATTCACGAGTTTGCCGTCAAGAAAGGTGATCATGGGAATCGTTAAAAGATTGAAGCGCTAAAGCGGCGATCCGTTTTTGTCATTCTGAGCGAAGCGAAGAATCTCTGATTATTTCTGGGCGCTCATCTGCCGCCAGCCGATAGTCTGAGATGTTTCGCTCCGCTCAACATGACAGAAGAGGAAGACGCTTCAACGCTTTAACGGGTCACTCCGGTTTCAGCACGAGCGTAAGATCGACGCGTTTCCCTTTCGCGATGTTGAAACCGCTGGTCGAGAAAAATCTCCAATGTTGCGGTGAATTTGCGAAAAGCGTCCCGGCAACTGGCGTCGGTAGAATGATAAAACGCGGGCCGGACAAGCTCATGAATTCTGTAGCGCGACGCTTGTTCAACGGCGTGAGAAACTCTTTCACACGCGAGCGAAAGTACCAGACAAGACTCGGCTCCTCGAATTCCACCGAGGCAAACTGCATGTTCCGCTGCAAAGAGGCGCGTGATTCCTGAAAGAGCTGATACGCCGGGAAAAACCGTGCTACCAGCGGCGGAAGGACGAGCGCGATTGCAATCCAAATAGCCGCAGTGGTGACGGCAATCGATGTAAACGTGGAGCGGCGATTTTCGCTAATTGCTGCTTCAGTCCAATAGCGCGCGAGTAAAAGCGCAAGCAGCGGAAACGCCGGCAGCGTGTAATGGGGCAACTTTGTTTTGACCAGTGTGAAGATGACGAAGATTATCGCGATGCCGGCGAGAAGATAATTGTCGATCCTCCTGTAGCCGGGGCCGGCTTGTCCGCCATAGCCTTGGTGAAGGCGGATGACCCCGGCCTTTCCTTTTCGCCATAATTTGCAAGTCAACCACGGCAATTTGATCGACCAGGGAAAAAAACTCACAAAAACGGTCACGAAATAAAACGGCAGAAGCAACAGATACATCCCCAGGGAATTCGCGCCGTGACCTTCCATCGTCGCAAATGAACGGCCGATCACATGGCGACCGATTCCAATTGCAAAGAACTCGCCGTGCGTTTGAATGAGTGCCGGAATTCCCCAAAGCGCGACTACGGCGAGAGTGAGCAAAATTCCTGGTAAGAATTTGAAGCGTCGAGCCAAAGGCCAATCTCGCGCGTAGATAATTATTGCACTAACCGTGAGCAGCGGTGTCCATGCGATTGGCCCTTTCGCAAGGAATCCCAGTGCGAGTGAAAAATAGAATGCCAGCCACCACTTTGTTCTCCACTTCTCGCTTCTCGCTTCTCGATTCTCGATGAGCTCATATCCCGTCCAATTTGCTAGCGTCACGAACAACACCAGCCACATGTCGGCGACGGCCGCTTTGGCGTGGAGAAACGTTTGCAGCGAAAGGGTAAAAATGATCGCCGCCCACCAGCCAATTTTCTCTCCGCCTATCCGTGCACCCCAGGCCAAAATCGACAACGCGGTGAACGCAGCGGCCAGAGCCGACGGGAAACGGGCTGCGAAATCGTTTTCACCAAAGATACGATAACTCGCAGCTTGAGCCCAATAGGCGAGGGGAGGTTTATCCAGACGAAGTTGATTATTGAAGCGCGGAACGATGTAATCGCCGCGTTCGGTCATCTCCCGCGACGCCTCCGCGAAACGCGGTTCGTCACGGTCGATCAACGGCAAGCTCCACGTGCCAGCGATGTGAAAAAGGACGCAACCAAAAAACAGCAACGCGTAATTGATTGATTTCAAACCAGAACCCAAAATAGCGTCCGGCAAAACTTACGGGAACTTCTTTATGCAGCGCGCGGCCGTTTTTTATTGGCTGATCGGCATCGCCATCGCGGCGATAGCGATCGGAGCGGCATTTTATCTGGATGACACCGTCTGGCATTTCATCATTCAACATCAAAGCCGCGCCGTGCGCAGTTTCATGCACAACGTCAGCCGATTTGGCGACTGGCCTTCCCATGTCGCGCTTGGATTGCTCCTTTTGGGAATCGCATGGTCGCGCGGCAGTAAAAAATGGACACGTATTTTTTTGTCGATGCTGCTGGCGATGGCGATAGCAGGCATTGCCGGCCATGTGATCAAGCGCACGGTCCCGCGCGCCCGCCCCTCGGTGAAATCGGAGCTTCGTTGGGGAGGCCCGCGTTTCAGCACGAAATATCACGCGTTTCCTTCCGGGCACGTTGCGGCCTCAGCAGCATTTTTTGGCGTCTTAATTTTTGCTCGCCGGCGCGTCGGTCTCGCCTGTCTCCCAATCCCGATTCTGATCGGATTCTCGCGGATGTACATCGGCGCACATTATCTCTCCGACGTTGTCTGCGCAGCGGTGCTGGGGATTTTCTTCGCGGCGCTAGTGGCGCATTTTCTCCTGGGACAAGTCGAAAATCGGCAATCGCAAATCGAAAATTAGGCGCGGAGGGGGTGAGATTCGAACTGACGATTCCACCGCAGCGCCTTTGGCCGACACTTTTCCCTCGTGAATGGACACGAACGGTGATGACGGGAGTTTGATTAAGTGTCAGCTTCCTAGGGGCGCTGGGCCCAGGTTCGTCACGGCGAATCTGTTTCGCCTGCGGACGAATCCGTCCTGTGTGCGGACCTGCGGCGGACTCACATGAGACAGCACCCTTAGCGTTAAACGCGTACCCTCGCAACCCATGCCCTCAGGCAGGGATCTCGCAAGGTTTTTGCTCGCGAGTTCCCGCGTAAGAACTTCTTTAGGCTTTACCGTTATGGGCGAGGCAGCGGCGTTGGGTGAGGCCTCGGTGTTGGAATAGGCCTCGCAGTAGGCGTTGGCGTTGGGGTCGGAGTAGCTGTTGGAGTCGGTGTAGGCGTGAATGTGGCTGTGGCTGTCGCCGTCGCCGTAGGTGTCGCCGTCGCTGTAGCCGTTGGTGTCGGCGTCGGGGTTGTCCCCGGGAGCATGAGCGTGTTCGTGTACAGGTCAAACGCGCTCAACGTGCCATTCGGGTTCGTGCCATCGCAGTTCGCGTTGTCCGCCCACACCGTGTAGAGCTTGCCCGCGAGCGCGGACTGACCAACGTAGTCACCATAGTCCACGCCGTTGCCCGAATCCGTCGCGTTCGAGAACCCGCCGCTCAAGCGCCTGTTCGGCGCCCAGGTTAGGCCGCCGTCAGTGCTGTAGGTGCCGTAGTATTCCGCATCGTCGTTAGGAATATTGTTCGTCCCGCTCACGCCGTCGTCATTGCGGCAATCGTGAAAGCCCACTGCCACCGTGCCGGTTGTGGGATCGAGCGCAATGTAGGGCAGGAACTGGCTGCGGATCGGCCCCAGCGGGTCGTCGTTTACGCGCACGAACGCGCTCCACGTCGCGCCGTCGTCGGTCGAGGTCCGTACATAAATCTCGGTGTCGTTGTTCTCGTTGACCGTCTCGTCTGTGTACACCAGGTAGATGCGGTTGTTGAACGGCCCACCGGTCGCGTCCCATACTACCCCAGCCTCAGCGTCGATCGAGCGTTCGCTCTGCGCCGGGATAAAGTCGAAGCCGCCCACATTGGTCGCCGAAACGGTGACGCGCGCGCCGAAACCGCCCCCTCCCAAACCGTCCGCGTCTACATTGGCGTAGATCGTCGCCGGACCCTGCCCACCAGTCGGGCTCTGATAGGTCACGATGACCTTGCCGCCCCCGGGGCCAGGCCCCACGGCGATACCTCCGAAGCTACCAGTCGCTGACGGGATCGCCTGTTGCGCGTTGAATGGTCCCCAAACACCGAGACCCGTCACTGGCGCCCCACGCGCGACCATACTTCCGCTCTGGTTCCAGTCGACCCACACGCTGCCGTTGCCTACCGCGATCGAAGGTTGGTCAACGCTGCCGGTGCCCGCGGTTACCGGTGCACTGAATGTGACGCCCCCGTCGGTGCTCAAAATCACGTTGATTTGGTTGACGCTGTTGTTGATGTAGATGAGGAACAAGTTGCCGAACGTGTCCCAAGCCGCCTGTCCGTCGCAGCACGCCACACCCGTGGCGACCGTGCCGCGCGTCCAGTTCGCGCCACCATCTGTTGAGTACGCGCGGAAGATGCTGGCTGTGCCGGGGTTGTTCGAGAAGGCCACGAGGTTGTTTGTGTTGGTCGGGTTAACGACCACGAAACTCTCAGCCTGGTTGCCAAGCGTGGCGCTCACGTTGACCACCGCCTCGAGGCAGGTCAGCGGCGTGAACAGATCGATCGGTTTCGGTGCACGCTCTTTGGGCTTTATGCATTTGCGTGTGCCGTCGGGCACATCGATGCCGTCGGTCGCCGCCAGCACCTGCGCGTGCAAGGTGGATGTGGTAGGCGTGAGGAACGCGAGAACGGCGGCAAGCGCAGTCAGGCGTGTGTTCATATATGTGTGTTCTCATTGATGCGGCCGAAGCAGCGCTGAAACGTCGGCTTACGCAATTAGCCGCGATTCTTGAACGATTTCGAAACGAATGTCGAGCCTTATTTTGGCTGCGAAGATGGCGCCGGCGGCAATCCGTTAGGCCGATGCCAACCTCTGGTTGTTAAAGTCTTCTAACTTTTTGGCTTTAGCATTGATGGAATGAGGCAGCTTCACCGCTTCGCCGTTTCACCGTCTGTGGCCGTTCACCTTGTAACCTCAGCCTACTGAGTCTCTCCGATTGACGGCAGTTTGAAAAAGCGGATCGTGATCCTGTCCCGTATGAACCTCCTGCGCAGCATCGTACTCTCTCTCCTCGCATCACTCGGCCTCCTGGCTGTTCCGGTCACGGCGCGGGCGCAAGTCACTAGTGGAGAACAAAACCCCCATTTCGCCGACACACCCTCAAGAGTTGACGCCGCATCGCTGCAGAAAAAAGCCACTCAAGCCCAGGCTCGGATTCACGCCAATAAGGACGACCGCGACCAGCTGATGAGCGCAATCAAGACTAACGAGGTAGCCTTGGCCAAACAAGTCCTCCTCAGAAACGGATTCACCGCTGAAGATTTGGAAAATGCGAAGATCACTCTACGGACGGGCGGAGGAAAGGGAGGCGAAGACGAAATAGAGATATCTGCCACCTGTTGTGATCCTAAGGAAATCACAATTCAACGATCCCTGGAGTACTTCACAAAATAACCGTTACAGAAATAGGAAGCATACCTACTAGGCGCCCATGTCAGCTCCATCGATGTTTAGGCGTTGGATCAACCAGGTTGGCTGCGCGCAAAAAGCACACACGCGCGAGAGAGAGAAGGCCGCCATTCGTTTAACGTTTTTTCGCGCGCGAACCCAGCGACCACCGATCACTGATCGCTGTTCACAGATCACATCAAGACCGCGCTCGTTAAAAATCGGAGAGTACGAGCAAGAGTAAGAGTAAGAATAGGACTTTAAGGCGCGGAGGGGGTGAGATTCGAACTCACGAGGCCTTTCGGCCTTCCGGTTTTCAAGACCGGCGCAATCAACCGCTCTGCCACCCCTCCGAGGAGGATGTCGCGACAACTCTGCCATCGGTTCAATCGCGAGCAACTGTAGCGGCGCTCTGTGGGCGCCGAAGCCAATGGGTCGGCGGTCACAAACCGCCGCTACAGCCCAATTAGACTCGACATCGCGATATGTTCATGTGAACTTAGCACATGCCGGCGAAAAAGAAATTCCGGCCTGTTGTTGAAGAGGCGCCCCAGAGCTACGCGCCCGTCCGCGGGCGAGGCGCGTCCTGGAGCCCGGCCAATCGGTTCGAAAAGCTGCATGTCGATCTGACCGACATTGATTCTATCGATGTTGATCCTGCTACTGACGAACAGCCTCGGCGGCCGACACAGTATTTTCGTGATGGAACCAAATCGATCATCACTCGGAACAACAGTCCTGATGTCGGTTTCGAAACGAGCTTGAACCCATATCGCGGCTGCGAACACGGCTGCATTTATTGTTACGCGCGGTCGACTCACGAATATCTCGGCTTTTCCGCCGGCCTCGATTTCGAGAGCAAAATCATGGTGAAAACGAATGCGCCCGAGTTATTGCGCGCAGAACTGGAATCGCCGCGGTGGCATCCACAGACACTGGTACTGAGCGGCGTCACCGATCCTTATCAACCCATCGAGAGAAAGTTGCGCATTACGCGCCGCTGCCTAGAAGTGCTCGCTCAATTTCGAAACCCCGTGGCGATCATCACCAAGAATCGTCTCGTCACGCGCGATGTCGATATTTTGAGCGAGCTTGCGGCATGCAACGCCGTCGCGGTAAACATTTCCGTGACCTCGCTCGACGCGAATTTGCAGCGAGTGCTGGAGCCGCGAACCTCATCACCTCAGGCCCGTCTGGATGCGATAAGGCAACTTCGCAGCGCAGGAATTCCAACGGGTGTGATGGTCGCGCCGATCATTCCAGGACTAACGGATCATGAAGTTCCAAAGATTCTGGACGCATGTGCAAAGGCAGGCGCGCAGTTTGCCGGTTACACAATTATCCGTCTGCCGTGGGCGGTAGCGCCATTATTTGAACACTGGCTTGAGGAACATTTTCCGGACCGCAAAGAGAAGGTGCTCGGACGCATCCGGGACATGCGGGGGGACCGGCTAAATAACTCTCAGTGGCACAAGCGCATGATCGGGGAGGGAATTTTCGCAGAGCAAATCGCTTCGCTCTTCAGAGTGAGTTGTCGTCACGCCGGCATTGGCGAACGGCCGACTCTTTCAACAGCATCCTTTCAGCGAAAAAAAGAACAATTGAAATTGTTTTAGCAGTGGACGTCAAAGCGGGCGGCGATTTTGCCAACCCAATGCTTGGTCTCGCAATTGTTCTCCGATTTCGAGCGACTCCGTAATGTCGATTTGCGCGGCGGCGTCATCAGCAGCGGCAACAGGCTCTTTGCCCGCTGTTGGCGATTTTTGGAAGTAGCCGGCAGCGATTGTAACCGGCGGCTGCGCATCGGCGGACGCATTGATTTCGCCTCTCGCGCACGTGACCCGGGTCGTTGTGCCGTCAGTCCAAACACAAAACAAGCAATCCGAATCAGCCCTGACCGTTAGTTCGCGCGACGTGATTGCAAATTGTGATGCGCTTCGATCACTTCGGTTGAAGAGAACAATGATTTTCCCGCGATT
>Ga0209376_1004077_pt1 | contig 12845 bp, 10 predicted proteins | sample GraSoiAngelo_134_FD_185891 | JGI IMG/M metagenome (GOLD analysis project Ga0209376, IMG submission 185891) | Grasslands soil microbial communities from the Angelo Coastal Reserve, California, USA - 14_0929_05_30cm (SPAdes) (version 2) | ecosystem: Environmental > Terrestrial > Soil > Grasslands ... | reverse complement strand
ATCAGGAGCTCAAACCCCTCCCCTTCATCGTCGTCGTGATCGACGAGCTCGGCGACCTGATGATGGTCGCCGGCAACGAAGTGGAACAGTCGATCGCGCGGCTCGCCCAGATGGCGCGCGCCGTCGGCATCCACCTGATCCTCGCGACGCAGCGGCCGTCGGTCGACGTCATCACCGGCCTCATCAAGGCGAACCTGCCGACGCGCATCGCGTTCCGCGTCGCGTCGAAGGTCGATTCGCGCACGATTCTCGACGGCAACGGCGCGGAGCAGCTGCTCGGCCGCGGCGACATGCTGCTGCTGCCGCCGGCCTCGTCGCGCTTCATCCGTCTGCACGGCCCGTACATTTCGGAACAGGAGAGCGCGCGCCTGGCGAGCTACCTGCGCAAGCAGGGCAAGCCGACCTACGACGAATCGATCACGCAGGACGAGAAAGCCGCAACCGAAGGCGCGCCCGAGTTCGAGAAGGACGATCTCTACGACGAAGCGGCGCGCATCGTCGTGCAGGGCGGCCAGGCGTCGATCTCGTACCTCCAGCGCCGATTGCGTATCGGGTTCAGCCGCGCGGCGCGCCTCGTCGACATGATGGAGATGGAGGGACTCGTCTCGCCGGCGGCCGGAGGCAAGCCGCGTGAAGTGCTCGTCGACAAACATTACTTCGACGAAGTCGACGCGCAGCTGCGGTGACGCATGAATAGCCGTACGCTCACGCTCGTCGTCGCCGCGCTGGCCGCGCAGACCGCGTACGCCGCCGCGCCGGCGCGGACGATGTACATGGAAACGCTCGCGCGCGAGCAGGCGGTGCGCGCAGTGTTGACCGCCGACGGAGCGCTCGCGACGATCCTCACCGACGTCCGCGCCGTCGTGGCGTCGTACGAATCGCTCGTGGCTCATTACCCTGCCAGCGGCTACAGCGACAACGCGTTGTGGCAGGCCGGGTGTCTGTCGCTTGATGCCTACGCGAGATTCAGACAACCGCAGGACAGAGATTCGGGCCTCCGGTTGCTGAAGCGGTTGGCGGTCGGCTATCCGAGCAGCAAGCTGGTGAAGGATGTCGCGGAACAACTCGCGCGCGTCGACGACGTTCGCGCGCCGCGGCCGATCGCCACGATCAAAGACATCCGGCGCTCCGTCACTCCGGAAAGCGTACGCGTGACGATCGAACTCGACGGTGAGGCGTCATTTCATGACGAGCACATCGCCGATCCCGAGCGCGTTTTCGTCGATCTGGCGGGCACGCGCGCCGGATCCGGTCTCGTCGACCGCACGCTCCGTTTCGAATCCGACGCCGACGTCGTTCGGCAGGTGCGCATCGGACGACATCCGAACAGCCTCACGAGAGTCGTGCTCGATGCCGCCGGCATCTCCAGCTACAGCGTGTATCCGCTCTATTCGCCATTCCGAATCGTCATCGACTGCGTGCGGGCGCCGAAGACCGCGGCCGTTCCGACGCGCGCGGCCGACTCGCCGCCTGTTCCCGCTCGACGAGTCACGATCGATGGACTTCGGGCGCTGCCGTTCGTCCCGCCGCGCCGGACGGCGATGATCGCGGCAGCGCTGTCGGCCGCCGACGCAGCGGCGAAGATCTCAGGCCCTGTGCCGACGGCGATGACGACGCCGCCAACCGCGCCACCGAAAAATCTCTCCGGATCGGTGTCGATGGCGCGGCAGCTCGGACTTGGCGTCTCGCGCATCGTGATCGATGCCGGTCACGGCGGCCACGATCCAGGCGCGATGGGCAAAGGCGTCACCGAAGCGGAGCTCGTGCTCGACGTCGCGCTGCGTCTCGAAGCGCTGCTGCAGAAGGCGCCGGGCATCGAGGTGATCCTGACCCGGCGGACCGACGAATTCATTCCGCTGCAGGAACGGCCGGTGATCGCGAACCGCGAAGGAGCCGATCTCTTCCTGTCCATCCACGCCAACGCGAGCCCGCACTCCGCGGCGCGCGGCATCGAGACCTACTTCCTGAACTTTGCGAACAATCCGAACGCCGCGCAGGTGGCGGCGCGCGAGAACGCCGCGTCGGCGCTGACGATGGGCGCGCTGCCCGACTTCGTGAAGGCAATCGCGCTCAACAACAAGGTCGACGAGTCGCGCGATTTCGCCGCGCAGATTCAGCGCGCCATGATCGCGCGCCTGCGGAGCAGCAACAAATCGCTGAAGGATCTCGGCGTGAAGCAGGCGCCGTTCATCGTGCTGATCGGCGCGACGATGCCGAGCGTGCTGGCGGAAGTCTCGTTCGTGACCAATCCGCAGGAAGCCAAGCTCTTGAAGGGCAACGTCTATCGTCAGCGCATCGCCGAGGCGCTCTTCAACGCGATCAGAAAATATCAGACGTCGTTGAAGCCGGCCGCGACGGCCGTCGCGCACCAGTGAGCCGTCAGGGCGGTCCGTAGGCGGATCTTCTCCGGAACCAATACAGGATTCCGCCAAACATCAATCCGACGAGCAACGCGAGCAGAACGATGAACCCCGTCAGCCCGATCGCTCCGATGATGACGTCCGAGATGCCCGTGGGATCGTGCGGCGGTTCGACGATTTTGACGATGACCGGGTTGGACTGCTGAATCATTCAATCTTCGAACATGGCAGTCCTGAAGGGCTGCGATGCGGTTCAGACGTCGAACTCTTCGAACGCGAGCGACGCGAGCGTGCGCACGCCGACCCCGCTCGGTCCTTTCGGAAGGTACGGCTTCGCCTCGTCCGCCCACGCCGTCCCTGCGATGTCGATGTGCGCCCACGGCAGCCCGCCACTGAATTCCTTCAGGAACATGGCCGCGGTAATCGATCCCGCCGCGCGGCCGCCGGTGTTCATGAAATCGGCGATGTCGCTCTTCAGCTGATCGCGGTACTCGTCGAACAACGGCATCGGCCACACGCGATCGCCGGCGCGGTCGGCTACGCGGCGCACCTGCTCGACCCACGACGGCGGCGCGCCGAACAGCCCGCTGGTGATTTTTCCGAGGGCGACGACGCACGCGCCCGTCAGCGTCGCGACGTCGACGAGATGCGTCGCGCCGAGCTTCCGCGCGTACCAGAGGCCGTCGCCGAGAACAAGCCGTCCTTCCGCGTCGGTGTTGATCACTTCCACTGTCTTGCCTTCGGCGCTCCGGAGGATGTCGCCCGGCTTGACGGCACGGCCGCCCGGCATGTTCTCGGTGGTCGGAACCACGCCGATGACACGCTGCGGCGCTTGCAGGAGCGCCATGGCGCGCATCGAGCAGGCCACGGCGGCGCCGCCCGCCATGTCGTCTTTCATCCGCTCCATGCCCTCGGCCGATTTGATCGAGATGCCGCCCGTGTCGAAGGTGATCCCCTTGCCCACGAGTCCGAGCAGCGGCTTCGCCGGCGCGCCCGGCGGGTCGTACCGGAAGACCATGAGCCGCGGCGGCTCGCTGCTGCCGCGCGCGACGCCGAGCAGCAGGCCCATGCCGAGCTCGGCGATCATCCGCTCGTCGAGAATCTCGACCTTCACGCCGGCATCGCCCGCGATGGCCGCGGCGCGCATCGCGAATTCGCGCGGCGTCAGCGTGTTTCCCGGTTCGTTGGCGAGCTCCCGCGCCAGGTTGCTCGATTCGCCGAGCACGCGGCCGCGCGCCGCGGCCTCCCTGATCTTCTCGCCGCCCTTGCTCTTCTCGGTGTCGCCGTCCACGACGATCGTCCATCCCGGAGGCGGAGCCGGCGCCGGATCGGTCGTTTTGTAGCTGCCGGCGTGGAACTCCGCGAGCGTCAACCCTTCGGCTGCCGCCTGCGTCAAATCGGCCACCTCGCCCTGTCCGCGCACCATGAAGCCGACGCGCCCGAGACGGCGCTGACGCCCCGCAAGACCGCCCGCCGTCGCCAGCTTCCGAACGATCTCGCTGCCCGATTCGAGGCGCCGCCCCCCGCCGATGAGCGCCACGCGACGTGTCCGCCAGCTCCTGTCGGCGATTGCGGCGATGAACAGCTCGTAGGGCTTCGCCTGAAATTCCCGCGTGTTGAGGGCGCGCGCGATCTCGCCGCCGGTCGCGGCGTCGAGCGCGGGCACTGCGGCCGGTCCGTCGTCCTCGTACCAGGGAATGAGGATGAGGTCGACTTCTGCTGCGCCGGGCGGACCAAAGGTGCAGGCCATCGCGGCCGATGAAGAGACTGAAAGCATCCAAATATTATGGCTGATGCGCTTGTGCTCCTCCAGAGCGGCCAGTACAATTCGTGCAGTCCTGCCAAGTTTTGAGGGTGAATGGTGATGAAGCACCTGCGGCGTTTCGCATGGTCCTGTGCGGTGTGTCTCGCGACGTCGGCGCTGCTCGTCACGGCGTCCGCGCAAAAAGCCGACAAAGACGCAAAGGGTGGTAAGGATCAGGACGCGAGCCGCCCGCAGCTTCGGCTCAAAGCGCAACCAGTAATCAGCATGGCGCCATCGCGTGTCGTGCTCACCGCGGAGCTCGTCGGTGGACCGAACGACGCCGAGGAATTCTACTGTCCGACCGTCGAATGGGACTGGGGCGACGGAACGCAATCGGAATCGACGACCGACTGCGCGCCGTACGAACCGGGCAAGAGCGAGATCAAGCGGCGGTTCACGGTCGAACACATCTTCCGCGCCGGCTCGTATCGCGTGATGTTCAAGTTGAAGCGGCGCGAAAAGCCGGTGGCGTCGGCGGGCGTCAGCATCCAGGTCCGTCCGGGACTTCGCGACATCGGTTAGGCGGCTGCGCGACGGCGGCCGCGGCTGTTCTGTCGCGAACGGACTCGTCCCACAAGCGAACACCCAGGCGGCCGGCGCTCGGCGATCGGCCGCCTTTCCCTCACAATTTGACGCGCGGACCGGTTCCACATCTGGCACAGAGTTGGCTCATCGCACCGTGTGCCGCTCCGTAAACGTGCATCCCGACTCCTCGCCGCCACGTTCATCGTGTGCACGGCGCTCGTGTCGGTCGGGTTGACCGCGCCGGCCGACGGACCGTTCTCGATCACGATCCGTCCAATCCTCGTTCGGCTCGCGATCGATATCGACGTCAAATTCGGGCTGTATCATTTCCACACGTGCTGGTCGGCACTCCAGGACACCGCAGGAAGCTGAAGCACGTGGACTCTCTTCTGCAGGACATCCGCTTCGCGCTGCGTCTGTGCCTTCGCACGCCCGGCTTCACGATCGTCGCCGTCCTCGCGCTCGCGATCGGCATCGGCGCGAACACGGCGATCTCGATCATCGGCATCGTCGGCGACACCAAGCTCGTCGATCTCAGCACGCCGACGCGGGCGCTGACCTACTGGCCGCACCCGCAGCTCGCCTGCAACGCGATGACGTTCGCGGTCCGCACCAGTTCGGATCCCCAGTCGTACGCGTCGGCGGTCGCGCGCGAGATCCAGAGGCTCGATCGGGATCAACCGGTCTCGGACGTGCTCACGATGGATCAGTGGCTCGGCCGAAGTCTGTCGCAGGCACGCTTCAGTTCGATGCTGCTCGCGAAGTACGACGTTTGAAGTACGAAGTGTGAAGTACGAAGTACCGATGTCCAGCGTTGCCTTCGTACTTCAGACTTCGTACTTGAAGGATTTCATCCATGCTCGCTCAGGACCTGCGGTACGCCGTTCGGACGCTGCGGCGGTCGCCGGGCTTCACCGTCATCGCCACGCTGACCGTGGCGATCGGCGTCGGCGCGAACACCGCGATTTTCAGCATCGTGAACGCGGTCCTGCTGCGGCCGCTTCCGTTTCCCCGCGCTGAAGAGCTCCTGCTCGTGACCCAAACCGATCGGCAGACGAAGCAGGTGCTTGGCACCGGGTCCCCGGCGAACTTCCTCGACTGGCGCGTGCGGAACCGCGCTTTTGCCGGCATGGCCGGCTTCGAAGGCATCTCGCTCATCCTGTCCGACGGCGATCACCCCGAACGCCTCGACGGCGCGATGGTGAACGTCAATTTCTTCGACGTGCTCGAAGTCGCTCCGGCGATTGGCCGATCGTTCGGCGAGGCCGACGAGCGTCCGGGCGCGCCGCGCGTCGCCGTCCTGAGTGACGGATCGTGGCGCATGCGATTCGCCGGCCGTTCCGACGTGATCGGACGCACCGTTCATTTCAACGGCGAAGCAACGACGATCATCGGCGTCATGCCGCCAGAGGTCGCCTACCCCGAACGCGCCGAGGTGTGGGTTCCGCCGCACTGGCGCGTGCCGGACGATCCGCTGCTCGGACCGGCGCAGGATCCGTCGACCGAGCGGACGCACAGTTATTTCTTCGTCGTCGGTCGGCTCAAACCTGGCGTCTCGATGGCAGCCGCGCAAGCGGACATGGACGCGGTGGCGCTCGGACTCGAGCGCGACTTTCCGAACGACAATCAGAACGCCGGCGTCAATCTCGTCTCGCTGCGATCCGATCTCGTTGCCGACGTGCGGCCGATGGTCATGCTCCTGTTCGCCGCCGTCGGTCTCGTACTAATGATCGCGACCGCAAACGTGTCGGGTCTGCTCGTCGCGCGCGCGAGCGCGCGCCATCAGGAGATCGCGCTGCGCATGGCGCTTGGCGCGACGCGCGGACGGATTCTGGTGCAGTTGCTGACCGAGAGCGTGCTGCTCGCCTCGCTCGGCGGCGCGTTCGGCGTGCTGCTCGCCATGTGGCTCGTCGGCCTGCTCGTCGCGCTCAGCCCGAGCAGCCTGACGATCGCCGGCGACATCCGCATCGATGTTCCCGTGCTGCTGTTCGCGCTCGTGGTCTCGATGGCCGCCGGCGTGCTCTTCGGGCTCGCACCTGCGCGTCAATTGAGCCGCGTCGACGTCCACGACGATCTCAAGCAATCGGCGCGCGGCGGGAGCGCGTCCGGTCAGCGCCGCCTGCGCGCCGGGCTCGTCGCGTCGGAAATCGCCATCTCGCTCGTGCTGCTGATTGCCGCCGGTCTGACGATTCGCAGCTTCATCCGCCTGCAGGACGTGCCGGTTGGATTCGATCCGGACCACGTCGTCACGGTCACGCTGAACCCGCCGGCGGCGCGCTATCCGACGCCGCGAAATCGCGCTGACTTCTACGAGCGCACGCTCGACGCGCTAGGAATGCTGCCCGGCGTCGAGATCGCGGGCGCGACCAGCCGCCTGCCGCTGCTGCCGGGGAACAGCCGCCGAGGATTGAACATTCCCGGCGTGCCGTCGAACGAACCGACGGACGCCAACTACCGCACGGCGACGCCGAGCTATTTCCGCGCGATGGGCATTCCGCTCATCCGCGGCCGTGTGTTCACCGACGCCGACCGCGAGGACCGCCCGCTGGTGGCGGTCATCAGCGCATCGCTCGCCCAGCGCTTCTGGACGAATCAGGATCCGATTGGCAAGCAGTTTTTCATCGATCAGCCACCGATCACGATTGTCGGGATCGTCGGCGACGTGCATGCCGCGTCGCTCGAGGCGCCTGTGGAGCCGACGGTGTACGTGCCGTACCGGCAGGACGCGTTTCCGTTCATGACGTTCGTCGTGCGGACGCGCTCGGCTGACGCCTCGCGCTCGATCGATTCGAGCACCTCCACCGATCGGAGCGTTCAGGCGAGCGTGCGCCTGGCGATCTGGCGGGTCGACAAGGAGCTCCCAATCGGCGCCGTCCGGACGATGGACGATGAGCTGTCGAGCTCGGTGTCGCGGCGGCGGTTCGGCGTGACGCTGCTCACCGCGTTTGGCGCGATCGCCGTGACATTGTCGGCCATCGGGCTGTACGGCGTGTTGGCGTTCATCGTCGCACAACGGCGACGCGAGATCGGCGTCCGCATCGCGCTCGGCGCCCGTCCGGGCGATCTCGTCGCCGACGTGCTCGGTCAAGGATTGCGGCTGACGGCGATTGGTGTGGTGGTGGGTCTCGTGCTGGCGATCGCGACGACGCGCCTGATCAATTCGCTGTTGTTCGCCACCAGCCCGACGGACATGCTGACGTTCGCGGCGGTGTCGTCGCTGCTCGTGGTCGTGGCGGCTGCAGCCAGCCTGCTGCCGGCGCTTCGCGCGAGCCGCGTCGACGCGCTCATCGCGCTCAGAGACGAATAGACTTCAGCCGATCCTACGGCGTGAGGATCGACGCGCCCGCGAGCTTCGAAGTCCTCGCCTCTGCGGAAATGCTCTGGAGATACTCGCTGACCCTCAGCGCCGTTCGAAATACGAGCCGTCCGAACGATCCGAGCGCATTCGTCTCCGACTCACGCCCGAACACCGCGTCGCCGACGTCGTCCACGTCGCGCTCAGCGAGCGTTCCGATGGTCGCGATGACGTGCACGTAATACCGTTGCGCGCTCGCGACGCGGTCGCGTGCGCCGAGGTCGAGGATGACCTCGAGCGGATTGGGGACAGCGGGATATGACGCCGTGGATCCGGACGCGTCGTCGACCGTGATTTCGCGGCTTGGCGGCCGGCGTCCGACGCGGAACATCTTGATGATCGCCGGATATACGAGGCGATCCCAGACCGGGCGGCTTTCCCACAGCTCCGCCTGCACGCGCAGGTGAAGCAGACCGCCGCCGTCGATCACCTTCCGAAACCGATCCGGAACGAGATCTCTCACCTCGATCGTCGTGCGCACCGCCGAGGCCGGCGCGCGGACCTCCTTCACGTTGACGTCGAGCGGTGCGCCGGCGTGAATCGGTGGTCCGATTACCAGAACAATGGCGACGACCGCGGCAAGCGATCGGAGACGCATCAGAACGTTCGACCGAATCGAAGGAGGACCTGAAGGGAGCTCGGTACGGCGTCGAGCCTGGAGCCGAAATCGATGCGAACGTCGCCGATGCCGACGCCGAACCCCACGCCTTTCAGCCACGGCCGGCCGGCACCTTGAACTGCCAGCGTTTGATTCTGGCGGATCGTCGTGTGGCCCAGATCGAAGAAGCCGATGCCGTGCAGGCCGCCTCGCCATCCGAGCGAGTACTCGAGGTTCAACAGCGCAAGCGAATCGCCGACCTGCTCTTTGAATCCGTACCCGTGAACGGATCCGATTCCGCCGATGGCAAACTGCCGCTGCGGCGGCATGACGCCATCCGACCAGCCGCCGATTGCGCGCGCGGCAAATTCCTGATGCCGGCTGAGCGCGACGCGCGTGCGACCCGAGATGATGTGGCGGCTGAAATCGAAATCGCTCTGGAGCGCGTCGGACGCGGAAATTTCCGAGGTCCAGTCGATGCGCCAGCGCGGCGTCAGGTCGTGGTCGTTATCGGGTCCGCGGAGGCGCTCGCCGAATGGCGTTTCGAGCTGGTGCCGCCGATACGTTGCCTCGAGCGATTCGCGATCGAATCCGTCTCCGTCGACCGACGCGCCGATGATGACGGCGTTCAGCCGCCCGTCGGCAGCAGCTCTGTTCGGCCTGAACAGTTCGTCGTCGTTCCACAAACTGAAGTCGGTCTCCGCCTGGAGCGGCTCGTGACGCTCGCCGCGCCAGGCGAACAACAGCTCGACCTGCGGGTGCACGCGCAGCGCCCCGCCAATCTGCACGCCGCGGCGCCGGTAGTAATCGCGGTAGCTGCGGCGCGGTCCGAACGCGGCAAGGCTCGCCTCGGCGGAAGAAACCTGCCACTGATCGTCGCTCGCGGTGAGGTCGTGCAGCTCGCCGCCGAGGAACAGCTTGGTCCGGCCGAACAGCGGGCGCTCGAAGCCGAGCGCATAGCCGGCGCGGCTGGTTGCGCTCCGGATCGAGATATGCCCCGCCACGAACGCGTGATTGAACGTCTCGTGATTGAACACCGCCGCGCCGAACCCGAGCGACGGGACGAACCCGTCAACCGAGGAGAACCAGTCCTCCCTGTCGCCGAGATCGGGAACGAGCCTGAATCGGCCCGCGGGCTCCCGCAAGTCGACGATGAGCACGTGCTGACCGTTGCGATCGAGGACGTCGAAGGTCCGGCGGCTTCGGCGGATCGCGCCGCGCGTCGGCCGCAGCAGCGCATCGAGCGCATGAAGGGCGCGCGCGCGATTGAAGACATCGCCGGCGCGCAGCGCGAACTCGTCGGCGAACGTCCGCGCCAGCTTCGGATCGACGCCTTCGAACTCGATTGCGTCGATGATGCCTTCGTCGATGGTCAGCGTCAGCACGCGCGTGTCGACGTCGAACATCACGGTAGCCCGCGCGAACGAATATCCCTCCTCGTGGTACCGATGCTCGATTCGTTCGCGGATGGCTTCGCTCGTGTCGGGCAGCGGCTCGCCGACGACGAGGCGTCCGGCGCGCAGTACCGCCGGTTCGGACAGCTCCTTCGCGCCCCGCACCTGCACGTCTCGAACGGTTGGCTGCGGCTGTGGTGTGGTGTCCTGGGCTGAGGCCGGGACGGCTGCAAGGAAACAGGCCGCGACGATGGCGCTCGCCTGAACGGCTGCAATTCCGCTCGTTTGAAAGGCTGCAACGCTCGCCTGAAAGGCTGCAACGCTCGCCTGAAAGGCTGCAACGCTCGCCTGAAAGGCTGCAACGCTCGCCTGAAAGGCTCGCGCTACGCGACTGGGTGACCGGTCGCGCGAGCCTTTCAGTGACTGGTACCGCGAGCCTTTCAGTGACTGGTAGCGCGAGCCTTTCAGGCGAGCGAGCGTCTGCGGCATCAGCCGAGCGGGATTTTGCGGCATTAGCCGCTTGTGACGAACGGTTCCTCGCGAAAGTTCCTGCCGTCGAAGAAGAACAGCCGCACTTCAGGCGGCTCGGACGCGAGCCCGACGATCACATACAAATGATTCGGATAGGCCGCCTCCGAGCGATCCGTTTCGGAGGGGACCGGCGGCGAGGCCGGATGCGAATGGTAGAAGCCGACCACGTCGAGGCCGCGCACGCGCGCGTCGCGGCGCCGGTCGATGTGATCCTGCGGGTCGATTTCAAATCGCGTCGGACGGGCCGCGATGTTCCTGGTGCGCGCCGCCTCGACGATCTGCTCCAGCCGTCCCAGCAGCAGGCCGCAGCATTCGGCCGGCGCTGCCTCGCGCGCGTGCGCGACGATCGCCTCGATCGCCGCGCCGGCGATCGTCATAGCGATTCGATCGCCATCGCAATGCCCATCCCGCCGCCGATGCAGAGCGATGCGACGCCGTATTTCAGCTTCCGCGCGCGCAGCGCGTACACCAGCGTCGTCAGCACGCGCGCTCCGCTGGCGCCAATCGGATGGCCGAGGGCAATCGCACCGCCGTTCACGTTGACTCTAGCCGGGTCGAGGCCGAGCTCGCGCGTCACCGCGAGCGACTGCGCGGCGAACGCTTCGTTCAGCTCGAACAGATCGATGTCGTCGGCTTTCAATCCGGCGCGTTCGAGCACTTTACGGACCGCAGGCACGGGCCCGATGCCCATCACCGCCGGATCGACGCCGGTGGACGCATAAGAAAGGATACGGGCGAGCGGTTTTCGGTGCTCTGTCGTTGGTCGTCACCACGAGCGCCGCCGCACCGTCGTTGATGCCCGAGGCGTTTCCGGCTGTCACGGTGCCGTCCTTCTTGAACGCCGGTTTCAGCGCGGCGAGCTTCTCTGCCGTCGTGCCAGCTCTTGGGTACTCGTCGGTGTCGACGTGCAGCGGCTCGCCTCGTTTCTGCGGCACGGGAACGGCGACGATTTCATTCTTGAAGCGCCCTCCGTTGATCGCCGATTCCGCGCGACGCTGACTCTCGGCCGCGAACGCGTCCTGATCGACGCGCTGGACGCAATATCGCTTGGCGACCTCCTCGGCGGTAATTCCCATGTGACACGCGCCCATCGCGCACGTCAGCCCTTCGCGCAGCATCGAATCGATCGCTTCGGCATTGCCCATGCGATAGCCCCATCGCGCGCCCGGTAGCAGGTACGGCGCATTCGACATCGATTCGGTGCCGCCCGCGACCATCGTGTCGACGTAGCCGACGCGGATGGCCTCGACCGCGTGTACGACCGCCTGCAGTCCGGATCCGCACACTCGATTGACCGTCTCGCCCGGCACCTCGACCGGCAGCCCGGCTTTCAGCGCCGCCTGCCGCGCGACGTTCATGCCCGCGCCCGCCTGCAGGACGCAACCCATCACGACGTCGCCGATCTCGTCGTTGCCGACGCCTGCGCGCGCGATCGCTTCGCGGATGACGACCGCACCGAGATCGACGGCAGTCAAATCCTTGAACACGCCGCCGAACGACCCGATGGGCGTTCGGCAGGCACTGAGAATCACCGCGTCAAAATCTCTGGGCATGGTAGTCAGCAGCGACTGTCTGCTTTCAGAAGCCGCTTTGCGATGGTACCATCGGTCGTTGTTCACCGCTCGCCTGAAAGGCTCGCGCTACATCGGGAGGGCGCGCGCTCCACAGATAGCGCGAGGCTTTTAGCCGAGCGCTGATTGCCGAGGAACTTTTGATCATGCACGCGCGCTCGAGATCGCGAACCATCATCGCTGCCGCATTCCTCGTCGTTCTGTTTCATCCGGCGGGCGCGCAGCCGCGGCGCGCGATGACGATCGATGACGCGCTCGATCTCGTGCAGGTGTCTGCGCCGCGGATTTCACCCGACGGACGGCACGTGCTGTACACGAAATCCGAGCTGGCGAAGTGGAAGGACAACAAGCGGACGCAGACGATCTGGATCGTCGACGCCGACGGCTCGAACGGACGTCAGTTCCTCAGCAGCGACAAGGACCGCAATCCCGCCTGGGCGCCCGACGGCAAACACGTCGCGTTCCTCTCGACGCGCGATGCCGCAACCGAGAAAGAAAGCGAGTCTTCGAATGGCATCGGCGCGCAGATCTGGGTCATCCCGACCGACGGCGGCGAAGCGACGAAGCTCACGACGCACAGAGGGAACATCAAGTCGTTCGACTGGATGAAGGACAGCTCGGCGATAGTGTTCGCGGCCGAGCGCGGTCAGAGCGACGCGGAGAAGGCAGAACGGAAAGCTGGCGACGACGCGATCTACGTGGACGAA
>Ga0209376_1004074_pt1 | contig 12851 bp, 15 predicted proteins | sample GraSoiAngelo_134_FD_185891 | JGI IMG/M metagenome (GOLD analysis project Ga0209376, IMG submission 185891) | Grasslands soil microbial communities from the Angelo Coastal Reserve, California, USA - 14_0929_05_30cm (SPAdes) (version 2) | ecosystem: Environmental > Terrestrial > Soil > Grasslands ... | reverse complement strand
CGCGCAGGTAGTCGATCCCGGACACGACCGGCAGGCCAAGGCTCAGCGCCAGCGCGCCGATGCGGTGCGAGGCGTCGGTCGCCGGCTTGCGGACCGCCGCGATCGTGATCGAACCCGCGCCGGGGTTCGTATAGTCCAGCGGCACGCTGACGTCGGCGCACTGGAAGCTGCCGCCGCAGGCGCGCCATCCGGCCGGGATGGGGGAGACGAAGTAGTGCTGCACGGCGATGAACGCGCCGGCGGCCGCAAGCAGCAGGAGGACGATCAGCGCCGCCGCGACCAGGCGCCCTCCGCGGGTCGTGGGCTCCAGGACGATCGGCGTGCGCCTTGCCGGCGCACGCTTCGTGGGCGCCGACTCGACCTCTGCCAGCGTCGCCATGGTGCGCGAGAGCAGCCGCGGGTCGGGAAAGTCGGGCCCGGGGTCAAAAGCGGCGTCGAGGCTGCGGCGCAGGGACTCTTCAGCCATCGGCCTTGGCCTCCGCTGCGGTCACGGCCGGGCGCAGGCGCTTGAGCGCCCGGTTGATCCTCGTCTTCACGCCGGCCACCGAGACGTCGAGCGCGAGCGCGACGTCGGTGACAGGCATGTCGAGGTGGAAGTGCAGAAGGATCGCGACGCGCTGGTCGAACGGCAGCGTCTGCAGCGCCTGGCGCAGGTCCTCGCCCTCGAGCCACGCCGCCGTCGCATCGAGCGCCGCGGTCGTTGCGATCTCGGGCAGGCGGATCACCTGCCACCACCTTCCCCGGCGGACCTCGCGGCACTGGTTCGCGACGATGCCGAGGAACCACGGCTGGAACCTGGCCCCGGAGCGCAGGTTGCCGATCCTGCGCCAGGCCCGGAGCGCCGACTCCTGAAACGCGTCTTCCGCCAGGGCGGTGTCGCGCAGCATGGCAAACCCAAGGCGGGACGCTGGGCGGACCGCCGGTCCGAGAAGGCGCTCGAACGCGTACTGGTCACCGGTTTTGGCGCGCGCGATGAGGGCAGCCTCATCGTCGCCCAGCATTACCTACACACCGCTCCACACCTGTTCTACGGGCCCACCACGATCAAGGGTGTCACCCGGCGGGCGCGGTGTCACAATCAGGGAAGATCGACATGGGCCATCTCGAGGAGAGGGACCTGCGCAGCCTGGAGCGGCAGAGCATGTACTCGATCTTCGCGCCGCTGCCCGGCGACGACGGACTGTCGCGCGAGCTCGAGCTCGACGACAGGGCCAACCCGACGCGCGCGGGCGAGCTTGCGGTGTGGGGCTTCATCCGCCGCCGTCTGCGCCGCAGGCGACCCGTGTCCGACGAGCAGTGGGTGCCCGCGATGTTCCTGTTCGTGCGCCGCTTCCGGTAGCCGACAGCGGACGCCCGCTTAGTCCCGGCCTGCCGTCAGGGCCTCCGTCAACTTTTCTGCGAGCTGAGCAGGAGGTGTCTTGACCTTCTGCAGCCAGGCCAGCGCCCCCAGGAGGAACACACGGTCGACCTCGCCGTTCGATGAGGCGGGAAAGTCGCTGAGTATTAACACCGGCAGCGAGCGTGTGCGTTCGTCCAGTCGCACTCTGTGCAGCACCTCGTCGCCGCTCATGTCCGGGAGCTCCCAGTCGAGGACGACGATGTCCGGCAATTCGGACTCCACCGCCCGGAACAGGCCGGCGCCGTCGACCTCGACCCGGACCCGAAAGCCGAACGCCTCGAGGCCCGCGCGATAAGTCTCGGAGGTGCCGGCATCGTCCTCAACGAGCAGGACTGCCCACCGGCCGCCGCGGCCCCCGCCTTGCTCCGGACCGATCGCATTTAGCACGATCGCTGCGCGACTCCCCCCATTCTTCGCCCCCGGCCAGCCTGGATTCCTTCTCGAGAGGCCCTATGCAATTACTCTGCAGTATCGCCTTATCACCTTACCAGTAGGGCTACATCTCTGCAAGAGGTGTGCATAAACTATTCGGCAGAAGGTCAGCGTGGGAGGAATAGACTGGCGGAGTTACCAGATGGCGCGCGAATCCGATCCACCGATCTATTCGATCGGAGCCGTGGCCAGGATGCTGGACGTGCCGGCTTCCACGCTCCGCGCCTGGGAGGAGCGCTACGCGCTGATCACGCCCACCCGGAGCGAAGGTGCCCACCGGTTGTACTCCCGCGGCCAGGTGGAGAAGCTCCGTTTCATCAAGTCGCGGATCGAGTCAGGCGTCAGCGCCGCCGACGCGCACCGGCTGCTCGCCGATCAGCTGCGCGAGGGCCACGTTCCGGCCCAGCCCGCCGCCAGCTTCATCGGCGGCCGTCCATTGATCCTGATCGCCGAGCGAGACAGCTACGCCGCCGACCTCGCGGAGTACTTCCTCCGCACCGAGGGCTGGGACGTGGTGATCGCGCTCGATGCGACGCAGGCCAAGCTGCACATCGAGGAACGGTCTCCGGACGTGGTGCTTCTCGATCTGCTGCTCTCCGGCGGGGCCGGATTCAGGCTGCTCCATGAGTTCACCGAGAAGCACACGGCGCAGGTCGTCGCTGTCTCCTCGCTCGACAGCGCCGGCGAGGCGATGGCCGCCGGTGCGGCGGCGTTCCTGCGCAAGCCGCTCGACCCGGTGACGCTTCTGTCCACCATCCACGACCTGCTGGGCTCGAGCGCGCTCGTCCAGCGGCCGCCGGAGCGCCGCGTCGAGCGTTGAACGACCGCATCCCCACCGGCACCGCGCGCCTGGACGAAATCCTGAACGGCGGCCTGCTCAAGCACGCCATCAACCTCATCGTCGGCGTGCCCGGCAGCGGCAAGACGATCCTCAGCCAGCAGGTCGCCTTCCGCAACGCCACCGCGGAGAGACCTTCGCTCTATCTCTCGACGCTGTCGGAGCCCCTCGACAAGATCCTCCGGTACGGCGAGGGCTTGAGCTTCTTCGACCCGCACGCGGTACGCGATGGGCGCGTGGTCTACGAGGACATCGGCCAGCCGCTCGGGGAAGGCAGCCTGGGCGAGGTCCTAAACGCCGTCGACCAACTGCTGAGGCGAGTCCGGCCAGGCATCGTCGTCATCGACAGCTTTCGCGCCTTCCAATCGATCGCGGGCGACATCAGCGTGTTCCGCCAGTTCCTCTACGGTCTGCTCCGGCGCCTGTCGGCGACGGCGGCGACGTCGATCTGGAACGCACCCTACACGCGCTCCCAGGCCATCGAAGAGGCCGAGTCGGCGGTGGCGGACTCGGTCCTCTCGCTCGACGTCAGGCAGATGGCGGAGCGGGAGGTCCGTGTCCTCCAGGTGCTGAAGCTGCGGGGCAGCCAGTATCGGTCGGGCGAGCACAGCTACCGCATCTCGGATGATGGGTTCGTGGTCTTTCCGCGTTTGGCGGAGGAGCAGATCGAAACGCCCTACCAGCTCAGGACTGAGCAGTCGGCGACCGGGATCGCCGCCCTGGACGCTCTCCTTGGAGCCGGTGGTTACTGGGCGGGGTCCACGACCCTGATCACGGGACCCTCGGGTATCGGCAAAACGCTGATGGGCCTCCACTTTCTCTTTCATGGCGCCAAGATCGGGGAGCCGGGGGTCCTGGCCACGTTCCACGAGAACGAGACGCAGCTCGGCCGGATCGTCAAGAGCTTCGGATGGTCGACCGACAACCCAGACGTGCACGTGATGGCCCGCGGCGTCGTCGGCATGAACGTCGACGAGTGGGTGTACGAGCTCATCGAACTGGCCGATCGTGTGGGCGCCAGGCGCATCGTCATCGACAGCCTGCCCGACGTCGAGATCGCAGCCGGCGACCCGATCAGATTCCGGGAGTGGATCTTCTCGCTGACCCAGCGCTTCACGCGCGCGGGTGTAAGCCTGATGCTGATCATTGAGGTGCCGGAGCTGTTCCAGGTCGAGCGCATCTCCGAGCAGGGCATCTCGCATCTGGCGGACAACGTCATCCTCCTCCAGTACGTGCAGGAGGGAGCGGAGCTGGCGAGGGCGCTGACCCTGTTGAAGACCCGCGCCCAGGAGCATCGCCCCGTGGTGCACCGCTACGAGATCACCGACCACGGTTTCGTCCTCGGCGACGTGCTGACGGTGCGGCGCTAGGCTTCTCGCGCCCGTGGACGCGATCGACCAGGTGCTGATGAACTCAAGGCTGCACTACCTCGGCATGGCCGCGCGCACGATCCAACCCGTGATGCGCCTCGCGATCCTCACCTGCATGGACGCGCGCATCGACACGGCAGGGCTGCTCGGCCTGCGACCGGGCGACGCGCACGTGCTTCGCAACGCGGGCGGCCGCGCGACCGACGACGCCGTCGCGGCCCTCGCCATCTCGCAGGCGGTGCTCGGCACGCGCGAGGTCATGGTCCTGCACCACACCGAGTGTGCCATGGGGCGCATGAAGGCGACCGAGATGGCGGCCCGCATCGAGGCCGCGACCGGCCATGCGTTCCACGAGAAGCTCGAAACGTTTGCCGACCCGATCGAGGCCGTGGTGGAGGATGTCGAGCGCCTCAAGCGCTCGCCCCACCTCGCGCACCGGGAGAAGATCCGCGGGTTCATGTACGACCTCGAGAAAAACGCCATCAACGAGGTGTTGGCTAGGGCGACAGGCTCGGGTGGCGGGCCTTGATCTCCTCCCATGTGAGTCCGGAGTAGAGCTCCTCTAGCCGGCGCCGGACGCGGCACCGCGTGCACACGGTGGCAGGCTTCCGCGCCCAGCGGCCACAGCCGTTGGCGCACGGCTGCAGGTGGTGATGACAGGCGATGCACAGCACCATGAGGTTCTCGTCCGAGTCGTCGCCGCCCTGGAGCAGGCCGAGGCGGTGGTGGACGTCGAGCTGCCGCTGTGCGCCGTCGACGCCGCAGATCTCGCAGCGACCGCCCCTCTCGGCGACGAGTCGCTTCCGGCGGGACGCGGTCAGGGCGAGCGCGCCGGTGCGCCTGTTGTTCGCGGCTCGCATCCGCTCCCGCAGGGTGCGCTCGCTGAGCAGTGGGGCGAAGGCGCCGGGCCGGTCACCCGCGCAGGCAGCGCAGAGCGCGACCAGGTTGGCCGAGGCGGCAGGGCCGGTCTCGTCGAGACGGAAGAGATAGAGTGCCCAGGGCCACGCCAGGCCGCAGCCCTCGCAGGCCTCCCGACATCGGCGCAGCACGACGGCCCGGGCCCCGCCGCCCACCACCAGGCGATCCCCAACCGAACGCACGTTCGGCTACGAGTCTAAAGCAAGGTTGCGGCGCACGAGCGCGACGATCGCGGTGGCTGTTAACGAATTCGCCACCAGTAGGTCTACATCCGCCCTCGTAGGCCTACCGACGGCGAATCCGCAATCCCAGCGGTCTATTTGACCGAGCGAACCTTCCCGTGCCCGTCCATGTAGACGGTGAACACCTGGCTGTGCTCGCCCTGGGTCTGGCCCGTCAGCTCCGCCCAGGCGGCGCCGAGGTCGCGATGTTCGTTCCACGCCGCCACCAGGTCGCCGTGCCTCACGTCCCTGGACGTCCCCGGCAGGCCGAGAGCGCTGATGGCGCCCTTCACCTTGTCGTGCGGGCGGGTCGGCCGGTCGTACTCGTAGACGTAGCCCCCGTCCGCCGTCTTGTGGACGAAGTGGTACTCGCCGTTCTGTCCGACCCTGGTCGCGAAGGCGCCGTCGGAGTCGATCCCGATCGTCTGCAGGCCTACCTTCATGGTGTCGTCGAAGCAGCCGTAGGTGCCCTGAACGGTCTGCTCGGTCGCCACCGCCTTCATCACCGTCTCGGCGCAGGCCGGCCGGTCCCAGGCCGCCTGCACCGGTGGTCCGGCGCCGACGAGCAGCGCGCCGAGGAGCACGCCGCCGAAAACGGTCACCACGGGTCCCCTTGCGCGGGGCAGGCGTACTTGCATGCGAGAACTCCCTCCACGAGATTCGGCCGTTTTCGCCGATCCGCTCTATCAAGAAACGGATGAAGGCCCGGTTTCGGCGGTGATAGCGAAATTGAGATCTAGGGCAAGGTTGCGCCGCACAAGCGCGACGATCGAGTCGGGGGATTCGAGGATGTCGGCGGCGGTAAATCGGAGGAGGCGGTAGCCCGCGTCGACCAGGCGGTTTTGACGGCGGTCGTCATAGGCGAGGCGGTCGCGATGCGTACCGCCGTCGTATTCGATTATCAGTCGATGGCTGGCGTAGTAGAGGTCCGCCCGGCCCAAGAACGTGACCGCGTTACCGAGCGAAACCTGGACCCGTGGGCGCGGTAGTCCCGCGAACACGAGGAGCAGACGCAGCCTCGTTTCCATGGGGCTTTCAGCCCTAGGCTCGGCAAGGTCGATGGCTCGCCTGAGCTTGGCTACCCCTCGATGCCTCGGATGCGCGTCAGCCCAAGCCCGAACCTGCTCGAGCCTCACCAACCGCTTGTGCAGGGCCGCGTCGAGCGCGACAACTCCTTCGACCGTCGTAAGCCGAGACACAAGATCGACGACAGTGCGCAACGGGGATGTCGCGCGCAAGCCCTTGCGCATGACGATGTCCTCGGGAGGTACGGCGTTTCTGCGAATCGCGAGTCCAGCAAACCGCGATGTGCCTCTGATCGTTACCTCGACCGGGCTGCAGGGCGGATAGTCGAGGCCATGAAGAAAGGCAGCTGAGAGCCCGGAGAGCACTGCTCCGGCTGGGAGGCGGCGCAGGGCCGCGGTAAACCTCACCATCGGCGCGTCGGCGATTGCAGAGGAGGCGTAGTACCCACCACCGAGCCTTCTCCACTGGGCTCCGACCAGTTGGTGCTTCGTGAGCCCGTGCTCTCTCGCTTCGTTCAGGTTGAAAGGACGATCGGCGAGCTCGGCGGGGATCCGCGCAGCACGGGGCACAGCACGTAGGCTGCCGTGCCAGCGAACGTCCACACAACCCCGGCTGTTAATTTCCCTGAATTCGCCACCGGTAGGCTTACGTCCGCCCTCGTAGGCCTACTGCCCGCGAATTCGACAATCGCGGGCTAGATTCCGGCAGCGACCGCGGTAACGTGAGGGGATGAGCCGGGGGTTTCGCGATTCCGACGAGACGCAGGCGATGGCCGACCAGGCCGTCGCTCAGGAGATCGAGCGCATCCTCGAGCGCGGCCACGAAGAGTCGCTCCCGCCGACCGCGCACGGCGTGTGCGCGGACTGCGGCAGTCCCATCGGGGGGGAGAGGCTGGCCGCGGTTCCGTCGGCCGTTCGCTGCATCAGGTGCCAGGCGGCGTGGGAGCAGGGTCCTGGGCGGCGATGACAAAGACCAGCGCGAGCAGCAGAGCGAGCACGGGCGGCCCGTAGTCCGACACCGCGCCGCTCGGAAACGCGAGCCGGATCGCGACCGTCGCGGCCAGGTAGATCCCGCCGAGCCAGAGAAATATCTTGAAGCGTCGCGCGGCCAGGCGCAGCTGGCGACGAAGCCCTCCGGGGCGAAGGGACAGCACCGTCGCCGTCACCCCGACCGCGAGCACAAGCCCGAGCACGAATCCGCGCATACGTCAGCAGTTTGCACCGAGTTCGCGCGCGACCTCTTACAAACTGTTTTGAACTCGGCGCCGATCGAGACTTGATTACTCGGGCTCGCGCGGGCGTTTTGATCTTCGTGAGGATCCAGGCATGCGGCGAAGCGTGCATATTCGTAGTGGGTGGGCGAGATAGCTTCCTTCGGTAACCCCTACGATCCCCGCGCGCGCGCCGGGGCCGCGCGCAAGCACCCCGGAACCAGCAAGCGGCCGACAAAGGGATTGTTGCTGCGCGTTGGGTTGCTGCTCGCCCTTTTGCTGCCCGCCGGGTTGACGTCGCCCTGGTTCGTCGCTTACGCGGCGCCGCTGCCCGACGTATCGAGCCTCGACAACGACGTCGCGGGGGACACGATCCTCTACGCCGGCGACGGCAAGACGGTCATCGCCGACCTGCATCCGTCCGGCTACCAGCACTACTACGAACCGCTGTCCGCGATGGGGTCCACGCTGCCCGACGCGATCGTCGCCATCGAGGACCGCAACTTCTACAGCGAGCCCGGCATCGACCCCGCCGGGATCGCTCGCGCGGCGATCGTCGACATCAAGGCGCGTGACACCGTGCAGGGCGCATCGACGATCACGCAGCAGCTGGTCAAGGTCCGCCTCCTTGGCGATCAGCCCACGATCCAGCGCAAGCTGACAGAGGCGCTGCTTGCGTTCGCCGTCGAGCGCCGCTACTCGAAGTCGCAGATCCTCGAGATGTACCTGAACAGCGTCTCGTTCGGCAACTCCGCGGTCGGCACCGCCGCGGCCTCGTCCCTCTACTTCCATCGCAAGACCGCGGACCTCGACCTCGCCCAGGCTTCGATGCTCGCGGGGCTTGTCCGCGGACCGACGCTGTACAGCCCGTTCCAGAGATGGGACGTGGCCAAGGCACGCCAGCAAGAGGTGCTCACGGCGATGGTCGAGGCCGGCAATGTCACCCAGGCCCAGGCCGACCAGGCCCTCAAGGAGGACCTGCGGCCACCGAGCCACATGTTCCGGCCGGCCACCGTCAACCTGGCGCCCGGATTCGTCAGCTACGTCACCGCACAGCTGAAGAAGATGTACGGCGACAAGACGACGTACGGCGGCGGGCTGCGCGTCTACACCACGCTCGACATGAGGCTGCAGCAGATCGCCCAGCAGGCGATCAGCGCCACCCAGGCGAACGTGGCCTGGCGTCGCGTGCAGCAGGGCTCGCTGGTGGCGATCGATCCGAAGTCGGGCGCGATCGTGGCGATGGTCGGCTCGGCGAACCCCAACGCCGACGGCGGCCAGTACAACCTCGCGGTATGGCCGCCCCGCAACCCCGGTTCGTCGATGAAGATCTTCACCTACACGGCGGCCATCGCGAGCGGCCAGTATTCGATGACGTCACCGGTCGAGGACGCGCCGTTCTCGTACAACGACCTGGGTTCGCAGACCGTCTACAAGCCGCAGAACTACGACGGCCGCTACCACGGGACCTGCCAGCTGCAGCAGTGCATGGGCAACTCGCTCAACATCCCGGCGGTCAAGGTCGAGGTCGGCATCGGGGTGCCGCTGGTGGTGCAGACCGCGCGCGACATGGGCGCGCCGCCCTGGCAGCAGCAGAAGGATGGGAGCTTCACCAACAATGACGATCCGCGCAGCTTCGGCCCGTCGCTCACGCTCGGCGGCTACGGCGAGACGCCGCTGCAGATGGCGACCGCGGCCTCGGTCCTCGCTGCGCAGGGAGTCCTCCACAAGCCCTTCGCCATAGCGCGCGTCGAGCGCGGAGGCTCCACGGTCTACCAGCACGCCGAAGACGCGCACCAGGTGGTCGACCCGAAGGTCGCCTTCATCGTGGCGACGATGATGGCGAAGGACGAGAATCGGGCCATCATCTTCGGCCGCAACTCCCAGCTGACGATCCCGGGATGGCAGGTGGCGGCGAAGACGGGCACGTCCGACAGCTTCGCCGACGCCTGGTCGGTAGGCTTCACCCCCAAGATCGCGGTCGCCGTGTGGATGGGCAACCCCGACTGGCGCATCAAGATGGTCGAGGGCTCGGACAGCTACGTGGTCGCGGTGCCCGCGTGGCACACGTTCCTCGCCCAGGCGCTGCCGGTCCTCGGCCCCGAGCCGTGGTACTCACCCCCGCCGGGCATCCTCACCGCTTACGACAACTACTACCTGCCGGGCACGGTCCCCTCCAAGCCGCCGGCCGCCTACACCCCGCCGCAGCCGACCCAGGGCGGCAGGAAGAAGAAGCATTAGTCGTGCTACGTTTGATCGGCTGTGGGAGCCCCGATGCGGAACCAAATCCTGACGCGCCGGCGGGCGGTCGACCACGCCGGTTGCTGTACCTGCCTCTGTAGTTAGGCGGAAACCGAACCGGTTCTCCGTCCGTCTCCATCGATTGAACCTGGAGGCACGTACATATGAGCGTCACCGACGAACTCGTCCGCAACAATCAGACCTACGCCGGCTCGTTCAAGAAGGGCGACCTTCCCCTCCCCCCGGCGAAACACGTCGCCGTGCTGGCCTGCATGGACGCACGCCTCGACGTGCACAAGATCCTGGGCTTGCAGGAGGGCGACGCGCACATCATCCGGAACGCCGGGGGCGCCGCGACGGACGACGCGATCCGGTCGCTCGCGATCTCGCAGCGCCTGCTCGGCACCAAGGAGATCATCCTGATCCACCACACGGACTGCGGCATGCTCACGTTTCACGACGACGACCTCAAGCGCAAGATCGAGGAGGAGACCGGTATCCGGCCCGCCTTCGCGCTGGAGGCGTTCACCAATCTCGATGACGATGTGAAACAGTCGATCGCGCGCATCAAGGCCAGTCCTTTCATCCCCAACAAGTCGAGCGTCCGCGGCTTCGTCTACGACGTCCGCTCCGGCAAGCTCAATGAGGTGGGGGCGGCGGTCGCCGCCTAGCCGGCGCGCAAAGCGGTCAGGGCCGCCACCGCCAGGTCCCGCCTCTGGCGGGGGCGGCCCGACTCGAGCGGCGCAAAGTCTGCGCTCCGCCGGGTCAGCTTGCCTCCCAGCGGGGCACGAGCTCCGCCACCGACGCATCGACCGCATCGACGCAACGCTGCAGGTCGTCCTCGTCCATCGGGGTCGACAGCGCGCCCATCGCCCGTGGCGCCATCAGCACGCCATGGTTGAGCAGGCTCAGAAAGAGGTCGCGCGTCTTCTTCTTGTCCGCGGCGGCCATGGTCCGGTAGTCGACCACCGGCGTGTCTGTGAAGTGGAGGGCGAGCATGGAGCCGGCGCCGTTCACCTGCACGGGAACATGGTGGGACGCGAAGACCTCGGCGAGCTGCTCGCACACGCGCGCGCCCTTGCGGTTCAGGTCGTCGTAGACGTCGGGCGTCAGCTCCTTCATGCCGGCAAGGCCCGCGGCCATCCCGAGAGGGTTGCCGTTGTAGGTCCCGCCCTGGGGGATGTTCGGCTTGTTCCGCGGGTCGAGGAGCTGCATCACGTCGGCGCGCCCCCCGAAGGCCGCGACCGGGAGCCCGCCGCCGATGATCTTGCCCAACGTGGTCAGGTCGGGTGTGACGCCGTACATCTGCTGCGCGCCGCCTGGCGCGACGCGAAACGAGATCACCTCGTCGAAGATCAAGAGGATCCCGAGCTCGCGGGTCACTTCGCGCAGCCGGCCCAGGAACTCGGGCGTGGCGGCGATGACGCCGCCCGCGCCGATGATCGGCTCGACGATCACGGCGGCCAGGGCCGAACCCTCGCGGCGGATGATCCGCTCCGCCGCGTCGGGGTGGTTGAACGGCAGGACGACGACCTCCTCGATCGCCCACGCCGGCGTGCCCAGCGAATCGGCCACTGCCTCGGGCTCCTCGGCCGGCCCGCCCTCGCCTGCGGCCGGGTGGGTGCTCACCTCGGCGTAGTCGTGGGTGCCGTGGTAGCCGCCTTCCATGCGCGCGATCTTCGGCCGGCCGGTGAAGGCGCGGGCCAACCGCATCGCGAACATCGTCGCCTCGGTGCCGGAGTTGCAGAAGCGCACGGCGTCGAGGCTCGGAACCCGCTTGCACAGCAGCTCGGCGAGCTCGACCTCGAGCGGATTCGCGGCCGCGAACCCGGTGCCGCGCGCCGCCTGCGCCCGAATCGCCTCCACGATCTTCGGATGGGAGTGGCCGAGGATCATCGCCGTGTAGTTGCCGATCATGTCGATGCGCTCGACGCCGTCGGCGTCCCACACGCGGCAACCTTCTCCGCGCTCGATGTAGACGGGGTAGGGGTCGAAGTACGTGGTCGTGCGCGTCGTCCCGCCGGGCATCGCCTTCGCGGCCCGCTCGTGCAGCGCGCGCGAGCGAGGGGTCGTCTGGCGGTACACCGCTTCCGGGTCGATCACCGGGCTACCATACCTGCGCCGGTGGCGAGGGGTGGGTACCACCGGAGGAGGTCCCGCCGATGAGCGCAGTCGCCGCCGACCGCACCCGGATCACGGAGCACGAGGCGCAGCAGGTCGAGCGCGCCAACTCTTCGGGACGCACGCCCGTCGTCTTCATCCACGGCCTGTGGCTGCTGCCGAGCAGCTGGGACCGATGGGGCGACCTGTTCGAGAGCGCCGGCTACAGCGCCATCAAGCCCGGCTGGCCGGACGACCCCGAGAGCGTCGCCGACGCCAAGGCCCACCCAGAGGTCTTCGCCGGCAAGAGCGTGGGCCAGGTGGCCGGCCACGTGAGCGCCATCGTCAAAGAGCTGAAGAAGAAGCCCGCCGTCGTAGGGCATTCGTTCGGCGGCCTGCTCGCCCAGATCGTCGCCGGCCGCGGCCTGGCCGCGGTCACGGTCGCCATCGACCCGGCGCCGTTCCGCGGCGTCCTGCCGCTGCCGTTCTCGGCGCTCAAGGCAGCCTCGCCAGTACTGAGCAACCCAGCGAACCGCAACAAGGCGGTGCCGCTGACCTACGAGCAGTTCCGGTTCGCGTTCGCGAACGCGGTCGGAGAGGAGGAGGCGCGGCGAATCTACGAGGCCTTCGCCGTGGCCGCGCCGGGAGAGCCGTTGTTCCAAGCCGCGGTCGCCAACCTCAACCCATGGACCGAGGTCAAGGTCGACACCGCCAACCCGGACCGCGGGCCGCTGCTGATCATCGAAGGGGAGAAGGACAACACGGTCCCGTGGGCGATCGCCAACGCGTCGTACAAGCGCCAGAAGCGAAATCCCGGGGTGACCGAGATCAAGAAGATCGCCGGTCGCGGCCACTCCCTCGTCATCGACGACGGATGGAAGGAGGTCGCGGACACGGCGCTCGACTTCGTCAAGCGGTACGCCTGAGAGGACCGGACACCGGCTCCGCCCTGAGCCACCTCGAGGGTGGACTCTCCGGCAGGAGCTATGACGCGGAGGCGCTGATCGGCCTCGATCCGGCCGACCAGCGCCCGCTTCTCGCCCGCTACGACCTCGAACACGCCGGCCGCTCTCTCACCCGCGAGGCGATGGCCGCC
>Ga0209376_1004072_pt1 | contig 12856 bp, 12 predicted proteins | sample GraSoiAngelo_134_FD_185891 | JGI IMG/M metagenome (GOLD analysis project Ga0209376, IMG submission 185891) | Grasslands soil microbial communities from the Angelo Coastal Reserve, California, USA - 14_0929_05_30cm (SPAdes) (version 2) | ecosystem: Environmental > Terrestrial > Soil > Grasslands ... | reverse complement strand
TTCCAAGTGATCCAAGACGAGTGATCCACCGTCCAACGTCGTGCTCCGGCGATTCATCGCGGGCCGAGGAACAACCTCCTTCAGGATCTCGTCCGCTAAGTCGCGGCGCCGGTCCGTCCACGCCGCCCTGCCCCGCGAGGACGACGCCTCGGCAAGCGCATAGACGTAGGAATTATGTCGCCCTCCGCCATTCCGCTAGCGTGTCTTCCGATTCGGATTCGCGGCTCCTCCGGGGCGCGGTTGCCCACATGTTGTTTGGCGTCTGGCTCGCCCCGTTTGGCCTGGCGTTGGCATTCTTGTTCTCCCTCGCGTTGGTCGTTCCGACCTCTCGCGAGCAGACCCGGTCTGTGGCGTTCGTGACCTTCCTCGTCTTCTTGGCCCTCGCCTGGGCATTGATGGGCCGAGGCCGTGGCGTTCCGGCCGAATACCAGCCGATCGTGCGCGGCGTCCGGCGGATGCTGACGGGCGCGTTGCTCGTGTTGGTCGGCACCGCCTTTGGCTTCGTGATCTCAATCGGCGGCGACCAGTTCCTTTGGTTGTCAGTCGAGGCCCAGGTTGCCGCGCTCCTCATCGTCCTCTGCATCCTCGTGGGTTTTTTTGTCATGATGAGCGGCCACGCCATCTTGGTCCCGTCCGTTCTTCCCGAGCCGGAGTCCGAGCCGCACGCTCCCGCTCGCTAGGGCGGCGTTGAAGCAAACGTCGCGACCGCGACCGGGTCGAACGGTATGGGCGGTTAACCCAAGGACTCAGCCCGCGCGTCGGGTAGCCATGCGACTCGCCACACGCGCCACAAGGTCGTCGGGTCGCTCAACGGATCGCCGTGGACGAGGAAGAAGTCCGCGGGCCCGCCGTCCACGATTCGACCCGCCTCCGGCTCGCCTAGGAGCTCTCCGCCACGGACGGTCGCCGAGGCGAGCGCCTCCCAGGGTTTCAGGCCGGCCTCCACAAGGGACTCGACCTCCCACGCGATGTGGTTCGCCCGGAGGGATCCGCCGCCAAAATCCGTGCCGGTCGCGATTCGTACGCCCGCCCGGTAGGCGAGGCGGACGCTCTCGATCGCCCGGTCCCGCCGACGCGCGATCCGCTCCTTCCCCTCGTCGCTGACGAACCGGGGCAACGTCGTCGTCTGCGCGAAGGAGGCCCAGGACCGGAAGATCGCCAGGGTGCTCACGAGGAACGTCCCCTGGCGGGCCATCTTCGCGACCGCGTCCGAGTCGAGCTCGAATCCGTGTTCGAGGGAATCGACGCCGGCGTCGATCCCGACCCGGGCGCCGACGAGGAAACCGGAATGCGCGGTGACCTTCGCGCCGCGACCGTGCGCGAGTTCGACGACGGCCCGCACGTCGTCCGTCGACCAGGGCGCCTCTTCCTTCTTCGGTCCATCGAGGTAGAGCTTGAGGAAGTCCGCCCCGTCGTCGAGCTGGGTCGACGCCGCCTTGAGGAGGGCGGGGCCGTCGTCCGCCTCGATCGCGAGGCCCCCTGTGAGGACGCCGCTGTGGCCGATCCAGGTTCCCGCGACTCGGATCCTGGGCCGGTTCGGGTCCGACTGCCACCGTTCCCGCACGCGGAGGGCGAGGGCCCGCCTCCGTCCATCCCGGGGATCCACGGCGAGCGGGGACCCGACGTCGCGGGCCCAGCGCACGCCCGCGCGACCCAGGAGGTCTCCGTTGTGCTCCGCGACCTCGAGCAGTTCTTCCGGAGGATCGGCACCACGCTCGATCCAGTGCGAGCCGCCAGGGAGGGTGACGTGGCTGTGGGCATCGACCATGCCGGGCACAATCGTCGCCCCGCCCGCATCGATGATGCGGACATTGGGCGGGAGGTCGCCCTCATCCGTACTCGGACGAATCCAGACCACGCGGCCTGCGTCGGCGAGAAGGCTCACTCCTTTCCGCAGAGACGGCTCCGTCGGGTCGGCAAGGGCCGCGTCTCGATACAAGGTCGGTCGAGGAGCGATCATCGAACCACCCAGTGCGTCGTCCGACTCAACATCGACGTTCAAAGATCGTGTCGCCGAACCAGACCAACGGCGGGTTCGGCTGGAGCATCTCCGCCTTCGCGAGGAACGCCCGGAACCGCGGGTCGCGGTCGTGCTCCTCATGAGCCTCGTGGTCCGCGGCGACGATGTGAAGGATGTAATCCTGGATGTCGCCTCGCTGCTCACTCCCGCCGGTTGCGCGGACGAGGCGGGCCTCGTGGAACCGACCTCGGCGCGTGAAGTCGTCCCAGATCGGGAGCTCCTCGGCCTGGAACATCGCTTCGAAATCCTTCGTGCGGTCGGCTGCGATTCGGAGGACAATCGCCGTCGTCTCCGTCGTCTCGGCCGCGGCGACTTTGGTTTTCCGAGGCATGCGTCGACGATGCGAGAGGGATTACTTAAGTCCAAAAGCCGCGGGCGCCGTCCGCTTCGAATCGGCTGAGGTCGTCGTCGTAGGTTTCCATTTTGACCGCCTTGGATCGGAATGCTGGAATTTAAGGAAGTGCCGGCAGCGCTCCCATCGATGGTCCGGGCGATGATCCCGATCGGATCGACGCTGACGAGAAGTGAGCCGAACCGAGCCGAAAGGGGCCGAGGTATTACGGATGACTCATGGCGAACGTGGCGTCGTCTAGGTTCATCTTCTTCCCCTCCGCCCACACCGCCGCGGCGGGGCGTCGTCTAATGCGGCCCGGATGGCGGCCAAGGCCTTCTCGTATTCGGGATTCATCGCTGGGCCCCGTGAGGCCCGCATGGTGGCAAGGTTCCGTCGCGATGGGAGTGGCAGGGCTACGAGCCGAGCAGTTTCCCCAGGTTCCGGATCGACGCGTCGACCGCGCCCTCAAACTGTTTCTTCGCCTTCAGCTTGTCCACGAGCTTGCCCAGATACGAATACGGGAGTTCGTACTCGAGGGTCCACGTCACTTGGGATCCTGCCTTCGTCGGCACGAGCTCGAGGCGGGTCGTGCCGGACTTCAGGAAGCCTTGGGTCTGTCGGAACGCGTACACGGCGTTCTCGCGACGTTCGGTCACTTCCGTATCCGACTCGACCTTCATCCCACCAAGGTTGTACACCCAATGAGCCCGGGGGCCTGAGGGGGATGCCGACTTCACGAAGTCGCACCATCGCGGCCAGCGCGCGGGGTCTGAAACCTCGGCGAAGACGTTCTCCGGTCGGGCCGGCACGTCAAAGGTTCTCTCAATTTTCGTCATGACGAAGGTTCACCGCCGAGGTGATGGCCGGCCTCGACCTTATTCGCATACGACAAAATGACTATGGTTCGATTTTGTATATAGCAGGGCCGATGCGGAAGCGCGAACTGAAGCGGGCGATCGTCCGGATCGTTTGGGACCGCGAAGTGTACGGGTACGAGCTCCGAGGCCTCCTCGCGGCTGGCGGCACGACCGTCCAGCTGAGCTACCTGTACGCGCTCCTCAAGGAGATGACCCAGGACGGCCTCTTGGAGAGCCGGGTCGCCTCAGGTAATCGCGGACCCGCCAAGCGGATGTACCGTCTCGCCCCGAAGGGACGACGAGAGCTCGGGCACGTCTTCGGCGAGGCGACGGAACTGATCCATGAGGCCTACGAGGACTATGTCTCCCGGCTTCCTCGCCCCGCGTTCGCCGACCGGTTCCACGAGATGATGGGCCATGTGTACGGGAAACGGGCTTCCGTCGCCTTCGTGATTTCCGAGCCTCTGACGCATCTGCATCGGGACCTCTTGGAAACCCTGTGCTCGAGGCCTACCGGGAAACGGACCTACCTCGTGAAGCCTCCCGGGATGCGGGTCGACATCATGCATCCCGGCTTGACGGTCCTGGACGGAACGTTCGACGACATCCCGCTCAAGGACGCGAGCCTCGACGGCATGATCGTCGTGGACATCCAGGACGCACAGAACATGAAGCGGTGCTGCGCGGAATTCCGCCGGGTGCTCCGGGACGGTGGCGTGATGTGCGCGTGCGCGCCGTTCCTGGGCCTGACGGGAGAGGGCGAACCGATCGAGCTGGGTGAGTTCATGAAGAAGATGAAACAGGACCTTCGCGGGCAACCGTACCGGGACAAGGAGTCGGTCCGGAAAGCCCTGGCTCAGCATTTCGACTACGTCGATGTGACGGGGATGGGCTTCATGACGGCATTCCTCACGGGACTCCGTCCGATCGAGCCATGAGCCGGATGCGGACTCCGCCCCATTTCCCCACTGATTCGCGACTCGACATCTGTATCGACGCTCACGAGGAGTCAACAGGCCGAGCCGAGAGGAAAGGGTGAGGTGCTATGGACGACCCAGGGCGAACGTCACCGCGTCGTCGAGATTCATCCGGTGCCCTTCCGCCCAGGCCGCCGTGAACGATGCGTCGTCCAATGCGCCCCGGATGGCGGCCAATCCCTTCTCGTATTCCGGACCCTCATCGGGATCCATCGCGAGGCCCGTGGCATCGAACTGCGCCTTGGCCGCCGCAAAGAGCGTCGCCGCCCGCGTCGGGTTTCCCTGGCCGAGGGCGACTCGCCCCAACCAGATCAGCTCGTACGGCGCGAGGTACCGGTCCCCCCGCTTGTACGCGATCTCGAGGCTCTCCCGGATCAGCGGTTCGGCTTCCGAGAGATTCCCCTCCAGGACCGCCACGGCTCCCAAGTTCCCGAGTTCGACGGACACGGTGTCCATTCGCCCCAGTTCCCGGTGCAGCGCGAGATTCTGCCGATAGAACGCCTTCGCCTGGCTCAGATCGCCCTCCACCCGCGCGGCCGCGGCGAGCATGTGCAACGGGCTGGCGGCGTCTTCCTTCTCGCCTCGGTCTCGCGCGACCGCCAGGGCCTCCTCGCTCCACTTTCGGACTTCGCGCGTGTCCCCCCGGCGGAGGGCGAGGCGAGCGAATCCCGTCGTCGCGCGGACGACGAGACGGATGTAGTCCTGCTCCCGCGCGATGGCCCGGCACTCCTCGAACGCCTTCCGAGCCGACTCCTCGTCGAGATTCCGGAACGCGAGGATGCCCGCGCCGTACAGGGCCCGCGCCCGGGTGACGGACCGCGCTTCCGCCCCCGGCGCCGCAAGAGCCTTCGCCAGCCAGGCTCGCGCTTCCTCCGCGTGCCCCCGTTCTTCCTGGAAGAGCCAAAGGTCCGCCGCGAGCTCGAGCGCGTCGGCTCCTCGGCCGTGATCGAGGAACCAGGAAAACGCGGACCGGAGCGCCTCGTGTTCCTTCTCGAGCCGATCCATCCAGGCCGCGTCGGTCGACCCCCACAGGTGAGGCTCCGCCTCCGCTGCGATTGCGAGAAGCCGTTCGGCGCGGTCTGCCTCCTCTCCGTCCCCCTGCACGTAGTCCCCGCTTCGGAATGGTCGGACGTCACTTCAACGTTCCCGGTCGAGCAGCGGCCGGATTATCGAGATCCCGCGGAGGGATGGCGATTCAAACGAATCATCACGTGGCACCGGCGAAAGAATTTGTTAACCTCCTCCGCACGGTTTGGGCCGGGAGAAAGCCCGCGTTTCGTTCACCCTCCGGGAATACCTAAATACTGACATGCCCTGCTAGAGACGTGCGTCGATTGGTCCAAGGCTCACGAGAGGAGTACCGCGAACGCACCCTGATCCGTTCGGCGATCCGACTCCGAGGCGTCTCTTCGGGCAGCACTCTCGACATGACCGTGGACATGATTGATTCGATCTGGAGCCTCCGAGATGCCGGAGAAGCGGCGCTCATTCGTCGCCGTCGTTAAGGCGGCGGAGCGGTCCCTCCGTGCAGCGGGGATGGATCACGTCTTCGTGGGCGCTCTCGCAGTGGGAGCCTTTGGGGTCCCGAGGACGACGACCGACGTGGACGTGATTGTGGACTACGGTGAGGGAGGCGTGGACAGCCTGGCCGAGGCGTTCCGCCGCCAGGGCTTTCGCGTCAGCGCCGATGACCTTCGGGACGCGCTCGCGGAGAAATCTCACTGTACGGTTCACGACGCTCGCTCGGAGTTCCACTTGGATCTCGTTCCGGCCGCGAAGCCCACCGCGAAAGACGCGATTCGACATTCCGTGAGCGTCCGATGGCGGAACACGATTTTACCGATCGCCGACCCGGAGCACACGATCGTGATGAAGCTCGTCTATGGGAGCGAGCAGGATGTCGAGGACGCGCTCGGCATCTACGTCCGCCAGAGGAAGCGGCTCGGCCTTCGACGGATGCGGCAGTTCGCCAGCCGACAAGGAGTCTTGGACGATCTTCGCGACCTCGAGCGAGAAGCCGTCGAGATCAAAGACGGAGCCCCGCGAACGCTCGAGCGGGAAATTGCTCGCGCCCGGAGGCAGGTCCGATCTGGTAAGACGGTCTCCCTTGAGCAGTTGCGACGCGAGGACGACTAGGGGATGACCATCCGTGCAGATCGTCACGGAACCGGTTAGTCGATAGAAGTCGGGACGATTCCTATGATTGAGCGATCGCTCGGAGATTCTCCATGTGACGGCGCGTCACGGTGATTAACCATGTTTGGTCTATTCGCGGACCCGCATCAACCACATGTGGTCTATCCGGGTCGTGTACGGCAGGTACCCTTAAGTGGGAGGACCTTGTCGGGACGAACGAAGGAATTTTGAATGCCAAGCGAACTATTTGGAACAAGCGTCATCTTTGTCAAAGTGGCGCCAGGATATGTAGAGAGAACGTTGACGACCCTCCGCGCCAAGCCCCACGTGGCGAAGGCCGAGGCCGTCTTTGGGCGCCATGACATCGCCATTGCGGGCGGCTTCCGGAACACGGACGAGCTGCGCGCATTCGCGTCCGAGGTCCAACTGATGGATCACGTCCGCGGATTCCGGAGCTATCCGGCACTCCAGGACTGGACCCAGAAGAAGGCCGACGGGCACGCAAGCAACGCGTACCTCCTCATTCGCTCGACCGACACGCAGAAGACGATGGGCGAGTTGAGAAAGGTCCCCGAGATCCAGGAGATCATCGGCACGACCGGAGATTCGGACATCGTGGCCCGCATCAGCGCGGACCCCCGCGAGAACCTCCTCGAGTCCGTCGTGACGAAGGTCCAGGGCATGCCCGGCGTGCTCTCGACCGAGACGCTCCCGGCGTTCTCGAAGTACTGAACATCGACGTCATGGACGAGCCGAATCCGGTTCGTCCTTTTTTCTCGACCCGTGAGATTCGATTTCCGCGCGTCGCCAGGGCAAGACGATCTGTGCACGATGATGCCCCCGTGCCGCGAGTGAGAAGGCCATGTCTGTTCCGGTGGGCCGATTCTGCGTCGTTCGCTGATCTTGCGGCTGACTAGGCGCCATCGCCTGTGAAATCTGGCATGGACCAGGGCTCGGCGGATCCGCATCGTGCATGCGAAACGCGCCGGGCGTAGCGTCAAGGAACGATCTGGACCCGGGTGCCGAGGGCTTGCGGCGGGAAGCCGCGGTCCCACCGGACGCGGAGCGCCCCCTTCGAGCCGTGGAGGGCCACGACCCGGCCCAGGATCTGGAGGCCGTCCTTGCGGGCCCACACCACCCGGGCTCCCACGAGTTCGGCCGCGTGTTCCGGCTTGGCGAGGGCCACGATCGTCTGGTAGCTGTCCTGCTTGAACTTGCTGTGACGGAACGCGGTCACCGTTCCGGACGCCTCGGCCTTCGCCATAGGAGGAGGGCCACCACCCGATGCGCTATAAGGCCTCCGGATGCGCTCCGGCGGCGGGGCCGCGGATTAGTGCAGGAGGCCGTTCGCCTTGAGCTCGGCCGTGATCTTCTCGACCGCCGTCTCGACGTCCGCGGGCTTGCGGGCCCCCGTGCAGACCACTTTGCCGCTGCCGAACATGAGCAGGACGACCTTCGGCTCGTTGATGCGGTACACCAGGCCGGGGAACTGCTCCGGTTCGTATTCGACGGCGCCGGGCCCGAGGGTGATCGCGACTGCGTTGAGGTCGAGCGGGGCGCCGAGGTCCGACGTGGCGACGATGTTCTGGACCTCGATCTCGGGATTCTTCTTGATGGGGATGCCGGCCGCCTCGATCTGCTTCGCGACCAAGTCGATCGCCGTCTTGACGTTCTCGAGGCTCTTCGCTCCGGTGCAGACGACCTTCCCGCTGCGGAACAGGAGGATCGCAGTCTTCGGTTCCTTGATGCGGTAGATAAGGCCGGGGAACTGCTCCGGCTCGTATTCGGAGCCGCCCAGGGCGAGGGCGATCGCCTTGAGGTCGAGCTCGTGCCCGAGGGAAGTCGATGCGACGACGTTCTCGATCCGGAACTGGGCCATGCGATTCTCCGCGGTTGATACTGCACGTTCTAGTGCAGTCTGAAGAAACCTGACACATTTGGTGCCCTAAATGCTTCGGTGCGCCCGCTACCCCCGGCCCACCGCGTCAACGGGCGTCTCGGGCGTCCGTCTTGGCCATCGACCCCTCGAGGCGGGCGAGGTCCAACGACGGCATTGGGCTCATCGTTGATCGTTATTTCTGGAGAAGTCGGGGTTGATGGGACGGAGGCGGACGGGGGCGCAGTTCACGGCCACCGTTCTGGTGATCAGCCGGTGAGCGGGGCCGAAGATTCCCGCTCGTGTGCTCGTCGAGTTTCACACGTTGCTGATCTCGGTACGGTTGGTCCTTCACCACGTCGTTGAGCCAATACAAAGCCCCTTCCTCGAGATTGAAGGAGGCCCACGAAGTGAAAGCCATACGACTAGTCGAAGTGGCAAGCAGTCCCGACTGACGAATCCCAGCCGCTTTCTGACGGTCGCTGAGACCATGGAGACGCTCCACACTGAAAGCGCCTGCGAATCTCGCGCCGACGCGAACGTTCGATGGGTCTGTAGCTTTAGGAAGGTTAGTCCCACCTTCGATCTCGGCAAGATACGGAGACGGCAAACCTTGTCGTGAGACCAGATGAAGGCGCTTCATGGCGCGGGTGATCGCGACGTAGAAGAGGCGCCGTTCCTCAGCCTGCGCATCCCCAGCGCTCATGCGCACGGGCTCCAATACGTCTGGGTTCTCCACCTTGGACGGGAAACCGAAAATGTGATCGCTCGCGTTGGCGACGATGACGACATCGGCCTCCAACCCTTTCGCCTTATGGGCAGACAGGATGCGCACTCCCGGCACGTCCCGATCCGGGTTCCCCACCGGGACTCCATTCCGTCGGCAGGCCTCGATGATGTCCTCCAGTAGGTGATTGGTTCGGCTGAGGACGAGGATGCGGTTTGCCGGGACTTGGTGAAGCTCTTGACGGACGAGCGAGGCCGTGCGATCAACGATCGCCGAGTCGTCATCGGAGACTTCGTGCACGTATGCTTCCCCCTGCTCGCGGCTGGAGATGATGACTTGTTTGGGCACCTGCCTCTCATTGCGTGCGATCAGCGCGGCGCCCGCCTCGACGATGACGGCGGGAGACCGGTAGTTCACGTTCAGCATGGTTGTAGACGCCGGACCAAAGTGCGACTCAAAATTGATGATGTGATCGACGTCCCCGCCTGCGAAGCCATAGATCGCCTGCCAGTCATCGCCGACTGCGAAAAGCCGCGCCCCCGTGACCGCGACGAGAGCCTTCAAGAACCGCGCCATCGCGGCCGAGGTGTCTTGAAATTCGTCCACGAGTACATGCTCAAATTTCGGAAGAGGATTGGTGCCGCTCTCCAAGATGTCGGCAGCCTGATGTAGCATATCGGAGAAGTCGATACGGCCTTCGGCGGAGAGTGCTGCCTGATATCGCTCGAGAACTGCAATTCCGAGAAGCCCAAAGTGGTGGACTCGTGGTGTCGACCTCTTGAGCTGCGGTTGTATTTCCTTCGGCTCCCGTCGCATCGCTCGTGCGTTGGTGATGAATTGAACGAGCAGTTTTTCGATTGAGCTACCGATGTACTTTAGATCTCCGAAAGACGTCCCAACCTCTTCGAATGTCATGGGCCTCAAGACGATTCCGGCACGAGTCAACCGCTCTCGAAGGGCAGCGTCCAGCGTCCCCTCCGTTCGCTCATAGTCGTAGAATTCGACCAGACCCTTCCCTTCGCGTTGGAACTGATCTCGTTTCCACGCCATGCCTCGCTTGTACTCAGCGGTTGAAGTCGTCCATCCCGCCGGCACCTCGCCGGCTCGGTTGACCCCCCAATATTCGATGGAGACCTCATTTTCGGGGAGAGTGAAGTCGGGGTGATAGGCACCTCGTCCCCCGCCGACGCTCGCCCAGGACGCTTTGGCTTCATACTTGTACTCGACGTGGTTGAAGAAGAGGAAGTCCGCGATAATCCGTTCTCCAATCGACCGAACGTGCTCTCCTCGCAGCGTTCGATACGTCTTGTCGCCGCCGACCGCAGGTGCCGTCTCGTCTTCGCTTCGATGGAAGTTGAGGATCGCCTTGAGGTAGAGCTGAGCGAGGCGCGGGTCCTGCCCGGTCCTTGCCTCTCGCAGCACCGCGGCAACCAGGGAATCTGTCCATCGGTCGTCGGCCACACTAATCGGTCCGGTTGCGACGGCTTGGACGACGCGCTTGCCTAGGGAGTGGAGGGTTGAGACGGTTACGCCCCCCTTCTCGCGATCCGCGATCGTTACTCCCATCTGCCTCAGGCGATCCTGCATTTCTTCGGTTGCCTTGTTCGTAAACGTGACGGCCAAGATGGCGGTAGGAGGAACCTCGCGCTCCAGAAGGAATCGGATTCGGCCGACAATCGTACGTGTCTTTCCGGAACCTGCCCCGGCAATCACGAGGTTGCGAACATCGTCGCGGACGATTGCGTTGCGTTGTGCCTCGTCGGCTTTGAGGTCGTCAACCAGTAACTTCGAATGCTCGGCCATCACCCGCTTGACGTACTGGTCGTTGTGATTCTCGAGAATGCGCCGCAGCTCGCCTCCATGGCGAAGAGCGACCTCCGATTCCTGCCGCATCCGCCTGTCTCGTGCCCTGCGTACAACCTTGGCGATCGGCGGTAAGCTACCTTCTGCAATCCGGACAACCTTCGCGCCGAGGGGTCGCCGAACCGACTCCGGGATGTAATTGCCAGAAAGGACGAAAGCCTCGAGAGCGTTCTCTACTTCGCGGAGATCGGATTCGGCCTGTCTCAATCTGATAAGGGCGCGTGCGACCTGCCGTCGCCGATACCAAACGACTCCGGCAACGCCAGCCGCGGCGGCCGCCACAACAAGGACCAACGACAGTGGGTCGATCTCAACACCTCTAGTGAGTCAGCGGAAGAACCGGTCAACCCGCCTAAATAGCCTCCCTCGCTCGGTTCGCAGCGGACGCTTTAGGTGGCATTCGCATCAGACGTTATCACGTGGCACCGGCGATAGAACTGTCACAGTCCTCCCCACGGTTGGAGCGCGATCACGTCCCCGCCTTGGTACGCGATCCCGGTCGGAGTTACAACTCAGGTTTGGCGTACAGCCGATCGAAAACTTGACCCAGACCCGGGAGGTCGAACAGCAATGCCTGCCGTCTCGCGGCCTCGGATACGAGTTTGGGATCGAATCCCGACCGGGACACGAAGGCGAACCTGACCGGGCGTCCACGTAGCTGCTCGATGAGCTTCACCTTCATTTCGAGCCGGCGGAGGACGTCCAGCTCCATCGGTGATCGAGACCACGTAACCTCCCCTACCAGGACCTCGGTCTTGCCAGCCGCTACGATGTCGATTTCTTCTCCGAGCCGGTTCCACCAACGGCCAATTTCGTCGAAATCGATGGGCACGCCGGTGTAGGTTGAACCGTTCAACATGATCAGAGCTTCTCTCGCAACTCGTTCGAACTGAAAACCCGCAAACTCGTCCAGCTGCTTCTCAATTCGTTGCCACACTTGAGCAGACCGGCCGAGTTCGATGAGAGGACGGTTTTCAAAGACAAAGCGATAGTAGAAGGCGAAGAACGGATCGTCGAACACATACCGGGCTTGTTTCTTGATCCCGCAAACGGGGTCTTCCATCCGGACGAGATCGAGTTCGTGGCGGAGCGTCTCGAGATACGGTCCGAGACCACCGCGTTTGACCCCCACCTTGCTCTCGAGGCTGCGAAGGTTGTGCGTGCCTTGTCCGATTTCGAACAGGATCGAGTTGTACCGAGTCGGAGACTGAAGTTCTAGTCGTAACAAATTCTGCGGTTCCTCAATCAGCGGAGCGGTTGCGGAGAGGAACGCGCCACCAACCGCCTCTTCGAGGCTCCGATCCATGGAGAAGTCGTGATAGTAGGGAGTCCCTCCGAACACGGCGTACCGTCGGATCCGGTCCTCCTCGGCCATCTTAGGATAGAGAAGTCGGACGCCCGAGTATCCGAAAGGACGAAGCCGAAGGTCGGCTGCCAAACGACCAAACAAGGGAGCGGTTCGCTTGGCCGTCACGCGTTGCATCATGCCGACGCTACTTCCGCAAAGGACGATGGAGGGCCCGGTCTCACGCATTGTCGAGTCCCAGTGATGCTGCAGCCGACTCACCGCTTGCGGATCCGACGCGAGAACTCTCTGAAATTCGTCAAAGACCACGAGCTTTCGATCGATTTCTCGGATATGATCGAAAAACGCATCCCATGAGGGGTATGGAATCACGAGACTGCCGGTCTCGGTAGCGAGTTGTCTGGAGAGTGATTCTCGTTGCTGCGGCGGATCAGCTTCGTCAAACAAAAGGTACAAGCCGCGTTCCTCACGGCAAACCTTCCTGAGAAGCTCGGTCTTGCCTAGTCGCCTCCGACCGTAGACCCTCACGAGAGACGGTTTCGAGCTTCGAAAGATCTTCCGAAGCTCTCGCAGTTCGACCTGGCGATTGACGAATCTCACAAAGATAGCCATGATTATCCATATAGATAGTGTTTGCTATCATTATTACGCTACCGGTAAAGGCAGCGATCTCGACCCACCGCGAGTCCCGGCCGTTGCTGGGACGTTGCGACTCCGGTAGCAAGCTACTTGCCACACCCCCAAAGCGCTGCCGGATCCA
>Ga0209376_1004068_pt1 | contig 12864 bp, 15 predicted proteins | sample GraSoiAngelo_134_FD_185891 | JGI IMG/M metagenome (GOLD analysis project Ga0209376, IMG submission 185891) | Grasslands soil microbial communities from the Angelo Coastal Reserve, California, USA - 14_0929_05_30cm (SPAdes) (version 2) | ecosystem: Environmental > Terrestrial > Soil > Grasslands ... | reverse complement strand
CTCCGACAACGTGACGTCTTGGGAGGACGGGTCGTGAAGATTTAGAACGAGCAACGTGATCGCGAAGGCGAACACTCCGTCGCTGAAGGCCTCCGTCCTCGCGGTGTCCCTCGCCCCGCGACTCTCGCCGTTTTCCATGGGCTGGATTCGACGGCACGCATCGGGTCGATTTGAAGGTGCTCCCGGACGCTTTGACGGAGTCCGGGTTCTTTGAGTCGTCCAGTCCGCTTGTCGTTCCATGGATGGTTCGCTATAACGTAAAGCGTGCGGGGTGAGGTCTCCCTCCCGTTCCAAGTCACGAAATACGGCCATCGTGTTCCGGGTTCAAATCGAGGTCCAGGCAGTGGCAGGTCCCCCGCGCGGCTTCCGAACCCGAGTTGTAGCGTCGCGGTCGCTCACGCCAACCACCCGCGCTATCGAGTTGGAGAAACCCCAAGCGTTCACCTTCCGTCCCACCCAGTTCACGTTCCTTCAACTGAAGACCGAGGAGGGCATGGACGCGCGCCCCATGTCGCTCGCCACGAGCCCCACGCGACCGCACCTCGAATACGCGGTCCGCATCTCGGACTCCCCCTACAAGCGCGCTTTCGCGGCCCTGCAGCCGGGCGACGAGGTCGCCGTCTTCGGCCCGATCGGCGACTTCGTGCTACACGAAACGCGGCCCGCGGTCCTCCTGGCGGGAGGCATCGGGATCACGCCTCTCAAAGGCATGGCCGAATATGCGGCCGACAGGGCGCTGCCCATCCCGATCCGGCTCATCCATAGCAACCGGAGCGAGGACGAGATCGTATATCGACTCGAACTCGCTGCGCTCGAGAAGCAGAACCCCCGCTTCCGCGTCCTCTACACCCTCACCCGCAACGACGGCAAAGGATGGCAGGGCAGGACCGGACGGATTGATCAGGAACTTCTCTCGGAAGCCGCGCGCGACCTTTCGGATCCGATCTACTACGTCACCGGCACGCCCAGCATGGTCGTGGGAACCTTGCAGTTGCTCCGAGAGCTGAATATCCTAGATTCAAACATCGAAATCGAAGCGTTCCGTGGATATGAATAGGAGGATCTCAGATCCACGTCGTGCGAAGACCCTTCGACTTCCCGTAGAGTGGTGGGTGAAGAGGAACCTTGAATCCAGCATTTCCTTCAATCCTCATCCTCCCTAGACTCGTCGAGGATCTTCAGCATCCGTTCCAACGTCGTCGTTTTCGACAGGGAACCGCCGAGGTCCTCGAGGCGAGCGACAGGTCGGAAGACGATTGAATCGCCCCGGTCTTCCACGATGAGTCGACTTCCTTCCTCAATCCCATGACGCTTGCGAAACTCGATCGGAATCGTGGTCTGGCCCCTCCGAGTGACCTTGACGATTTTCCGACGGCGCTCCATGGCAGGATCCAGCCACCTCCTACCAGATGAGCATTCCGATTCGATGAGTCAATCCTATGCTCCACAAGATCCTGTGGGAGGACCGGCGGCCTTCGGGCGAAGCGCGCTCTCTCAGTCGTCTCGGACTTCCCTGAAAGGTTGGCGCACGCCACGAACCCTTTACGTCTCGATGCGCTCCACGCGGCCGTTCGCCTCGGCCCACCGCAGGAGGCGCAGGAACGCCTGGGTTTCCGCCCCCTGGAGCGCGATCACGTCTCCGCCGTGGTACGACGTCCCGGTCTCCCAGTCCTTCACCATGCGCAGCACGCGGTACCGAGGATTCTGCTTCACCGCCATGAACTCCGCCATCTTCGCCGCCGCCCAAGAGTCCTTGAACGTCCCCTGGAACACGGCGAGGCGTTGGTGCGCGATGATTGCGATCTTGTTCGCCACCTCGTTCAGGAAGCTGCGGTTGTGGCTCACGACGAGCAGCATGCCCGGATATGTCTGCAGGGCGGCCGCCACGATCTCCTGGCTCTCGATGTCGAGGTGGTTCGTCGGCTCGTCGAGGACCAGGAGGTCGTAGTCCTGAGCGATAAACTTCGCGAGGGCGAGGCGCGCCCGCTCTCCGCCGCTGAGCTGGCCTACGCGGCTGTGGACCGCGTCCCCCCGGAACCAGAACCGCCCCAGGAGGCCCCTCGCCCATGATTCCGGGGGCGACGGATGGCGCACGCTGCTGATCTCCTCCAAGAGGGTGCGGGAGAAGTCGAGTTCCTCCGCCTCCTGGGCGAAATAGCCGATGTTCAGGTTCTTCCCGCGGAAGACGGATCCCGCGTCCGCGTCCTGGCGTCCGATCAGGACCTCGAGGAGCGTCGTCTTGCCGGCGCCGTTCGGACCGACAAGGCCGAGCTTGTCCCCTTTCGCGAGCTCGAGGTCGACGTCCGCGAACAGGAGCCGGCCGCCGTGGGACTTCGCGACGCCCTCGAGGCGCACGACCCCCGGACCCGAGGCGCCCTTGCGGAAGGAGAGGCGGAAGGCGCGGGGGGCAGTCGGTGGCGCATCCGGCATCTCGCGCCGCATCCGCTCGATCCGCAGCTTGCGGGAGAGCACCTGCTCGTACACCTTGCGCGACTTGAACTCCTCGATGATTGCGAGTTGTCGCTTGAGCTCCTTCTGATGCCGGTGCGCCTGGGCCTCCCGGGCCCGCGCGATCGCGTCCCGCTGCACACGGTAGTCGGTGTAGTTGCCGACGTACTCGAGGGTGCGGAGACGGTCCAGCTCGATCACCTTCTCCGCGATCGCGTCGAGGAGGAACTTGTCGTGGCTGGCCAAGAGGACGGCCGCGTCGATCTCGAGGAGGAACCCCTCGATCGTCTCGATCGTGTCGACGTCCATGTGGTTCGTCGGCTCGTCGAGCAGGAGGACGTCCTTCTCCTTCGCGTTCGCGAGGGCGCGCGCGGTGAGGACCTTAGACTTCTCCCCGCCGGAGAGGGAGCCGAACCGCTGGTCGAGGAGCTCCTCGCCGACGCCCAGGTCATTGAGGATCGGGTCGTTCACGATCACGCTCTCGCTGCGGGCGGCACCCCCGGGCGACGTGGAGGGATTCGTACCGGGCCATGCGCGCGCTGGCGTCCGCGGCGTCCCAGGCGTCCGGGCGGGCCATCCACGCCTCGAGGCCGGCGAGCTCCGCCTCGATCCGTTGCGCCTCCGGGCTCGGGGCGGAGAGGACGCTCCGCACGACGGTCTCCGGAGGGACGTTCGGGACCTGCGGGAGGTAGCCGTACCGGAGGCCGGGCTTGAGGACGAGGTCCCCCAGGTCCGGTGTCGTCTCGCCCGCGAGGAGCCGGAACAGGGTGCTCTTCCCCGAGCCGTTCGGGCCGACGAGGGCGACCTTGTCCCCCGCGTGGAGGAGGAAGTCAGCGTGCTCGAGGACCAGGGTGGCGCCCCAGGATTTCCGGAGGTCCCGACCTGCGATGATCGGCTCCATCTCACCAGAGCTAGTGTCTGGTCCCCGATGAGGCTTCGCCTCGACCATTCCTTGCGCTTGCGGTGTGCGACGATCCATCAGGATCGTCACTCACGAAAGGACCGAATGGGTGGCGAGGTTCCGTCATGATGGAAGCGGCAGGGCGCACTAGCCGAACAGCTTCGTGAGGTTCCGGATCGATGCGTCGACGGCGCCCTCGAACTGCTTCTTCCCCTTCAGCTTGTCCACGAGCTTGCCCAGATACGAATACGGAAGTTCGTACTCCAAGGTCCACGTCACCTGAGATCCTGCGTTCGTCGGCGCCAGCTCAAGTCGGGTCGTGCCGGACTTCAGGAAACCTTGGGTCTGTCGGAAAGCGTACACGGCGTTCTCGCGACGTTCGGTCACTTCCGTGTCCGACTCGACCTTCATCCCGCCGAGGTTGTACACCCAATGAGCCCGGGAGCCTGAGGGGGATGCCGACTTCACGAAGTCGCACCATCGCGGCCAGCGCGCGGGGTCTGAAACCTCGGCGAACACGTTCTCCGGTCGGGCAGGCACGTCGAAGGTTCTCTCAATTTTCGTCATGAGGAAGGTTCACCGCCGAGGTGATGGCCGGCCTGGACCATATTCGCATACGACAAAATAACTATGGTACGATTTTGTATATAGCAGGGCCGATGCGGAAGCGCGAACTGAAGCGAGCGATCGTCCGGATCGTTTGGGACCGCGAGGTGTACGGCTACGAGCTCCGAGGCCTCCTCGCGGCCGGCGGCACGACCGTCCAGCTCAGCTACCTATACACGCTCCTCAAGGAGATGACCCAGGACAGCCTCTTGGAGAGCCGGGTCGCCTCGGGGGATCGCGGACCCGCCAAGCGGATGTACCGTCTCGCCCCGAAGGGGCGACGGGAGCTCGGTCACGTCTTCGGCGAGGCGACGGAACTCATCCACGAGGCGTACGAGGACTACGTGTCCCGGCTTCCTCGCCACGCGTTCGCCGACCGCTTCCACGAGATGATGGGGCATGTGTACGGGAAGCGGGCCTCCGTCGCCTTCGTGATTTCCGAGCCTTTGACCCACCTACATCGAGACCTCCTGGAAACCCTGTGCTCGAGGCCCACCGGGAAACGGACCTACCTCGTGAAGCCTCCCGGGATGCGGGTCGACATCATTCATCCGGGCCTGACGGTCTTGGACGGGACGTTCGACGACATCCCGCTCAAGGACGCGAGCCTCGACGGCATGATCGTCGTGGACATCCAGGACGCGCATAACATGAAACAGTGCTGCGCGGAATTCCGCCGGGTGCTCCGGGACGGTGGCGTGATGTGTGCGTGCGCACCGTTCCTGGGCTTGACGGGAGAAGGCGAACCGATCGAGCTGGGCGAATTCATGAAGAAAATGAAACAAGACCTACGCGGGCAACCGTACCGGGACAAGGAGTCGGTCCGGAAAGCCCTGGCTCAGCACTTTGACTATGTCGATGTGACGGGGATGGGCTTCATGACGGCATTCCTCACGGGACTCCGTCCCATCGAGCCATGATCCGGATGGCGATTCCGCTCGATGTTCCCCGCTAATTCGCGACTATCCATACATAGCGCCCCACGAGTCTATGCAGGCTGGGAGGGTGAGATTCATGAGCAGAACCACTGGGTCCTTCCCGCAACGCCCTAATACCATGCGGTCGTTTTATGGGCGCGAGGGCTGCGGATTTCGGTCCTCCGGGGAGGGGACAAACCTGTTTGGACCTCAGATACTGCAAGCGGCGGTTGTGGACCCGTGGCTAGAAGCCCTTCAGCAGGCGGATGCCATAGTAGGCATTCAGCTGCTTGCTACCCTGGGTGGTCTGACCCTAACCGCCGCCACCTTTCTTCTTGCTGGGCCTCTGACAAATCTTCCGACTGAACTCAGCGACATCAACACCAAAAGCGAAGAGACAGGACAAAACGCAAGGAAAGCCTACCGGGGAGAGGGACAGAAGGGGGAGGCTGATGAGGCAGAGAACAAAGCGAAAGAGGTTTATCTCAAACGCCAACGGAAACTCGAGACCGAGATTAGTGAACTTGAGGATGGAGGAACCTATCTTTTCTGGGCTTTTTTTCGTATTCCTCAGTGATATCCTGGCAATCGCGATTTCGGATTCGGCCCTCCAGGTCTTTACGTCTGACCTGCGGACGGAGGCTGTAGATGTCGGGTTGACTGGAGGCCTTCTAACGATCGGTCTCGTCCTCTTGTTCCAAGGGGCAAGGAGGATCAAGCACTACTATCTCCGAACCTCGAAAATTCCTCTTCCCGGGAGGTAACGCTCGACAATCGCGAGTTGAGCCGAACGCGGACGTCCTCTCATCCACCACCGGCCATCGCGGTTCTTCGGGGTTCATGTATCGAAAGGATGGACCAGATTCGCGAGCGCTCAAACGAACATTCATCGATGTCGACGGAACGCCACCCCAAGTCATCGACGTACTCCCTGACCAAGCTCGAAGGCAGACCACTGATTAACGCGGCCTCCTGCGAACAAAGGGTGTGGATTGGCGCCCACCGCTCCTCAAGCGACGGTAGCGCCAGAATGCCACCGTTCTCAGGCATTCCTGCTCGACTGGAGTTGAACGCTCTCCTGCCTGAGGGATTTTCGGATCTTGACGGCCTCTGACGGAACCACAAGATAGTGAGTCCGATCGGAGCGCATTATCGCGTAGTGGACATCCTGCCGGTCTAGGGATGCAAATAGGGTATCGTCTGGTACAACTTTCTTGCCATCCGGCAGATGATCGCAGTAAACTCGGGCTGCTTCCTGGGGGAGAGCCTCTCCCGTGGCGAGTTTTAGATTCCAAAGTTTGACCGCAACCTGGCCCGGATTGGGCTGGCCGTCGATCTGTACGTTCATGTAAATCGGCACGCGGTTATCCGTCTCGAGTAACGCACGAACAGTCCGGTCGAGATCCTTCTGGAGGTCGGGGACCCGCGTGGCGAATTCCTCTGCAGCGGTTGTGACCGTGCTAATGCCTTTCGGCCCTCCGACATGTTTCGCGTGGTCCTCGAAATTCTCGATGCGGAGCGGCAGGACAAAGGGCTGATAGGGGGCGCTCCACATGTATGCGTTTCCCGGTATTGGTTCGTTCAGGATTATCGCCAGGACGTCATCCGAGAAGTGGGCGTTCGCCTTCCTTAGTGCTATCAGATCATCAGCGCTGAGGAGATGAAACACGAAGAAATTGTCCCCCTGGCTTACGAGTTCGGTGGGGATCGCTCCAGGCTGTTGGGTTACCAGAATGCTGCCGAGGTTATACTTGCGACCCTCTTTTGCCCACTCAACGAAAATCGACTCCGCCGCGTCGCGTTCAGTTGAAAGAACCGTTTGCGCCTCTTCGATCACGGCGACTACATTGAGGAGCTTTCCGGTGGTCCCGGCTGTGAAACTTGCCTGATTCCTTTGGAAGATCTCGTTCAAAATCATCGACGCAACCCATCGCCCTTGAGGCAAGACCATTAGCGAAGTATCCACTATGACAACATGACCACGCTCCAGGTGCCATAACAAGCCTTCGAGCATTTTCGAAGACTTACTGTGCAGTTTCTTTACAACTGGGACAAGGTTGTTGACGATCGCGGGAGGCGTCGTACCAGCCGCGTTGTGCACGATATCGCGAATCTGGCCTGCATCAGCGCGATATCCCTCCGTCTCAAGGAGCTTCACGAGAGCCCCCCACTGGTGTTCTTCCAAACCGCGGACAGCGTTCGCCCAGACCTGCTCCCATTTTTGGGCCGGGACGCAATTCTTGATGACGTTTTCCGATTTGACCGTCGAAAGGTTAAGGTGAACATCGCCGGCCAAGAATCGGCTGTATTTCTCGGGGAAGCTTCGATCGGAATAGACGACTACCTTGTCCTGAAGTTCCGGGACGTCAGCGAGACCTGGCCGACCCTTCTTATCCATCAGCGCATACTCGCCTTCGGGATCAAAAATCAAACAACCGACATCCGGATTTGTCGCATACAATTTTGTAACCAGGAGCTTGACAAGATTCGTCTTCCCATAGCCTGCGTGCGCGAAGATGTACGTCCTGCGACCGATCAGGCGTTGCACATTGAAAGGTACCGGGTGGTCGGGTTTGCCATCCCCATCGAAGACGACGCTGCCAAATGCAAGACGACCCAGTACGGCCGTCTTCTCGGTTGGATCAATTCCCAAAGCACAAACCAACCGGATTGTATCCTCGGTCGGAATTCCGACAGAAGCGCCCAAGTGGGGCAACCTCCGCATGGACGGCTCATAGGCGACCCTCCCCTTTCCGTCAAGGGTCAGGCCACCCAGCAACTTGACATTCACATTGTATCGCAGTTTCGCCTCCTTAACGTCCTCCGGTACAGATCGCCCGGCTCTAGTCATCTGGGCAAGATAGTCTTCCGCGTCGGAGCCGACCATGAGACCGACGGGATGAAACTTCGTGATCCGGCCGAGGAGATAGTGCACTTTTGAGATCTCCACGACGAGGAAACTCCCGAGAAGCGGCGTGAACTCGGTGTGATACGGGACAACAATCTCTGCCTTGAATTCGAGGCCGGATTCAATAAAACCCTTGAACACGCCAATGACATTCTTGATCAGGTCAGCCATACTCTTTCCACCCGCCGCGGAGTAAACCTCGGCCGATCGCCACATGCTCGAAGGTCCTGTCCGCATCTTCCGTCAGCTGACCACGGACGACTTCTTCAACGAGGAGGTCCTCTAGGATGGACATTTCAAATCCATGCAAGACGGCTCCCTCATGTGCTTTGATCAGAGGTTCAGGATATCCGACAGTGGGGAAGGAGGACTTCGCCGTCTCGGCCAGGTACTCCAGCATTTCCTTGCGGCGGGGCATGAGCCATTCCGGGATGTCCACTGGCAGCACCATTCCGTCGGGATTCTCAACGAGTTTCGCAAGATGAAGAATGCCAAACGTGGCTTCTTCGAGCCAACTCCGCCACTGAGGATGTGCCTCTCGCTCGATGTTCCGTGGAACCTCGCAAAAGCACGCATACTTCTTTCTGAAGGTACCCTCAAGGGCAAGTCCGAGAGACAGATAGTTTAGGACTTTCGATCGTTTCGCCACGCCGACCAAAAGGCTACCCTGGTCTTTGTAGGCCTGCTCGAAGGATCTCGCGAGCTTCGCAATGACGTCCTTCCGAAGAGCCTTGGTCCTGAGCAGGCCGTCGCGAATCACAAGGGCTGTCTTGCGGCCGGGGTTCCATGCGATGTCAAGAAGCACCGCCCATTCGACGATATCCCGAAACGGACGGACAGCTGCGCGAAGATCGCCTTCACCCCTGCCTGCCTCAAGGAAATAGGATAGTTCGTCGTAGCTGACATCTAGCCGCTCAAGGAATCCAGCGAGCAAGGGAGAATGGTCTTGAGAAGTCCTGTCGAAAGCGGCTCGGAAGACGTCGGTTCCACCGGAGAGCGGGAGTATTTTCTGGAACCGTTCCAAGCCCTCGTTGTCGACGACTCGAATAATCTCGAGATTGAGTGGTTCAAACGTGAGCCGATTCTCGCCTCCGTCGGTTGCGACAGGAGAAATTGCATAACACTGGCGATACCCGATTTCGTGAATTCCAAATCCTCGAACTTGATCCCTGAGCGCCGCCAGCAGTGGTCGCTCGACTTCCAGGGCGCGTTGGAGTTGCTCCCGGACCTGCTTCAGATCTAAGGTCTCAAGTGCCAATCTCCGCCCCCGGCGCATCCCGCCACTTGACCGAAAGTACCGTCAGACCGAGATATAAAGGAATAGCCGGGATGCGGAACGGTCATTTGCGACTCTGCCCTTACGGGCAGAGACGGCCACTCCGCCGATCATCCGCGACTCGCTCCAAATGGCCGCGCTGGCGTTGTCCTAGCAGACGGCATTTTAGACAAGCCCGGCACGGTTCAGCTGCCATCGCCAATCTAACGAGAATTCATGAGCTAATCGCATTCGGAGTCAGAGTCCCAAAGGTGTCGGAAACCGACCAAGACGCCGTTTACATACGTAAACGGCGTCAATTAGATTTATCGTCTCCCGGTCCCATTCTTTGGGCCCTTGTCGCTCCGCGAACATGTTTCCAACGTCAATTGGCGAAAGATCATTGACAACTTTCGCTCGAGCTACCAACATGTGTCTCCATCGGAAATCCTTGTCATTGAGCTCGTAGCGAACTCGCTTGATGCCGGGGCAACGCGCGTCGACATCTCACTTGAGGGATCTGGTCCGCTCCACATCCTGCTGAAGGATGATGGTCATGGAATGAGATCCAAAAGGGAATTCGAGGAATATCACGACCTTGGCTCCCTGACCAAGGTTCGTGGCTCTGGAATCGGTTGGGCCGGCATTGGCGCCAAGCTGTACATCGACCGGTGCACGACGATCTATACGGAAACCCGATCAACCGGGTTTTCGGCGTCGAGCGAATGGTCTTTTCCGCGGCGCGCGAAGGCTCCGATCTGGAAGGACATCGCCGCCCGAGGACTCCTCGGAGGCGCGCGCGGGACGGTAGTCGACATCATGATTTCTGACCCTAAAGAGATTCGAAAATTCAACGAAGAGATGTTCCGCGAAACGGTCTTGGCGAACTACAATTACTCGATGATGCCGTATGGTTCCGCTGTTATCAGGCTAAATGAGGAACGAATCCAGCCCTTTGATCCCGAAGAACTCGCGGACAGATCCTTCTCATTGGATCTAAGACTTAGGCAGGGTGGACATGCGCAAGGACGTTTCTATCTCCTCAAGGAACCCGCGCCTTCAAATTTCGCACTGATCTCCCTGGTTGTCCACGGCAAGACCGTGGGCGATCAGTACGACTTCAGGCAATTTGCTCGAATTAAAGAGCCCGGACGTGTCGCGGGATTTGTGTTCTGTGATCGATTGGTCGACACGATAACCACATCAAAAGACGCTTTCAACCGGCGAAGCGCCCTCTGGCGAGAATTCGACAAGCGAGTGGGGAAGAGTTTTGCTGACTGGCTCGAACGTGAGGGGGGCCTCGAGAAAATCAAGCAAGAAGTAGAATTGGCTGATCTGGCCGAAGAATTGCAGCGGGATCTTGATCGCGTATTCGCGACGCCCGCCGTCCGGGCGCTAGGGCTCGATTTGTTTCAAAGCCTTGTTCGACGCCAGGTTGCGATTTTGCAAGAAGAAGGAAATCCTGGTGTTGTACTCGAAGGAAGCCAAGTCACGAGCGGGACGCTGGGTGGCCTGGACTCGGGAAGTGGCGTCCCGACAGAGGGAGATAATCCAGGTAATGGAGTCCGCGCTGACCCGGACGGCAGCGAATCGGTTGTGGAACGGACGCGGCAAGTACGGGGCAGTGTGAGAATTGCCTACGTGTCATCGCCGGATCGCGTTGAGCGGGCATGGGCCGATCCGGGTTTGCAAGCAATTGTGATCAACACGGCACATGAAGCCTTCAAATCCTCAGATTCACTTGAATCAATTCCCTTCTACACGATTGACTGCTGCTTTACGGTCGTCACCGAGACAGTGGAAGATAGCTGGAAACGCGAGGAAATCATAAAACGACTCTTTGCGGCTTACCTCTCGGAAACCTAGGGTCCGGGGGCTTTCAGATCTGTGAAAGAGTTTTCGCGGATTCAGGTGGAAATTAGGACGCCGGCACAGGCGGACCCTGATGTTCGTGCCTTTGTCGTTAGCCTGGCCAACGCAGTACAGCCCGAGATGTACCGAAAGCTCCGCACCGCAGAACGGCGCTACCAGGAGGCGACTCGCCGGTGGAAATCGACTCTGGCACGGATCCAGAGCGATCCTTCGAACGCGGTCCTGAGATGGAGACTCAGCAGGGATATCGGAATCTTCTTCCGCGCGCTAGAGAAAGAACTCGGTCTCTTTGTCACCAATAAGCGACAGGCGTTGTTGCGAGATCTTATGGTAACCAAATCGGACCTGGGATACACCCTTCGGGTGAGCGAAAGGTTCGACATCAACGATATTCGCAGGTCAGGCCTCAAGTGGTCGAGATTTCGAGAATTGCTCGACATCAAGGACGAAGACGAGATGAAACGTTGTATGCAACTCCTTCTTGCGGGAAAAATTCGTACGAACGAGGAGATAAGATCGTTTCATCGGACGGCAAGGCGGAGATAGTCGGCGTAGCGCGGATGTAACCAGGTGAGCGGTGTCACCCTAGCTGTGTATTGTGCTTGCATCGGCGGCGACAAGTAAATATCTGGAGGATAGAGTGTCGGCCCGAACATGCGAGATTCTGCAAAATGGCGAGTTGTCATCGGCGAGATGAACACAAAGTGGTACGATGCTCAGCGGGAGGCTGCGAGGCAGCTTGAAGAAGCGGTGCGGCCATGGAATCCTACCAACCTCGCCCTATATTGGAAGAATGCGAACGAAGATAACCTGATGGAGCATCTGATCTTTTGTGCGCTCACTCCTCAAACCAAAGTGGAGACTCTGGAGAGAATTCTGGAAGACCAGTTTGTTACGCGCAACGCGGGTTTTAGGGGAATGTCGGAAAGTCAAATTTCAGAAGAGCTCAAGAGCGGCGGGGTTCGTTTTCCTCGAAACAAGGCAAGACAAATCCGGGAACTGACGGCGCGCAAGCTTAGTATCCATGCCTTTCTTGACGAGCTAGGAAGGTGGTCGAACTCGGACCTGGAGCATGAGCGTTGGGTCCGCCTAATCCTAATCGACGTTATACGGGGCGGGTTGGGTCTAAAGGTTGCGTCGCTCTTTCTGAAAGATGTGGGGTTTGCGAGCCATCTAGCAGTCCTCGACTCGCAGAACTTCAGGTACGCAAAGAAAGTCGGGCTAATACCAGATACTACGACTAATGGTATTCTGCAGTACACTGAGGTCTACTACAAGCTAGAGGACTGGGAACACGATCTTGCGAATCGTTTGGGGGTTGCGACGGCCGCAGTAGATTGGCCCATCATGGCGGCGAGCCAATAGGCTTCTCCTCGACGTCCCCGGGCGCTCCGCCGATCGTCAATGCATTTTTCCGTTCTTCGTTTCGGGAGGGATTTGACTTTCCAAACGCCGGCGCATTGCTCGTAGTGATTCGTAAGGTCTCCTATCGAGTTCCTTGCTCATCAAGACCTTGCGCAAGTGCCACTGCTTGAGTGGAAGGAACTTGTTCTCAGGTATGCGGGGTAGATCGCGATCATCCAAGTATTCATCCTGAATGCGCGCAACCTCTGACTCCGTAGGATCGCTACGACCCTGGAGGGCCTTGGACACTCGATAAGCCAACTTGGTGTAGTGTCGAACAGCCTGGTCATGTAGCGCAGCTCTCGCATCGGGCCGCCAGGCCAACTGCACGACCACAATGGAAAAACTCCCGGCGGCGAGCAGAGCTGCAAGCCATTGATACTTGTCCGCTGGAAGCCCCAGCGATCTTTCTACGAACTCTGGTGATGCCATAATGATTGCCAAGAGAAATACGCCCGCAATGAGAGAGATCGTTGAGAACAGCGAGTTGAGGAACTGATACCGATCTCGGAGGCGCGCATGCGCAGTCGTCTGTTGATCGGCTTTTCTCTTG
>Ga0209376_1004065_pt1 | contig 12867 bp, 15 predicted proteins | sample GraSoiAngelo_134_FD_185891 | JGI IMG/M metagenome (GOLD analysis project Ga0209376, IMG submission 185891) | Grasslands soil microbial communities from the Angelo Coastal Reserve, California, USA - 14_0929_05_30cm (SPAdes) (version 2) | ecosystem: Environmental > Terrestrial > Soil > Grasslands ... | reverse complement strand
GTTGCTCGGCAGCACGAACGGCGGGGAGCTAGGCCGCGTCTGCCGGAACCGCGCCAGGAAGCCCGGGTGAGAAGACGACCCGTAGAATCTGGGCGAGTAGACGAACACGCGCGGCACGCACCACCAACAATACCCGTAGCCGAGCCCGCCGTAATAGAACGGGTCGTACCCCGAGCGGTAGAAGAACGGGTCGCAGAAAGAATCGAAGAACGGGTCGCAATAGTAGAAGGAAGGCCCGAACCCGAGACTGAACCCATAACCGCCATATCCGTACCCGCCGTACCCGAACCCATAGGGCCGGTAGCCGTAGGGGCGCATCGCCACGTCCATCACCGTGTACGTCGCGACATCGTAGTCGAAGTGCTGGTCACCGGCCATGCGGCGCACGATGTCGAGCAGCGCCGCTTCAGGATCGTCGCGCGCCTGGTCGGAGGCGAGCACGCGGTAGTCCCAATGATCCCCGCGCACGAACTCGTCGAACTTGAACGGCGACTTCGCGGCCGCCGCCAGCACCGTCCCGCCACCCTCGCGCTCATCGATGAAGAACGCCTGGCGGTCGCTGCGGCCCACCACCTCCCGCCGCTGGCCGCCGCGCATGAAGTCATCGTCCCCGGGATCCAGCGGGAACAGCGCCCGCACCCGCCCCTCGGCGTCCACGCGCAGCACCACCACGTATGCATCCTCGGCGGTGCGCACGTGCACCCGCACGCGGTCGCCGCGCACGAGCGCGTGGTCGGGATCGATCCACACCTGGACCGGAGGGTCATCCGCGCGAATTGTCGAGGGCGCGGCCAGGGAGAGAGCAACAACGAGTGGGATCAGCATAGGGCGCTCCAATCTACTCAACGATTCTGCCTTACGTCTTTACTCTTACGCCTTCTACCTTACGCCTTCTATTATTGTAACCCCGTACAACTCCGGAAAGATCACCAGCGGTCCGGCTTGCCGGCGTCGGGCACGAACAGACTCTGCCCGAACCGCGATCGGCCGAACGCACCGATCAGAGCCTGGGCTTCCGGGGACACGAAGAAGTCGGCCAAAGCCCGGCCACCCGCGGTATTGACCCGTGGGGCGTTCCTTGGGTTGACCGCCATGACGTGGTAAACGTTAAAAAGCAGGGAATCGCCCTCGACCATCGGGACCAGCTGCAGCTTGTCCCGCCACGCCAGATAGGTCGCCCGGTCGGTGAGCGTGTAGGCCCGCTTCTGGTCAGCCATCTGCAGCGTCGCCGCCATTCCCTGCCCCGACTCCATGTACCAAGAAGGGGGGCTCGACCCCGGCGGGGTGAGGCCGGCCCCTCGCCAGAGGGCCTGCTCCCGCGCGTGAGTCCCCGACTGGTCGCCGCGCGAGATGAAGGGCCCGTGCCGCTCAGCGAGCCGCCGCATCGCCGCCACAGCGTCGGACAGGCCACGCAGCCCCGCCGGGTCCTCCGCCGGGCCCACGAACAGAAAATCGTTGTGCATCACGAGGCGCCGGTCGAGCACGTAGCCGCTGTCGGCGAGCGGCCGCTCAGCCTCCGGCGCGTGCGCCAGCACGACGTCCGCGTCCCCGCGCCGTCCCATCGCCAGCGCCTGCCCGCTGCCGACGGCGATCACCTTCACTCGGTAGCCGGTCTTGCGCTCGAACACGGGCAACAGGGAGTCGAGGAGTCCCGCGTCGCGGGTGGACGTGGTGGTCGCTAAGAGAACGACGTCGGACTGTCGGACAGTCGGACGGTCTGACGGAAAAACGCCAAGCAGAGCGACTAACAGTCCGACCGTCCGACAGTCCGACCGTCCGCCCATTAGAATCTCACTTGCATCTGCACCACGCCGCGGTTGTTCTTCACCGGCATCGCCTGCTCCCGGAAGATCTCGTAGTCGGCGATCACCTTGAAATTGTCGCCGCGTAAGAAGTACTGGAGTCCGACGAGGTAGCCCGTCGAGCGATCCGTCGCCACCTGGTCGCTCGGGTCGTACTGCTCGACGCGACCGACGGCCTGGACTTGCTGCGGAACGACGTTGTACGCCGCCAGCACGTACCAACCTCTGGTATGTAGGCCCGCCGTCTTGTGGTGCGCGCGGATGTATTCGGCCCGCGCCGTCCACCGCCCCGCGCGATACATCGCCTGCGCGTTGCTGATCGTGCTGTCGCTGTAGCCGGCGAAGGCGCCCCCCACGTCCAGACCATGGACGGGTGTGGCCACGGCGCGGGCGAGATAGGCCATGCGGTTGTCCGGGTTGGTCGCGCGGTTCGGCCCTTCGCCGTTGACCACGGCGGCCTGCAGGGTCAGCTCGGGGATGTGCCAGTCCGCCTGGACGCCGATGTCGCGCCGGGCCGCGTTGACGATGCGCGAGCGCTCGGTCGTCTCCAGCGTCGTCGAGCTGAGCAGCGATTCCAGCGAGAACGGCACGCGGAACTGGCCTACCGTGCCACCCCACCGCTCGTGACTCAGCCGGATCCACAGGTCGGTCGCCGAGAGCGTGAGCGGAGAAGTGGGGGGCGTCGCCGGCGCGCCGATGGTCCGCATCTCGACCTGGGCGCGGAACGTCGCCCACGGTGTGACCTGCCCTTCGACCGCGAAGCGGGCGCGCCGGAGGAAGAAGGAAGCGGAGTCGCCGAGGGCCTGGAAGCGCGGCTGCAGGTAGCCGGAGACTCCCACCCTGCCCTGCCCCTGCCCCTGGCCGGACAGTCGGACCGTCGGACAGACCGACAACAAGACAGCCAACGCATGACCGACCGACCGTCCGACTGTCCGACCGTCCGACAAGAGACCGTTGCTCATTCTCTCCCCGCTGGCCATGATTTGAGGCCCCAAACCTAACCGGGACTCGGTCGCATGAGCCAACTGCTCGACGCCATTCAGGGCGTGGTCAACGCCGCCGAGCCGCTGCCGGGGCTCGTGACCGGGGGCCAGCCCTCGCTCGCGCAGCTCCAGGCGTTCAAGCGCGCCGGCGGGCAGGCCGTGCTCGACATCCGCGATCCCATGGAGCCGCAGCCGTTCCGCACGCCCGACGACGTCACCGCCGCGGGGCTCGAATACGCCCGCATCCCCGTGAGCGCGGCGACACGCACCGACGCGACGCTGGCCGCCGTGCGCGCCGCGGTGCAGGGCGCGGTGGGCAAGAAGGCGCTGCTGTTCTACTGCAACAGCGGCAACCGCGTGGGCGCGACGCTCGTTCCCTACCTGATGCTCGACCGCGGCATGGACGAAACCGCGGCGGTGGAGTTGGCGATGCTGTGTGGACTGCGGAGCTCGGAGCAGTTGGAGTGGGCGCTGGACTACGTGAGACGGAACTCCTAGGGTTTCGGTTCTTCTCTCCCTCCTGCGTATCGATGCCAGTACATGCGCATTTCCGAGATCTTGCCGTCGCGCGTCTCGCAGAACACCGCGCCGCGTGCGTCCACCCACTCCCCGGTGCGGCGGCGGCGGAAGGTGCAGCGGAACTCGGTGGCGAACCACGGCCCCGCCTCGAACACTTCGCCGGAGCGGAACGACACCTCGGCCTGGGTCAGCGGCAGGTCTTTCCAGTAGTCGCGGATCGCCCCGATGCCGGTTTCTTTGCGGCTGAACGGCGTTTCCACGAACACGGCGTCGGGGGCGAACACGGAGCAAATCTGGTCCACGTCCGAGCGCTCCCAGCCTTTGCCGAACGTGTCGATCAACTGGCGGTAGGTTTCGTCCATCGCGCCCAATATAGTCCAATCCGGAACCCGCGCTCCCGGCGTAAGTAGGACGACACCCACACCACAGGAGCAGATATGATGAAGCGCATTCTCGCCTCGACCGCCGCGCTGGCGCTCTTCGCCCTGCCGCTGTCCGCGCAGGCGATGCAGCGTCCGGCCGGCGACACGGTCACCATCACGGGTCAGGTGATCGACACGTATTGCAACACCGTCATGGGCGCGGCCGGCCCGTCGCACAGGGCGTGCGCCGAGGCGTGCGGCAAGGCGGGCGAAGCGCTCGCGATCCTCTCGAGCGACGGGACGATTTACTTGCCCGTCAGCGGCACGCCCGGGCAGGCGCAGAATCCGCGGCTGCTGCCCTTCGCCGAAGGGAGAGTGAAGGTCACGGGGACGCATCGGGAGAACCACGGGCTGCACACGATCGAGATCAAGACGATCACCGCCGCGACCTGAGATGCGTCGCGCGCCGGGCGCCGTCCTGCTGCTCCTGTTGATCGCGGGGTGCAGGGCGGCGCCCGGTGGTTTTACGCTGCTGTTCCTGGGCCGCTTCCCGGCCGCGCGCGTCGGCCGCCTGTCCTGGGCGCCCGATCCCGACAGGAGCCGGCTCATCGCCTTCGATGGCGCGCTCGCGCCCGTGCGCACGATCGCCGGACCCGACCTCACCAGCCCCATGGCCGTCGCCCCCCTGAGAGAGGGCGACCGGCTGCTCGTCACCGAGCGCACCGGCGCGGGGCTGGTCCTCGACACCGCGGGCCGGCTGGTGCGCGAATGGCAGAGCCCGTTCGCGGCCGCGATCTACGCCGCCAGCCCGGCGGGAACGATCGTCGCCGCCCGATCGCCCTACTACATCCCGCAGTTCCGCGCCGAGTCCGACACCGCCCCGCTGCTCGACCTCCTCGACACGCTGGGCCGGCCGGTCGCCGGGCTCGCCACCATTCACGTGCCGGCGACACCGTTTCTCGCGCAGCTCGCCAACGCCGGAGCGGTGGCCGTCGCCGCCGACGGCGCGATCTACTTCGCCCCTCTCGTCAGGGACGAGATCCGCAAGTACGGCCCCGGCGGCGACCTGCGCTGGACGGCGAGGCGGGGGCTGTTCCGCGCCGAGCCGGATCCCGAGTTCCTGCCGCCGCGCGGCCGCGAGATCCGCGTCAAGAGCGCCCTCGTGAACATCGCCCTTGCGGTCGGCCCCGACGGCCGCCTGTACGCGCTGGGCTCCGCCGATTCCGCCGCCACCGCGCTACGCCTCGACGTCCTCGATACCGCCAGCGGCTCGATCCTCGCGACGCGGCAGCTGGGTTCGGTTCCCACCGCGGTCGCGGTGGACCGGAGCGGCGCACTCCGCATCGCCGCGGTGGACACGCTGCTCGCGCGTCTCGCCGCGCCGGCGCGCGAGCCGTTCGGCCCGCCGTTCGCGCTGCCCGACCTCGCGGGTGACACCGTCACGCTGGCGCGGTTCGCCGGCACCGTGACGCTCGTCAACTTCTGGGCCTCGTGGTGCGACCCGTGCCGGGAGGAGTTCCCGCACATGGCCGCGCTGTATCGCGAGTTCGATCGCAAGGATTTCGCGATCACCGCGATCTCCGACGACGTGGACCAGGCGCGCATGCGGGGCTTCGTGCGGGAGTTCCGGCCGCCGTTCCCGATCCTCGTGGGCGGCGGGCGCATGCGGGCGGCGTACCGCTACCGCGGCCTCCCCTATTCGGTGCTGCTCGACCGCCGCGGCCGCGTCGTCGAGCGCATCTTCGGCTTCGGCGGCCCGCGCGAGTTCGCCGAGCTGCGCGCCACCATTGCAAAGGAGATAGCCGCCCCGTAGCGTTTTAGCCGTGACCGCGTCCCCCCATCCCTCATCCCCCATCCCCCATCCCGTCATCATCGATACCGACCCCGGCATCGACGACTGTCTCGCCCTGCTTCTGGCGCTCAAGTCGCCGGAGCTGGACGTGCGGGGGATTTCGATCTCTTACGGCAACACGGTCATCGAGCACGCGTGGCGCAACGCCGTGGAGATCCTCCGGCGCGCGGGACAGCGCCGGCCGCTCGCCGTCGGCGCCCGGCGGCCGCTCAAGCGCCCGCTCGTCACCGCGCGCGACACCCACGGCGACTCGGGGCTCGGCTACGCCGCGGTGCCGCGCGCGGGGAGCGTGCTCGACTTCGCCAAGACGCTGGAGCAGCTGCTCGCCGCCCAGACCGAGCCCGTGACGCTGGTGACGCTGGGGCCGGTCACGAGCCTCGCCCTGGTACTGCGCCGCGAGCGAGGCGTACTCGCGCTCGGCGTAGGCGAGCTCCTCCTTGATAACGCCGACCTTGCGCTCGAGAATCCCGGCGCGCTCCCGGTGACGGGCGGCGAACTCTCCGGCGTGGTGCGATCCCGAAGCGCTCGACATCGTGGTGCGAGCCGGCCTGGGGACCGAGCTGGTGCCGCTCGACGTGACGCGTCAGATCGTGGTGACGTCGGAGGAAGTGGCGCGCCTCGGCCAGTCGTCCGACGACACCGGGCGCTGGCTCCACGACGCGCTGCGGTTCTACGTCGAGTTCCACCGCCGTCGCGAGCGCCTCGACGGCTGCGTCGTGAACGACATCCTGCCGATCGCGGCGCTGGTGCGCCCCGAGGTGATGGCGCTGCGGCCGTCCCGCGTCGCCGTGATCCTCGACGACGGTGACGACCGCGGACGGACCCGCGGGGACAAGGCGGGCCCCGAGATCGCGGTCGCTGAGCAGGTGCGGCCCGATCTCGTGCGCCAGCTCCTGTTCGAGCGGGTGCTACCGTCGCTCGCCGGCGCCGAGGCGCACTCGTGACGTCGGCGCTGCCGCGCAAGGTCGCCGTCGTCGGCGCGGGGGAGATCGGCTGCGGCTTCGCGGCGCTGTGCGCCTCCGCCGGCTGGCCGGTCACCGTGTTCGACACCAACGCCCGGGCGGCCGAGCGCGCCTTCCAGGAGGTGCCCCGCCGCGCCCGCGCGCTCGTCGCGCTGGAGCGCGCGACGCCCGGCATCGTCGAGCGCGGGCTGCTCGAGTTCCAGCCGGGGCGCAGCCTGCTGCACGCGGTCCGCGACGCCGATTGGGTGATCGAGGCGGTCACCGAAGACTTGATCGCCAAGCAGAAGGTGACCGAGGCGATCGACGAAGTGCTGGCGCCCGAGGCCCTGCTCTCCAGCACCTCCAGCGGTATCCCGCCCACCGACGTGTTCGCGCGCTGCCGCCACCAGGGCCGCTGTCTCGTGACCCACCCGCTCAACCCGCCCGAGCTGATCCCACTCGTGGAGATCGTGCCGGGCGAGCGCACGTCGCCACAGGCGATCACTCGCGCGCACGACTACCTGCGCGCGCTGGGCCGCATGCCGATCCAGCTCAAGAAGCCGGTGCCCGGCTACGTCGTCGGTCGCATCGCCGCCGCCGTCTGGCGCGAGTGCATCGACCTGGTCCTGACCGGCGCCATCGATGTGAGCGACCTCGATCGCGCCGTCTCGCTCGGCCCGGCGCTGGGATGGGCCGCCGCCGGACCCCACCTCACCTACCACCTCGCCGCGGGCGAGGGCGGCGTCGTGCAGTTCCTGCAGCGGCTGCTCCGGACGTTCGAGTCGTGGTGGACCAACCTCGCGGGCTGGGACAAGCTCGAGCCCGAGCAGCTGCGGGCCTTGATGCAGGCGATCGAGAAGGCGTACGGGGGGAAGGTGCCGATGCTGCGGGAGGCGCGGGACCGGCGACTGTCAGCCATCCTGCGGACGCTGGAGCAGGCGCGGACTACGTAACGACGTCCAGCTGGACGACGTCCAACTTGACGAGGTCAGAGTTTTTCCGCCCGGACCATCAGCACCGGGATCTTGGTCAGGTGTCGCAACGCTGTCGCGGTGCTGCCTCTAACGACATCGCCCAGCAAACGGTGGCCGTGCGTGGCCAACGCGATCAAATCGCAGCCCTCGCGCTCGGCGGCCGCCCCGATCTCCTTCGCTGGGTCTCCCGCCGCGAGCACGGCCTCTGCCTTCACGCCGCCGCCACGCAGCCCGGCCACCACGCGCTCCAGGTAGGCCCGGTCCTCTTTCATCTCCTCCGACTCGCGCAGGTTGAGCTGCTCGATGTTGCGGGCCACCCAGCCGTCGGCCACGTGGATCACGACCACCTCCGCCCCGCACAGTTTGGCGAGGCGGGCCACGTGCGTGAGGATCGTCTCGTCGGCGGGGCCGTTCTCGACCGGGACGAGGATGCGGCGGTACATCGGCTAGAGCCACCCTCCTACGATCCGCACCAATAGCCAGACGTTGAACGCCGCGATGAGCAGCGCGACGACGTAGGCGAGGGCGACGAGCCACCGCGGATTGACGAACTCGCCCATTTTCACCCGGTCGGAGGTGAAGCGCACCAGCGGGAACACGGCGAAGGACAGTTGCAGGCTGAGGATCACCTGGCTCAAGATCAGGAGCTGGGCGGTGCCGCTCTCGCCGAAAAAGATAGCCGTCAGGACCGCGGGCACAATCGCGATGAGCCGGGTGATCAGCCGCCGCAGCCAGGGGCGGATGCGGATGTTGAGGAATCCCTCCATCACGATCTGGCCCGCGAGCGTCCCGGTCAGCGTCGAGTTCTGTCCGGAGGCGAGCAGCGCGAACGCGAACACCGCGCTCGCTCCCGTGACGCCGAGCAATGGGGTCAGCAGGCGGTAGGCGTCCTGGATTTCGGCGACGCCGCTGTGGCCGGTGGTGTGGAACGTTGCCGCCGCCACGACGAGGATCGCCGCGTTGATGAACAGCGCGAACGTCAGCGCGATCGTGGAGTCGATGAACGCGTACTTGACCGCTTCGCGCTTGCCGGCCGCCGACTCTTCGTAGCGGCGCGTCTGCACGATCGAGGAGTGCAAGTACAGGTTGTGCGGCATCACCGTCGCGCCGAGGATGCCGATCGCCAGGTACAGCTTCTCACCGTCGGTGAGGATCGTCGGGTCCGGCAGGAAGCCCGCGGCGATCGCCCCGGCCTCGGGGCGCGAGATCAGGATCTCGAACAGGAAGCACCCGGCGATCGTCGCGATCAGCGCCGTCACCAGCGCCTCCAGCAGCCGGAACCCCTTGTGTTGGAGATACAGCACCAGCAGCACGTCGAGCGCGGTGATCACGATCCCATAGGGGAGGGGGATGCCGAACAGCAGGTTGAGCGCGATCGCCGACCCGATCACCTCCGCCAGATCGCACGCCGCGATCGCGATCTCGCACAACACCCACAGGAACAGCGACACCGGCCGCGAATAGTGGTCACGGCACGCCTGGGCGAGGTCCCGTCCCGTCGCGATGCCCAACTTCGCCGCCAGTCCCTGGAGCAGAATCGCCATCAGGTTGGACAGCAGGATCACGCTCAGCAGGCTGTACCCGAAGCGCGACCCACCGCCCAGGTCCGTCGCCCAGTTGCCGGGGTCCATGTACCCCACGGCCACCAGGTACCCGGGGCCCGCGAACGCGAGGGCTTTGCGCCACCAGCTCCCTTCCGCGACGGGAACGGTGCGGTAGACCTCGGCGAGGCTCGGCGCCAGGCGCGGCCGGCGCCACCCCGGCTCGGGGACTCCGGGCAACTCAGGCGCGCGCGTCGCCATCACCACCACCCGGCCGGCACAGCAGCAGCCGCGCCAGCTCTTGTCCCACGACGCGCGCCGCGCTGGACCCACGCAGCTGCACCGTCGTCGGCCCGTTGAACGGTTGCCGATCCGTCACGACCAGCTGCGCTCCAGGCGTGAGACCCTGCTCGGCCAGGTAGCGCAATCGCGCCGGGTCCTGCGTCGCCACTTCCCGTAGCTCCAACGCCTGCCCCACCGCCGCTTCCGACAACCGCACCAGCTCGGCCTCTTCGATCTCAAGAGCCGCGGTCGGAATCGGCTCGCCGTGCGGATCGTAACGCGGGTCGCCCAAGGCGCCCGCCATGCGCTCGATCAGGTCGTCGGACACGGCGTGCTCCATGCGCTCCGCCTCGGCGTGCACGCCGTCCCAGTCGTAGCCGAGCTGCTGCGTCAGATAGGTCTCGAGGACGCGATGCCGGCGGATCATCCGCAGCGCCGCGCGGCGCCCCTGCGCAGTGAGCTGCACGCCGCGATACGGCACGTGCTCGATCAGGCCGGCCTCCGAGAGCCGCTTCACCATGCCGCTCACCGACGGCGGCGCGAGGTCGAGCATCGCCGCGATATCGCTGGTGGCGGCGAACCCTCCCTGGCTGGAGAGGTGGTAGATGACCTTGAGGTAGTCTTCGACCGATCTGGTGAGGGGGGCCTCGTGCGCGAGCGCGTGCATGCATAGTCTCCGGGCGAAATGGCGTACGGAGCAGTCACGGCCCAACGATTTGTGGATAAATGGGTTGACCTAGCCGTGACCTGCTGGCTTAGGGTATCCTAATATCCGACTGTTGTCAAGAAAACTTGTGGATTTCGAATTGCTAAGAAAAACACCTCATGCCTCTCCAATCATCTCCACAAACGGCGTCAAAATCCGCTCCGTCATCCCCCAAATCACGTCATCCCCCAGGTTATAGGCGGGAAACGTACGCTGCTCGCCGCGCAGGGTGAGGGTGACTTCGCGATGCACCTCCGGATTGGCAAGCCGGCGCAACGGGACCCAGAACGCGCGCTGCACCTCTTCGTTCGTCGCCAACTCGGGGCGCGCCGGCACGGCAAACACGAACGGGCGCACGACGACGGGGGGCAAGGTGGGAGTGCGGGGCTGGAGATCGTCGAGGGCACCGAGCAGCGTGGCGTCGCGAAGCTCCACGCCCACTTCCTCACGGGTCTCGCGGATGGCGGTGGCGAGCAAATCGGCGTCGGCCGCCACCGGGAAACGCCACCTGGCCCGACCATGGGTCGCCGGGGCGCACGGCGCGCTTGATGAACAGCGCCTCGAGCCCGTCCTTCCCCTCGTGGAGGATCAGGGCGACGGCCGCCGGCTGGGCGCCCGGCTCCGGCGGCGCTTCCACCGGCCGCCGCGTCGCGAGCCGGCGCCGCACGTCCTCGATGGCACTCACGAAGGGGCTACAGCGCGGTGACGGTGCGGCCGACGAGTAATACGCCGACGGCGACACTGGCCAGCGCCGAGCCCAGGTGCAGTACCGTCGCCCAGCGCTCGCCCCGCCGCGACGCGTAGCGCACGACGCCTACGAGCGTGAGCGATACGGCGAGCATGCCGATGACGGTGCCGATCCCGAACGCCGCCACATAGGCGAGCTTCAGCCCGGCCGTCGGCACCGTGGCGACGAGCAACACCACGATCGCGCCGCTCCCCGCCAGGCCGTGCAGCAACCCGAATCCCAGCGAACGCCGCGCGTCCCAGCGCGCGTGGGCGTGCGCGTGGGAGCCGCCGTGCACGTGACTGTGGAGATGGAAGTGCGGAGCACCCTCGTGCGCGTGGCGGTGGATGTGCCAGCGGCCGTGCGCGTAGCGCCATAGCACTGAGGCTCCCAGCGCGACCAGTAACACGCCGACGGCGACGTCCGCCGCGGGCCGCAGCCGTGCCGGCAACGTCAGCCCGCCGGCGATCAGCAGCAGGGCCACGACCGCGACACTGGCTGTGTGCCCCAACCCCCAGGCGAGCCCCAGCCACGCGGCTTGCAGGGCCCGTCCCGACCGGGTTGCGAGGGTCGACACGGCGGCCAGGTGGTCCGGCTCGAAGGCGTGCCGGACCCCGAGGGCCAAACTGACGGCGACGACGGCGGGCAGCGAAGGGCTCATAGCGCCTTGCAATCTAGACCGCAGATTGTGATGGCGCGACGACGCGCAGGGCCTACAACCTTCTTAGCCTCGTCCCTATCCAAATGGGTGCATGACCCCCGGGGTGGCGACACTGCGCAAGGATCCAGCATCGGCGGCGGCCGAGTCGGAAGCAGCGGACGTCGCCCTGGCGGCGAGCGGCGACGCGCGTGCGTTCGAGCGGCTGTACCGAACCCACCTGGCCCGGGTCCACAGCCTGTGCCGGCGCATGATGGACGCGGATCAGGCGGACGACCTGACGCAGGACGTCTTCGTGCGCGCCTGGCAGAAGCTGGGGACGTTTCGCGGCGAGGCGGCCTTCGGGACGTGGCTGCACCGGCTGGCGGTGAACGTGATCCTCGGCCGCCGCAAGGCGCTGGCGCTGGAGCGGGGGCGACAGAGCAGCGACCCGGAGGCGCTCGACGACCTGACGGGACCCGTGGAGACGCCGGGGATGACGATGGACTTCGAGCAGGCGATCGGCCGCCTGCCGGACGGCGCCAAGCAGGTGTTCCTGCTACACGACGTCGCGGGATACCGGCACGAAGAGATCGCCACGATGCTCGGCATCGTCGTGGGCACGTCGAAGTCGCAATTGCACCACGCGCGCATGGCATTGCGGAGGCACCTGGACTGAGTAAAGAAGGAAGGAGCAGCACGATGAGCGACAACTGGACTGCCCGTCTGTCGGAGTATCTCGACGAGACCCTCCCGCCGGCGGAGCGCCACGCGCTCGCCGCGCACCTCAGCGGCTGCGTCGAGTGCACGGCGACGCTGGCGGAGCTGCGCCGGGTCGTCGCCCAGGCCCAGGCGCTCGAGGACCGGCCGCCCCGGGCTGACCTCTGGCCCGCGATCGCGAAGCGCATCGGCGCGGGACAGGTGGTCTCGTTGGAACCGCGTCGCCGCCGCTTGTCGTTCACCGTGCCGCAGCTCCTTGCCGCGGGCATCGCGCTGGCCGTCTTCTCCGCGGGCGGCGCGTGGCTCGCGCTGCACGGCCGCCGCCCCGCCGGCCCGGTCTTCGTCGCCGGGACCGCGGCGCCGCCGGTGTGGCTGAGCGCGATGAAGCCGAACTACGACCGCACCGTGACCGAGCTGGAGGGGGCTCTGGACGAGGGCCGGCGCAGCGGCCGCCTCGACAGCGCGACTGTCCGGGTGCTCGAGCGCAGTCTCGCGACGATCGATACGGCAATCGCGCAGGCGAGCCGGGCGCTGGCGCAGGATCCCGGCAACTTGTACCTCAATCATCACCTCGCCGAAACGATGCGGCGCAAGCTCGATCTACTGCGCCAGGCGAGCGGCATCACGCAGCGGACTTAGGAGGAGCAGAGATGTTCGTCCCGACCCTGGCCCTCGCGGCCCTGGCCGCCCTGCAGCAGACCGACACGACCGTCGCCGTCCGGCCGGGCAGCCGGCTGGAAATCGACAACTTCGGCGGGGAGATCGCCGTGCGGGCCTGGGACCGGAGCGAGGTGCGGGTGCACGCCGAGCACTCGAGCCGG
>Ga0209376_1004061_pt1 | contig 12872 bp, 11 predicted proteins | sample GraSoiAngelo_134_FD_185891 | JGI IMG/M metagenome (GOLD analysis project Ga0209376, IMG submission 185891) | Grasslands soil microbial communities from the Angelo Coastal Reserve, California, USA - 14_0929_05_30cm (SPAdes) (version 2) | ecosystem: Environmental > Terrestrial > Soil > Grasslands ... | reverse complement strand
AACCGAATTTGAAAGTCATCTTTACCAGCGGTTATAGCTCCGAGCTTTTCGGATCGGAGTTCGAACGCGAAAAGGAGCATCTCTTTCTCGCCAAGCCTTACTTACCTGATCGGCTCGCGCAAACCGTAGCGATGCATCTGCAATCGCAGGATGCGCCGGCATTCGCTGCACGCTAACAGTTAAATTGTTTGGGGATTCGCGCGTTTCGTGTGCTGCTTTCGGCGGCTCGCCGAAGCGAACCGGCATTGTCGAAACCTGCCTTTTCTTTCACTTTCGCGGTTTTCAGACCCTCGCGATTTTCGAGGCGAAAAAGGCGCGTTTCTCAGAGGAGAAATGGCTGGGGGCGGAATCGAACCGCCGACACGAGGATTTTCAGTCCTCTGCTCTGCCAACTGAGCTACCCAGCCTAAATTACATTACACTAGTCATTTACGTATACTAGCACAGACTTACCGGAGGTTCTCATTGACTCTTTGTTGACTTTCTCACGAGATTTTGGCATACTTTTGGCAATAAAACGATCATCGCCATGAAGCGACCAAATCTGAAAGTTCGACCATATAAGCACAGCAAGACTTCTCCGTGGGTGCTCGATCTTCGTCCATTCGGCCAGCGGCGCAAGTGGTTCAAGACGCGCACAGCGGCAGAGGCGGAACGAATGCGTCAACTCACGGCGCTGGAAATGCACGGCAGAGAAGCGATGGGGCTCCCACCGCACGAGATTTCCGATTTCATCAAAACAAGGAAACGGCTCGCCGAATACGGAAAGACGATCGTCGATGCGGGAGATTTCCTCATCCATCACTTAGAACAGGTTCGGCGCTGTAAGACGACGGTCTCACAACTGGCAGCGGAAGTGATTGCGGCCAAACAAAAGGCCGGGCGCTCCGCACTATATCTGATTGATTTACGAAAACGGTTGCGCCGCTTCTGCGAGGACTTCGGCAACCAGCCGATCGCCAGCGTAACCGTCGAACAAGTCGATTATTGGCTCGGTAACCTCCCGCTCTCGCCCAAGAGCCGCACTAACTTTCGGGCCAATATTCACGTGTTATTCAGTTACGCCACAAAGCGTCGGATGCTGGACTTTAATCCTGTCGAGCACACGACAAAGCCGACACTGATTGATAAACCACCGGAGATTTTCACCGTAGATGAACTTCGTGCGCTATTACAGGCGGCGAACCGTGTTGAGCCTGATACTATTCCTATGCTTACCATCGGCGCGTTCGCAGGACTGCGCGACGCGGAGATTAAGCGGGCTGATTGGAGTGAAGTTGATCTTGCGCGCGGCCACATTGAAATAAAGGCCCCCAAAGCTAAGAGCGCACGTCGGCGAATTATCCCTATCCAGCCCAATCTAGCGGCATGGTTGCGTCCCTACAGTGGCAAGATGGGCCGCGTTGTTCCTGATGGCTACAGGGGCAAGCTGGAGCGGGTGCGCAAAGCGGCGGGCTTAACAGACTGGCCAAACAATGGACTGCGGCATTCTTTCGCGTCTTATCGACTGGCCGCGATTCACGATGCGCCGCGGGTAGCCGCGGAACTTGGACACACTTCACCTACGATGCTCTACAACACCTATCGTGAGGTGGTGATGCCAGAAGACACAGTGCGCTATTGGGCCATTGCCCCAGCGCGGGAAGCAGAAAACCTCCTCGCGTTCAGCGCCGATGCGAATAAATGCGTCTCGGAGCAGACGCAAAGGACGAGCTACCACAAAGCGCGCGCGAACGTCTCCGCGGAAGAGCTGGGCCCGCGTGATGTCGGAGAATCAGTTTCTCGATGCGTTTTTTCACTTGGAGGCGAGGCGTGCAAGTAGGGAGGCATACGAACTCCTTAGTTTGGTCAAACCGTCTGGTATGTCAGTGTCGCACCTTGCCGCAGAGGACTTGAAAGCTATAGCGAGCTTATCCATCGCGCGGCCAAGGAGGACAGGAGAGACTTCTTCATCGAGCTTGGCAAACTTCTCGAAGGTAAACGACTCAAACCAAACCTGTGGTCTCAAGTCGACGAGGATATAGCGTTCATTCTGTGTTTCGATCCGAAGATCAAGTCAACGGATGCAGTTAGACTGTTGAAGGATCGCGGTCACCCGGAGATGTCAGCAGTAGCTTTCAAGCAGAAGAAATATAGTTTGGAAGCGCGAGGCCATGAAGATGCGTCAGCTTTGGGAAGCGGAGGGGTTGAAGTTCTGGAATAGCTTTCTCGATGCCGAGTCGGACGACCTGGATGACGATCTCGGGGTCGCCCAACTAGTGTAACAAAACTCGTCAATCAGTGTTACCGACATGAGCGAGTAGTTGCGTCACAGTGGGAACGTGAACGATAAATCATGTTCCCCTGTTAGGGAAAGAACTGAGAGCAAGAAAGAACACTTTTTCCTCTTATTGACGCAAGAGGCCTGCGCGTTTCGTCGTTATCGCGGATCGGCTACACGCTGAAGGCTGGTGTTACGGCATCGCCGAGCATTTCACCAAGCACGGATTACTTTTTTGCGTTGATGCGCACCGCGGCAATGGGAAACGATTCATCGTTAAGGCCGAACCGTGCAAAATGAGGCGATTACTTCCCTTCCTTCGGTACGAGCGAAGCGACAATGTCCTCGAAACGAGGATCGCCGCGCAGCGGGTACCAGAAGGGCAGCAGTTTTAGGGCGCCGTAGCTCAGCACGCCCGACGCGTTGGGAGCACGCAGTCCAGTTTCCAGTTGCTGCAAAGCTAGCTCCTTCTCGCCTGTCCACGCCGCGGTGATGGCGAAATATTGAAGGACGCGACTGCCGGTATTGACGTCTTTTTCCATCGGCGTAAGCGCAATCGCCCGACGACCTTCTTCCAAAGCCTGCTCTTTGCGTCCCAAGCCAGCATCTATCATGGCGAGGACGCAAACCGCCGGTCCGTAGTCGGGCTGCGCTTGCACAATTTTTTCTTGCTGCGTGCGAGCCGCTTCGAAAGCAGAGCGCGCGCGCACCTCATCTTTGGTCATCCGCGCCAGCAACCCTTCCCCAAAGCTGTGGCTCAGAATAATCGTGCCTTCGCCCCAGTAGGGATTGTCGCCCAGCGCAACGAGCGCGCGGCCGCAGCCGCATCGCGTTCAATTCTAGAAATGCCCTCAGCAGTTCGTCAGAATGGACAACGTAGCCGCGACCTTCGCGATGGGCATCAACAATCCAACGCCAGCCATCTGGGGTAACGGCACTGCAATAGCCCCATGACCAACCGGCAGCACTGAGCTTGTCAGCGACGATTTCCCAGTATTTCATTGGCGGCATGATGCCAGAGTCAGCGATTCCCGTGCAACAGAGCACGGCTATCATCGCTTAGACTAGCAGCGGGCGCGGCATTGCGTTAACGACTCGTGTGAATTACAACTTGACGTCATAGAGTTAACCGCGGCGCGTTTACCGAAGTGATATCGCCCTTGACTTTCTGCCCTTGGCCCCGACGGTACGAGCGGATACCGGAGATTATTGCAAACGGCAGCAAAGCTGGAGGCTATAGAAGCCAACTACAAAATAATGTTCGAACTAATTCTTTCAAAACGCGGCGCATCGGTTTGGAGCGAAAGTTAGGCTAGCTGTTTCATTCGAAGGATTTAGCAACTCTGACGAGGAATTAAAAGATGACCAAGAAATCAAGCTTATTTATCTTCCTGTGTGTTGTTTCCACTGCTTTTGCTCAATATTTCTCATGGAGTACAGGAGTAAAGCCGACTTTAGTTATTCGTACTCAATTCTTGGATATCGCTTCGACTTTGAGCTATTCAACAGCTTCTACAAATATGGATTTGGTTTCTACTCGTTTGGCCAATACATCCTATGGCAAGACGAGCCTAAACTCTACCATCACAACTAAAATCTATCGATTGCCCCATACCGCTTCTTATTACGCTAACATACCGGGATGGGGGGCATGCGACGCAATTGCTGGAGACGCTTTCACTTTAGCTCAAGTTCAGTACGACCTTACTAAGTTTGAACGTTTTGTAATTGCTTCTCCTTCTCTTCAACATCAGGGCACCGCAGGTAGAGGTGGTCTTGCACATTCTAAATGGATAAATTTTAACGGGAGTTGGTTTGTGGTGTCGTTCCTGTATGGCAATCTTGGAGTTGGACTTACCTTACATGAACTAGGTCATACTTATTTTGCGGGTCACCCTACTTCGGATCACTCTACTTTGGGTCACTCCAGTCTCTGGCAAGTTTCAGATGGCAATCCAATTAGTCCATATGGTAAATTATTAGAACGGGGTGACAGCTACTCCCCAATGGGGGGAAATTACGGTAGTACCTCATCGGATTTTCCTCCATCCATGAAAGTTCAATTGGGATGGATGCCCTCATCAAAAGTCCTTACTGTTACCGCTTCCGGTACTTACCGTGTATACAGATTTGATACCTTAACAGCGTCGCTTCCGGTAGCCGGACCTCTAGCGTTAAAAATTATTAAAGATTCAAATAAAACCTACTGGATTGGGATACGCCGAGCTTTTGCCGGCAATGCGTCGATGAGCAACGGCGCCTACATTGTTTGGGAAATGCCCGTAGCGAATGCTGATATGGGTATTCGAGCATATAGCGTGTTGCTCGACTGTACTACTCCCGGTACAAATGTAGGAGACGCGGCACTAGCTATCGGAAAGTCCTTAGTAGATGTGCCAGCTGGAATAACTATTACTCCAGTGGCTGAGGGCGGAACGGCTCCGAATCAGTGGATGGACATTCGGATCAGAAAATACTAAAGAGCGGGCCGTGTGGCGGGCGGCGGCACAAATACCCTGAACGTCGCAGTTCTGACCGCTGGAGGCCGGAGGGTAATCAGTGCTGAGGAGCGAGGCGGCGGATTATCACCTAAAAGTTGAGCGTAGCAGGAGCAGGGACTGTTCGGTACTACGGTCGTTTTCTACAGTCGAAGCTGTTTCTGCGGCAAAACAGCGCAAATCTGTGTGAGGTGTTGCCAAACCTGAACTCGCAATTGACCAGCGTCGGCGACGTGGTGCAATGCGGTGAAAACAAACTCAAAAAGTCGTTAGGCAATTATGAGTTGTCTACTTTGCGCTTGCTATTGACAGAGCGTGAGCGGGGCTCCTCCCAAGGTCAAGAAGATTCGCGCTCTGAATTACAAATATCTGTGCTGGTTCGCCCGCGAAACTTCCAGTAGAACTTCGCTGTTATTGTGTTTGTACCAGTCAATGTACTGTTCGTTATGCGCAATAAAATCTCCCCTGAGGATTGGAATCAAATCAAAACCGCTTACGCTTCAGGCTTAGGTCTACGGGAAATCGCTCGTAACATGAATATCCCGCAGGGCACCGTGCTGGCCAGGGCAAAGCGGGGAGGTTGGACACAGCAAATTCAAGCAGCAAAACAGGCCCTTGCTTTGACGCAATCAAATGCAATCACCCCATTGCAATCAATCGCGGCAGTGATGCAGGAGCGCGGCGAACGCTACCGTGAACGCATCGCTGGGGTTAGCGAACGGGTGGTCGGACATGTTGAGTCCATGAATCCAGACGAAATTCTCAGCCGAAGTGCGCAGTTTGAAAAAATCGACACGATTGCGCACCGAACATTTGGACTGAACGAGGCGCCGTCTAGCCAGGGATCATTGAGTCTCAACATTCTGACAAATCACGCGGTCGTTGTGGAGGCGTCACTTCCGGCCGCTCCGTCGCCTCGCTGAATAGCACAGTTCTAGGCTCGGGGCGGAGTTTGGCTCGCTCATGCGGACAGCGAAATTCAGCGAGAAAGTTGCTGGTCATTTGGAATCCCTGGACGCAGACGAAATTCTCACGCGAAGCGCACAACTCGAAAAGATCGACACTGTGGCGCGTCGTACTTTCGGCTTGGACGATACTGCCAGCGGAAACAGAGCGGTCAACCTAAACGTGCTCTGCGGTGGCCGTGCCATTGTGCAGGTCAACCAGAAAACGAGTAGCGTCAGAAGAAGTGCCAGGGTAAGGAAAGCGTCTAGACGCTGGGCACAGGTTTTTTCCAGGCGCTCCCTCGCTTGCGCTATTGAGGCGAGAACGCTCTTGGACCATAAACTAACGATCTTTTTTCGCGGCAGTGACCTTTCATGACAATGGGAGCACCGCCAGAGTCACCGATACAGGAACGACCGGTTCCCTTTTTGGGCTTTCTCTCATAGGTTTGGCTTTCCTTCGCCGGAAGCTCCGCTAAAGAGCAGCACACGCGCATTGCATCGCACGCACCCGCGTCAACTCTACCAACCCTGGGTCAGTGTAGTGCTGGAGTAAGCAAAAAGCTTGCAGGTGGAGCTGGAGCGCAAACCTGATCGCCCTCAAATGCAGTCCCCGTAGCCATCATCGAGTCGTGAGAGCTTCGGCCCATGACAATGATTTGACCGCGCGCATTGATCGCATGTGCTTCGATAAATACAAAACCGACAGCAGCTGACGCTGGATTATTTAGATCTGCAATACCCCCTTGCCTTGTCCAGATAAAGGCGTGCTCGCCTGCGCCGCTCGCTGAGCTCCCTACAACTTCGCCAGAGTCGTTTATATCCATGGCTCTGCTCGAATCTCCGCCCGGAAGAATCCCCAGCTCCTGCATTCCGCCGTTCCTGCTCCAGATAAACGCATGCATCCCCCGAGGTCCTTTGGAATAGCCTACCACCTCCCCATTGTTGTTGATGGCAGCAGCCTCACTCGCCCAGTCACCCGCCAGTGTCCCGAGATCAAGGACATTGCCTGAGTTTGTCCACAGCACAGCCCGGTCACCGCTGGAACTGCCAGACGTGCCGGCAACCTCGTCAGAGTCGTTTACATCGCGAGCTATACTGTGGGTACCTCCGGGCAGAACGTCCAGATTGAGCATCGCAATGTTGCGCCTCCACAAGAACGCCCTCATCCCCTTGTCACCGGAAGAATATCCGGCAACATGCCCATGCTTGTTGATCGCAAGTGCCTGACCACAGCTCTCACCTGGCAGAAGAGGAATCCGACTTAGGCCGCCCCTTGCATTCCAGATAAAGGGTACCAGTGCGCCGCCGGTATTTGATACCCCAACGATTTCTCCCGCATCATTGATATCGAAAGCTGAACTATAGTCGCCGCCGACGAAGGCACGCAGATGTTTCGACCTCAAGTTAGACCTATTCCAGAGTGTTGCTCGTGGTTCACGGTGGAGCGCGCTGTCTGCCCTGCCAGCAATGTCCCCGTGATTGTTAAGCTTACATGGGACCCGAGTCGCGTCGTCACTTGAGAGCTCGGTGACGATGTATTGTGGCGTCTGACCGCACACTTCGATTGCGCCGATCAAGCTACCTGATATGACTGCAACCACGCCCATCGCGCGATGCCACCTTCTAAGCCTCAGCGGAGCACCAGTTATCCTCGGGTATGAGTTCATCGCGTGGTTACCACGTTGCTATAAGACGACAAACCGACTTTATTTTTGGCGGCTACTCGATAGTAATAGCTCTGTTTATGTCGGGCGTTCGTATCCGTGTACATGGTTGTGTTGGCGGCAGTACTGGCTATGACCGCAAAAACAGTCCCATTAGTCGAGCGTTCAACCTGGAAGGCGGTTTCGTTGTCAGCATTATCCTTCCATTTGAGCGTAACATGACCGTGCTTCGCGACGTCGGCGGTCAGATTGGTCGGTGCGGATAGCACGATCAGCGCCACCGTTGCAGTATTGGAATTGGCCGAGCTGCCTCCTGCGTTAAATGCGGAAACTCTGTAGGAATACGTCATAGATGTTGCAAGCCCGGAATCGGAATAAGCGGTAATATTCGCTCCGACCGTGGCAACCTTTGCAAATGTAGCCCCATTCGCAGAACGGTCGATCCTGAAGCCTGCTTCATTGCCTGAATTGTCTGTCCAGGATAAATTCACAGCAGAGGCCGATGCAACAGCAGCGCTTAGATTCGTGGGCGCGGCAGGGGTTGCCGTAGGAGTAGGACTAGGAGTCGGTGTAGGAGTAGGTGTCGGTGTCGGTGTCGGTGTAGGTGTAGGTGTAGGTGTAGGAGTTGGTGTTGGCGTTGGTGTTGCAGTACCGCTGATTCGCATGATTTTTGCTACTGAAGGAACACCGTTTGAATTCAGTATGAACAACATGTAATAGCCCGGGGGAGTAGTGTTCGCGTTTGAAGGAGCCGTTACGTTCAGGCCGCCGCTGGCTTGCGAGAAGGCGGGTCGGTTTATCCGCTGGCCCATATTGAAGCCGTGTGTAACTGAAGAAAGCGCGATCAGTGTGACGTTTGCAATGCTCGCGGGATCCGGCGTCCCGACAAAAAACGATTGCCCATACGTAACGTTCGTTGGCGCTGACGTGATAGTGGGCCGAGCTCCCTTGAACAGATAAGGAGGCGAATATATTTCCGCGGAGGCACCTCCAAAGTCCCCTCCTGCCGAGAGAACGCTAGCGTCGGGCAACAGTAAGGCTATCGAGTGATAGGTTCGAATCGTCGTTAAGCTTGCCATCTGTGTCCACGTGCCGATTGCCGGATCCCACAGCTCACTCTCGTACGCTGGATTTTTCGGTTGAGTGTTTGGATCCTCACTTCCTCTGCTTCCACCGGTCACTAAAACTTTGCCATCTGCGAGTAAGGTAGCGTTGTGGAGCTTGCGCCCTCCCGTCACCATCGATCCAGTGTACTTCCAAGCCGGAGTCGAACTGTTCAGGTTAATGGTCTCTACGGTTGCCGTGGGCAGCTCGGTGCAGGTAGTAGAACTAGAATACGGAGCACATGGACTTCCACCAGTCAGCAGCACTTTGCCATCATCATACATCACTGCCGAACTCCAGTTACGTGTTCCGAAGTTATTATTAGCAACAAGATTCCAAGTCCCGGTGCCGGACACGTTAAGGTATCTCGTTGCCTGACTTGGCCCGGCATAAAATACTTTGCCATTCGGCGCTACAAACATGAATGGATAAAAGGGTAGGGCTAGATGCGCACTAGTCAGATCGCGCCAGGAAGCAGCAGCTGTCTGCCAAACCTGAGGCTCAACGTTAACTCCCTGGCTGGTATTTACCCAACCACTGACCACAAGCACATCACCATTGGGCAGGGTGGTATTAGTCGGATACCAGCGACCATTGTTCATGTCCGGCAACCGGGTCCAGGTGCCGTTAAATGGGCTATAGATGTAGGCACTGGGCAGTCCCACCCAGTTGCTGACATGTCCGCCAGCCACTAGCAGCCTCCCATCAGGCAGGAACGCATGGCCCGAACAGAAGATGTTTGCTCCGGACGCAGCGGTTGAAGTGACCGTGTTCGTCGCTGGATGCCATAACTCAGAATGATCCCCGCGAGTCCAAAACATGACTTTTCCGGTTGGCAAGACGTGCGCATGAATTGCCTCGTACGGCCAGGTCAGCACTGGTGACCACTCGCCCACGGTCGCGGTGTCTTGGCCGTCAACAAGAGAAAGTGTCAAGAGCAAACCGAGAAGTGGTGCAGATATTTGCTTAACGTGAAAAGCAAATAATCTCCACCGCGGACTACCGAGCGGGCAAGCGGTCATAGTATCTCTGACATCTTTTAGTTAAAAGCGAAGATCCGAGTCAAGCAGATTAAATGGGTGCGAATCGAGAATTACTAGTAGGAGTAGCACATGGCGGAGTAAACGAGTACGTGTGGCTACTGTTTACTTGGCTTGTTTATAGAAACCAGTATTAGTTCTTAATTATACAAAAAATGTGGTTCCGCACTTGTTTGTTACTAGTGCTTGTACTTCGAAGTATAAGGAGCGACTATGAGTTTTATGCATACCGCTTTGGTCATGGCGTCAGTCGCACGATGGTCTAGAAGAGCACTATCAGCAGCGGCTGTTCGACATCACGACAGTTATTTATGCCTATACGGACGCTCTTCCAGACAACGGGATCGGTGAGGAGGCTGCTCGCATTAGTTTACACGGGGCCGATTACATCGTGCTACTTTCGGCCATTCGGCGCGCACGATAAGGATCATCAGCCCGTCACGCGCGACTTTTATCAAGAACGGCAATTGTACTCGGAAGGATTGAAATGCGTGTGTCAATTGGCGGGAGGGGCCGACGACCCCTTGCCGAGCGCCGTTTTCATGAGCCGAACGGTTAGTAACTGGTGTGACGCGGCGCGAAAAATGTGGTACGAAGGAAATATGCGTCGTTCAATCTCCACAGAAGTTTGGCAGCAGATCAAAGCAGGATACGCGGCCGGCATTGGCCTGAGGGAGATCGCGGACAAAATGGCTATGCTGTCGTAGCGAAGAAGATGAAAGCGTTGGTGTGAAGTTGCTTGTCGCGTTACGTGCTGCGGCACCGGTGCAACACAACACTGCTGTCAATCGGGCCAAAGCTGTATCGGCGGCGTTTGTGTGTGATCGGCGGAGCGCGTAAGAAAAGCAGCCGGTCCTCTCTTTCGAGGCTTCCGAGAGGTAGAGGCGATTAACCTCAATCGCCATGGCGCTGCGGTGAAGCGCCGCTATCGGCGGCAACGTCTCAGAAATTCAGTGTAAGATGCGGCTGCAGTTACACCAACGCAAACGCTTACACGCCGACCAGCTTCAGGCCGTGCCTGATTTTGAGGGCGTGCGCGCGTGCGCGTCTGTGCGTGCGCGATGCGTGAAGTTTGTCCGCTCGTTTAGCCGTTATGCACGACTTGAGTGGGCGTTCATGAGATTATGGTCACGAATAGGTTATCGCTTGCTTTCCACATTTTACCGAACACTGTGCCGTTATTGCTTGCCGTCTCTGACGCCGCGCGGACAACAAGAGGAAGAGAACTGTAACTGTTCTCATTGTTGGCGAATCAAAGCGGACGTGCGACAATTGATATGGGCATCACGGGAGATTCGCATGAAAAAGCGCTTAGTAGCAGCAGCGATATTTGCTGCTCACAGTGCAGCACTAAACGCGACGCCAATTGAGATTACTCTAGGGTCGGCACGCATCACGCCGTTCTTTGCTACTCCATTCAATGATGTAAACGGCGTCTCGCTTAATGGTCAGTCCCTTTCACTCAATTTCGTTTTCACCGACAACTTTATCCGCTTGCTTCCGTCACCTGGTTTTCCGCAGACCGCTGTGAACTTCGACATTTCGGTCGCGCTCCATACTAACGCCAATGGTCTTGCCGGCTTTGCTTCCGGTACTGGCTTTATCTTCGATCAGACAGGACAACCGCTGCAAGCACCAGTAGTTCTCGGAAGTGCTGCCAGTGATGACGGCGCAATTTTCCTGGGCTTGTTCCCGCTGTTGGACGAAGCCCCCACTAATACGCGTTTCTATGGCTTCAATATGGATATAACGCTTCCCAACAATCCAGGCTTTGAAGTCACGGACGAGGACTTGCGATTGTTTGGCGGCCAGATTCAAGTGGCGGACCAGGTGGTCCAGGGGCAGTTCGGTATCGGACCACATATTGCTGACACGGGTAGTACAGCGATTCTCTTTGCATTTGCTCTTTTAGTGCTGAGTGCAACGTGCAAACTCCGTGTGCTGAGCCGTCATTAACATCGGCGCAGCACTAAATCACTCCATTTGTCACCCGTCGAATAGTGGCCGGGCCGCCTTCGGCTCAACCATACACCAACCCTTGATCGCAGAGACTTCATCAACCGGTCTGACCACTACCCACGACGGATCGCCAATAGCGGTTCAGAATATCAACGTCGATGAGTGGACATTACCATTACTCGACACCCGTAGACCTTCAATATTTCACTGGCGGCATCATGCCAAAATCGGGTATTTCTGCGCAATACGCTTGCCACGGCGCAATCATCTCTCAGTATTGGGAGGTCAGAACAGCACAAGAAATTGGCGTATGCCGAAGGCGAACCTTGACGGGGGCGCCCTCAGTCGTAACGGATATTGCGGTAAAAGTATCGAGCACATGGCATACCTTCTAATTTGTAGGGATCTCGGACAAAGGGCAGCGGAGATTCAAGCACGACTTTTGGCTCTATTGGACGCGCGTAGTGGCGCTGCTAGTCGGGCGGGACGCCATTGGCTTTCCGATCCCGATTCGCCATTTGGGTCGCGGCCAAATTATGCGACCCTTTTCCAGCCATGTCGCTCCGTGGCGGGCAGACTCGGCGCCCTTTTCGCTGCACTGCTTTTGGCTATTTCTGGCGCTGTGCAAGCGGCAAACATTAACGCTCGTAGCCCTTCCTTTGCCGACGTAAGCGAGGCGGTAGCTTCTGCCGCGAAAGGTGACACCGTAATTGTTCCGGCTGGAACCGTGAGTTGGACTAAAACTCTTGTTATCAATAAGCCTATTACGTTAATAGGACAGACCACGGTAAACTACACTAACGAAACGGCTAATGATCAAACAATTATTTTGGATGACGTGTCGCGTTCAGTTAGTCCTGCCGCTCCTATTATACATGCTATAGTTACAAGCGGAAATATGGCCGTAGAGCCTACGGCACCGCTACTCCAAATAAAAGGGTTCACTTTCAGGGTTAGCCTCAATACTACAACAGGTGCTCCGAACGGCGCCATCATGTTGGCTGGCACCTGTCCAGCAGTCCGGATTAGCAATTGTCATTTTGACCGCCTCTACCAGTCGTCAATTTATACCTTCGGGTGGATCTATGGTGTGATGGATAACTGTTTGCACACTTTTACTCAACGCGTTTTACTCGGCACAATGGGAATGCCCACTTATAATGGCTATCAATACGGCGACGGTTCGTGGGCGGAAGCCGCTCATTGGGGCAGCTACAAATTTTTCTTTGTAGAAAACAATGTAGTCCACAATGTGGTCAAAGCTGGTGGAAACATGGACGCCAAAAGAGGCGCTCGCTACGTCCTCCGTAATAGCAAGTTTTATGACTGCTCTGTTATCCAGACACACGGAACCGAAGGAGACCGGGACAGGGGATGCCGGGCGATCGAATTCTACAACA
>Ga0209376_1004059_pt1 | contig 12874 bp, 10 predicted proteins | sample GraSoiAngelo_134_FD_185891 | JGI IMG/M metagenome (GOLD analysis project Ga0209376, IMG submission 185891) | Grasslands soil microbial communities from the Angelo Coastal Reserve, California, USA - 14_0929_05_30cm (SPAdes) (version 2) | ecosystem: Environmental > Terrestrial > Soil > Grasslands ... | reverse complement strand
GCGCTAGGTCTTAACAGCCTGGGTTGACTCGACCCGGGAATCGAGCTAGCTTCGAACCAGGATCGGAAGGCTAGGGGGAGGAAGCCAAAAAGAAGGGAGGGCCCGCCAGGGGTGTGTGTCCGGCCAAGGGGCGCGAGGGCCCCGCGCGATACACACCTTTGCCGGGCGGGTTTGAAATCGAATTGAAGCACGCGTCTGCCGGCAATCGCGCCTATCGCAGACGCATTCACGAGTCGAGCGCCGGGAACCTCCACGGCTGGCGCTCGCGCACCACCTCGTACACCGCCTCGACGATGCTCTCCCGGTTCGGCTTGGAGAAGTAGTCCCCGTCTGGCCCGTACGCCGGCCGGTTCGGTGACGCCGCCAGCGTCCGCGGCGCCGCGTCCAGGTGCCACCACCCGCCCTGCTTCTCGAGGACCTGCTGGAGCATGAACGCCGACGCGCCTCCCGGCACGTCCTCGTCCACGCACACCAGCGCGTGCGTCTTCTCCAGCGACCGCACCAGCATCTGCCCGCTGTCGAACGGGTTCAGCGTCTGGACGTCGATCACCTCGCACGAGACGCCGAGCTCGTCCAGCGCAAGCGCCGCATCCAGCGCGATCGCGCAGCACGCCCCGTACGTGACCACCGTCGCGTCCGTGCCCTCACGCAAGACCTCCGGCACTCCCAGAGGAACCGTGAACTCGCCCACGTTGTCGGGCACGCGCTCCTTGAGCCGATATCCGTTAAGCACCTCGACCACCAGCCCCGGGTTGTCGCCGCGGAACAGCGTGTTGTAGAAGCCCGCGGCCTGGGTCATGTTCCGGGGCACGCAGACGTAGATGCCCTGCAGCGCGTTCAGCAGCACCGACATCGGCGATCCCGAGTGCCAGATCCCGACCAGGCGGTGGCCCTTGGTCCGGATCACGACCGGCGCCTTCTGCCCGCCCACCGTGCGCCAGTGCAGCGTCGCAAGGTCGTCGGTGGCCGTCTCCAACGCGTAGTAGAAGTAGTCGAGGTACTGGATGTCGCAGATCGGCCGCAGCCCGCGCATCGCGGAGCCGATCGCCTGGCCGAGGATCGTCGCCTCGCGGATGCCCGTGTCGGTCAGGCGCAGCTCTCCGTGCTTCGCCTGCAGGCCCTCGAACACGAGGTTGACGTCGCCCAGCCTGCCCACATCCTCGCCGATGACGAAGATCCGCGGGTCGCGCGCGAAGTTGGCGTCGAAGTTGCGCACCAGCACCTGGCGGCCGTCGACCGTCGGTGACTTCTCGGAGTACACCGGCGGCGCCACCGGCACGTGCAGCGGCGACTCGGCGGAGCTGCTGTACAGGAACGAGTTGTACCTGTCGTCGTTCTCGCGCCGGTATGCGGCCACGAACTTCGCGAGCTCTGTGCGCGCGGGGGACTCGAGCCCGCGCAGCCGGTGCAGGGCGCGCGACGCGCTGGACATCACCAGCGAACGCGTCACCTTGTGCGCCTCGTCGAGCGAGTTCGTGATCTCGGCCACCTCGGGCATGTCGATCCGGCGGAGGATCGCCACCGCCTTGTCGCGCTCGACCCGGATCGGCGCCTGGAACGCCTCCCACGCCAGGTCGCGCGCGGCCTCGACCGCCTCCTTGTCCGCCGCCTCCCACCCCTCGAGCTGCGACTCGCTCGCCACGCCCGACTCGATGATCCAGTCGCGCATCCGCGCCACACAGTCGTACTCGTTCTCGAAGCGCAGCCGCTCCTTCGACTTGTAGCGCTCGTGGCTGCCGCTGGTCGAGTGTCCCTGCGGCTGCGTCAGCTCCGTGACGTGGATCAACGCCGGCTTGTGCTCGCGCCGAACCTTGTCGATCGCCGTCGCGTACGTCTCCACCAGCGCGGCGTAATCCCAACCGCGAGCGACATAGATGTCGACGCCGGGCCTGTCGTCGGGGCTCAGGCCTCGCAGGACGTCCGAGATGGATGCCTTCGTCGTCTCCGCGGAGATCGGCACCGAGATCCCGTAGCCGTCGTCCCACACCGACATCGCCATCGGGATCTGCATCACGCCGGCGGCGTTCATCGCCTCCCAGAAGAGTCCTTCTGACGTCGCGGCATCGCCGATCGTGCCGAACGCGACCTCGTCGCCGTTCACCGAAAAGCCGTCCGCGGCGGCCTTGAGCTGGGGGTTCTCCCGGTATAGCTTGGAGGCGTAGGCCAGGCCGACCAGCCTCGGCATCCAGCCGGCCACGTTGGACACGTCCGCGCTCGAGTTCGGCATGTCGACGCTGCGCAGGAACGCGCCGCTGTCGTCTAGAAAGCGGGTCGCGAAGTGGTTGCCCATCTGCCGCCCGCCCGACGCAGGCTCCGCCTCGGGGTCGGCGTTGCCGTAGAGCTGGGCGAAGAACTCGCGGACGTTCGACATCCGCGTCGCCCACATGAACGTCTGGTCGCGGTAGTAGCCGGCGCGCCAGTCGCCAGGGCGGAACGCTTTGGCCATGGCGATGTTGGCGATCTCCTTGCCGTCGCCGAAGATGCCGAAGGTGGCGTTGCCGCGCAGCACCTCGGCCCGGCCGATGACGCTTGCGCGGCGGCTGCTGTAGGCCAGCCGGTAATCGGCGATCACGGCTTCGGCGGAGAGGGTGAATTTGGAGCTGCGAAGCGCTTTCGCCATAGTCGACCGCCAAGCGGCCGAAATCTACGTTATCAGAGGTTCAGGACCCTCAGGCCGAGCTGACGCGCTCCCCTGACGCCGCCTCTCGCAGCAGGCCCGGGTGGCTCGCCTGGAGGGCCTCCTTCATGTGCGCGTACGCCCGAGCGAGCTCGCCGCGGCGCTCCAGGATCTCGGCGTAGGCCCCGTGGCTGTGCAGCAGGCGCTCGCGCTTGCCCAGGGCCTCGAAACCGCGAATAGCATCCTCGAACTCGCGGTCGGCCGCGGCGTGATCGCCGCGCTTGTCGGCGATCTGGCCGAGCCACACGTGCGCCTCGGCCATGGTGGCCCGATCCTCCATCTCGGCGGCGAGCTCGAGGGCCTCGCTCGCGAGCTCGTGCGCCCGGTCGACTTCGCCCTCGTGCGTCGCCAGCTCGGCCTGGCCGAGCAGCACCCTCCCGCGGCCCGACTCGAGGTCCGGCTCTTCCGCCAGCTGGAGTGACCGCTCCAGGTGGACGCGCGCCGCCGCGTAGTCCTTCCTCTCCATGAGGACGAGCGCGAGGTTGCTTTCGGAGCGGGCGAGCGAAGCCCGGTCCCGAAGCACCTCGAGCAGTGCGATCGAGCGCGTCAGGTACCTTGTCGCGGCCTCGGCCTCGCCCGCCCTGCGGTAGGCCATCCCGAGCTCGCCATAGAGGCGCGCCGCGCCGCGAAGGTCAAAGCCGGCCGAACCGGCGTTGATCGCGGCTTCGTATGTCGACACGGCTCGGTTCCAGTCCCGCTCGCCCACCAGGGCGTTGGCGAGCACGCCCAGCAGTCGCGCCTCGAGCGGCGGTGGCACCGGCTTCAGCTTGCGGCAGACGCCGAGCGCCTTCTCCGCGAGGGTGACCGCGTCCCGGGACTGCGTCGCGGCGGCGAGCGACGCCAGGGCGCCCATGCACTCGGCGAGCATCACGCCGTCGTTCACGGCCTCGAAGTGCGCGCGCGCCTCTTCCAGCAGGCTTGCCGCGCGTTCAGGCTCCGAGGAGCCGAGGTAGGCCTGCGCGAGCAGGAAGCGGATGCGCCCCAGCCGGAAGGCCGAGGAGCCCCCGTCCAGCAGCGCCTGGCCGAATGCGATCGCCTCTGCGTTGCGGCCGTCGGCGACCATCGCCTCGAGCTCGAACAGCCTCACCGTGTTGTCGTCCGCGGCTCCGCCCGGCTCGGCGAGGAAGAACTCCAGGGGCTTGCCAGTGCGGCGGGCGATGTGCTCGAGCGTCGGCAGCGAGGGACGCGTGCGGCCGGTCTCGATGAGGTAGATCGCCGGCGCGGTGACGTGGCCCTTGCCGAGCTGGGCGAGGCTAAGGCCGGCTTCCGCCCGCGCCTGCTTGACCGCTCCAGGTCGGAGGTTTACGCCGGGAAGGCGCCGGCGCTTACCGAGCGCGTCTGCCGCAACTGGTGCGTCAGAGCGCCCGTTGGCCACGGCTCGTCACTTTATACGAAACCCGGAAGGTTTGTGGTCACTGGTTTTTGTAACGCGCGTTTCAAGTTCCCAGGTCGCCTGTTCGCTTAAGCACGCTTATGCTTAACGCTGTTAAGTTAAGCTTCCTGTGCAGGTCGCGGTTACGTGCTTCCCGCCGCGGCCTGCTTCGTAACCTACGCTGCCCCCTCTCTGAGACACCCCTTCCAGAGAGGGGGCTTTTTCATGCCGCCGGGTAGGTGCCGAAGAGCTTGATCTCCGCGCTCGCCTCTTCCAGGTCGCTGAGCGCGGCCTCGGCGGCGGCGGGCGACGAGCCATCGCCGTTGATCGTGAAGTCGACGTAAAAGCGGTACTCGAACGGCCGCCCCATCATGGGCCGGCTGTCGAGGCGCGTCAGGTTCACCCCCCGCCGGGCGAAGCAGTCGAGCGCGTGGGCGAGGCTTCCCGGCCGGTGTGCAGTGACGAAGGCGATCGATCCCTTCCACCCCGAAGCCGCGTTGCGCGGGCGGATCGGCTCTCCCTTCTCGACCACGACGAACCGGGTGCGGTTCTCGGAGTCGTCCTGGATCGACTCGGCGAGGACGTACAGGGAGTAGCGCGCGGCCGCGGCCTTGCTCGCGATCGCCGCCGTGCCGGGCTGGCGCTGCTCCGCGACCGCGCGGGCGGCGCCGGCGGTGTCGTGAAACGCGACGGGCCGGATCTGTCGAGCGTGCAGGTAGCGGTCGCACTGGGCCAGAGCTTGCGGGTGGGACAGCGCGCGCTCCACCGGTCCCGGCCAGCCGAGCAGGCAGTGGCGCACCGGCTGCACGTGCTCGCGCACGACGCGCAGCCCCGGCTTCTCCCACAGCAAGTCGGACACCTCCTGGACCACGCCCGCGCTCGAGTTCTCCACCGGCAGCACGGCCGCGTCGACCGCGCCCATCGCGAGGGCGTCGAACGTCAGCCGGAACGTGGCGAAGCCGACGGCCTGTGCGTCCGGAAAGACCGCCGAGACCGCCTCGTCGGAGTAGGCGCCGGGCTCTCCCTGATACGCAACCTTCACCCGAAGATGAGGTGCCGCATCGCGTCCGCGACGTGGTTGTGGTCGTGTAGCTGGTCGGTGACCGGCGGGTGGCCGTTGCCCTCATGCCCGTTGGTCTCCGCCATAGCGGCGATCTTGCGCAGGTCCTCGTCGGTGACCTCTTTCTTCGTGTCCGCGAGCTGGAGGAAGCGCTGCCAGGCGGCGTCGTCCTTGCCCTCGGCGAGCGTGATGCCGAGGCGGCTCAGCCGGTGGTGGAACGCGTGTCTCCCGGACCGCGCGGTGAGGACGATCCTGGAGTCGGCGAGGCCGACGTCCTCGGGCTTCATGATCTCGTAGTTCAGGCGGTCCTTCAGCACGCCGTCCTGATGGATGCCCGAGGCATGCGCGAACGCATTCGCGCCGACTACTGCCTTGTTCGGCTGCACAGGCGTCCCGGTCAGCTCGGAGACGAGGCGCGACGCGCGCGTGATCTCGGTGGTCTCCACTCCGCACTCGAAGCCCAGCTTCGCCTGCCGGACCTTGAGCAGCATCACGACCTCTTCGAGGGAGGTGTTGCCGGCCCGCTCGCCGATGCCGTTGATCGTGCACTCGACACGGCGCGCACCCGCCTCGATCGCCGCCAGCGTGTTGGCGACCGCGAGGCCCAGGTCGTTGTGACAGTGGACGGAGAAGAGCGCGCTGTCGCTGCCCCGCGCCTCGGTGATCACGCGGCGCACCAGCCCGCCGAACTCGTGCGGCAGGCAGTAGCCGGTGGTGTCGGGGATGTTGATGACGGTGGCGCCGGCGGCGATCATCGTCTCCACGGTCTCGATCAGGTAGTCGGGGTCGGCCCGCCCCGCGTCCTCAGGCGAGTACTCGACCTTGTCGCAGAGGAAGCGCGCGTACTCGACCATCTCGGCGCCACGCTTGAGCACCTGCTCACGCGTCATGCCGAGCTTGCGCTGAATGTGGACGTCGGAGACCGAGAGCACGATGTGGATCTGAGGGTCCTCGGCGTCCTTGATCGCGCCCCACACCGCATCAATGTCCTCACGCACGGCGCGCGCCAGCGCCGTCACGGTGGCGCCGCGGATCTCGCGCGCGATGCGGCGGCAGGCTTCGAAGTCGCCCGGAGAGGAGATCGGGAAGCCCGCCTCGATGACATCCACGCCGAGCCTCTCGAGCTGGCGGGCGATGCGGAGCTTGGAGTTGGCGTCGAGGTGAAAGCCTGGCGACTGCTCGCCATCGCGCAGCGTCGTGTCGAAGATGAATACGCGATCCGGGTTCGTGTCTCTCATTTCTCCACTGGCTCCAACCACGTCATCATCGAGCGCAGCTCGCGCCCGATCTGCTCGATCTGGTGATCCGCGTCCTTGCGTCGCATGGCCATGAACTGCTCCCGGCCGTTCGAGTTCTCGTCGAGCCACCGCTCGGCGAAGCTGCCGTCCTGGATCTCGGCCAGGACGCTGCGCATCGACTGGCGCACGTGGTCGTCGATCACGCGCGGGCCGGAGACGTAGTCGCCGAACTCCGCCGTGTCCGAGACCGAGTAGCGCATGAAGCCCAGGCCACCGCGGTACATGAGGTCGACGATGAGCTTCAGCTCGTGCAGGACCTCGAAGTAGGCGAGCTCGGGCTGATAGCCCGCCTCGACCAGGGTCTCGAAACCCGTCTTGACCAGGTTGGCGACGCCCCCGCACAGCACCGCCTGCTCGCCGAAGAGGTCGGTCTCCGTCTCCTCCTTGAAGGTCGTCTCGAGGACGCCCGCCCGACCGGCGCCGAGCGAGCGGGCGTAGGCGAGCGCGCGCTGCCACGCCTTGCCGGTGGCGTCCTGGTAGACCGCGATCAAGGCCGGCACGCCCTGGCCGTTGACGTAGGTGCTGCGCACCAGGTGACCCGGGCCCTTGGGCGCGATCATCGCCACGTCCACGTCCTGGTTGGGCTTGATCTGGGCGAAATGGATGGCGAAGCCGTGGGCGAACATCAGCATCGATCGCGGCTGCAGGTGCGCCTCGATCGACTCTCGGAAGAGCTTGCCCTGGCCGGCGTCGGGCGTCAGCACCATGACCACGGACGCCTCGGAGACAGCCTCCGGCACCGGCACCGCGCGCAGGCCGTCGGCCTCCACGCGCTCGATCGACTTGCTGCCCGGGTACAGGCCGACGCGAACGTCTTCGCCCGAGTCGCGCAGGTTGAGCGCGTGGGCGCGGCCCTGGCTGCCGTACCCGATCACGGCGACCGGCTCGCCCAGCTCCGGCGGGCAGTCGGCCTCGTAGTGGATCTTCATTGCGTTCTCCTCATCACGACGGGGCCGGAGCGGGCCACGTCGACGATTCCATGCAGGGCCAGCTCGTCGACAAAGGCCCCGACCTCGTCGCGCTCCCCGGAAAACTCGACGGTCGTGCCGTCGGCGGCGGTGGAGATCACCTTGGCGCCGCGGCGCAGAAGCGCCTCCAGCTCGGACGCTGACACCTTGGCGACGACGAGCTCGCGACTGTGCACCTCGTCGCCGGTCAGGTCAGTGACCTCCAGGACCTCGACCAGCCGCTCCAGCTGCTTGCGCACCTGGTCGGCCTCGGCGTGGCCGTGGTCGACCTGTAGGGTGAGCCGGAAGCGGCCGGGCTCGCGGCTCGGTCCGACCGAGATGCCGCGGACGTGAAAGCCGCGCCGGCGGATCGCGCCGGAGATCTTGGTCAGCGTGTTGGGAGCGTCCTCGACCTCGACCGACAGGATGCGGATCTGGCCGCTCATGATTCAGGCGCCTCCCAGAACTCATTGAGCGTCTTGCCGATCGGGACGATCGGGTACACGTTGGCCTCCGGGTCGATCCGGAAGTCGATCAGGAAAGGGCCCTTGGTCCGCTCCGCGGCGTCGAACGCCGGCGCGATGTCCTCGAACCTCTCGACGCGCGTCGCGGGCATGCCGTACGCCTCCGACAGCTTCACGAAGTCGGGCATGTGGGTTAGCTCGACCTGCGAGCGAACCCCGCCGTAGAAGTCGTCCTGGAACTGGCGGACCATGCCGAGCGAGAAGTTGTTGAGGAGCACGATCTTGACGTCGAGCTGGTGCTCGACCGCGACCGAGAGCTCCTGCGCCGTCATCACGAACCCGCCCTCGCCCGCCACGCACCAGACCGGCACATCGGGGCGCGCGAACTTTGCCCCAAGCGCGGCCGGCAGGGCGTAGCCCATCGTGCCGGCGCCGCCGGAGTTGATGAAAAGCCCGGGGCGGTCGTAGTTCCACCAGAGCGCCGCCCAGATCTGGTTCTGGCCGACGTCGGCGACCACGATCGCCTCGCTTCTGGCCCGGCGGTACATGTCGATGAGCACGTCCTGCGGCTGCAGCCGTCCGTTCGAGCGCTTGAAGCGAAGCGGGTGCTCCTCGCGCCAGGCGTCGATCTGGGTCAGCCAGGCGGCGCGACCGGGGTTCAGCTCGCCGATGTGCGGCAGCATCGCAGCCATTGCCTGCTTGGCGTCGGCGACGAGCTCGATCTGCGGGCGCACGTTCTTGCCCATCTCCGAGCCGTCGATGTCGACGTGGATGAAGGTCTTGACCTTCGGCGCGAAGCCCGCGAGCTTGGCGGTCACGCGGTCGTCGACGCGCATGCCGACCATCATCAAAACGTCAGCGTTCTGCACCGCCTTCAGGTTCCAGCCCGTGCCCATGAAGCCGGTCATGTGCAGAGAGAGCGGGTGCTTGACCGGGAACGCGCCGATCCCGAGGAGCGTCGTGCCGGTCGGCGCCGCCGCGGCCTCGGCGAGCTCCTGGAGCTGGTGCTCGGCGTGGCTGAGGATCACGCCGTGGCCGGCCAGGATCACCGGGCGTTCGGCGCCGGCGAGCGCCTCCGCCGCCTGGCGGGCCCCCTCGAGGTCGACGTGACCGTTCAGCCTGTAGCCCGGGATCGCGAGCCGCTCGGGCGTGACGCGCTCGGCGTCCGCCTGCTGCACGTCGCGGCAGATGTCGACCAGCACCGGACCCGGCCGGCCCGTGGTGGCGATGTGGAACGCCTCGTGGATCACCCGCGGCAGCTGGTCGATACGGGTCACCAGGTAGCTGTGCTTGGTCACCGAGCTCGTGGCCCCGATCACGTCCGACTCCTGGAAGGCGTCGCGACCGACCACCGTGCTGGGCACCTGGCCGGTGATGGCGACCATGGGCACCGAGTCCATGTAGGCGGTGCACAGCCCGGTGACCAGGTTCAGGGCGCCGGGCCCGGAGGTGGCGAACACCACGCCGGGCCGGCCGCTCGCGCGGGCGTACCCATCCGCCATGTGCGCCGCCCCTTGCTCGTGCCGGACCAGGATGTGCTTGAGCTTCGGGTGCTCGGGCAGGTGCTGGTAGAGCGGCAGGTTCGCGCCGCCGGGGTAGCCGAAGATGTACTCGACTCCTTCGCGCTCCAGCGCCTCGAGGATCATGTCGGCTCCGGTCACTTGTCTGGCGGGCTCCTTTTGTCCATGAAATGAGGAAGCCCCCGCCTCTCGGTCGGGGGCTTTTGCGATCTATCCGGCGGTTCTGACTAGGTCGCGCGTGCCCCCGTGCGAATGCCAATAAGGCCCAGAAGGCCAACAAGTACGAGGCCGAGCACGCGAGGCTGGGACATGTGGATGAGCATGTTAACGAGCGAGCGGCCGGTTGGGTTGTGGGCAAGGCACAAAATTCCGGGCCGGGGCGTACGTAGAGTTGTCGTCCGCCATGCCCCGCACTCTGGCCCAGAAGCTCTGGGAGGCGCACGTCATTCGTTCTGCACAGGGCGAGCCGGACGTGCTGTTCGTCGACCTCCACCTGGTCCACGAGGTGACCTCGCCCCAGGCCTTCGAGGGCCTGCGCATGGCCGGCCGGCACGTCCGCCGGCCCGACCTGACCGTGGCGACGACCGACCACAACGTCCCCACCCGGGGCGGCCTCCGGTCGGCGGACGAGCTGTCGCGGAAGCAGATGGAGGTCCTGGCCGAGAACTGCCGGGCCGAGGGCATCCCGCTCCACCAGATGGGCAGCCGGCGCCAGGGCATCGTCCACGTCATCGGCCCCGAGCTAGGCCTGACGCAGCCCGGGATGCTGATCGTCTGCGGCGACTCCCACACCTCCACCCACGGCGCGTTCGGGGCGCTTGCGTTCGGGATCGGCACCTCTGAGGTGGAGCTGGTTCTGGCCACCCAGTGCCTGCCCCAGAAGAGGCAGGGCGACCTGGCGGTGAACGTGACGGGCCAGCTGCCGCTGGGTGTGACGGCCAAGGACATCGTCCTCGGCCTGATCGGCCGCATGGGCACCTCCGCCGGCCAGGGCCACCTGGTCGAGTACGGCGGACCGACGGTCCGCGGCCTGTCCATGGAGGGCCGGATGACGGTCTGCAACATGTCCATCGAGTGGGGCGCCAAGGCGGGGATGGTAGCCCCCGACGACACCACCTTCGCCTACGTGGAGGGGCGGCCTCACGCGCCGAAGGGCGCCGCCTGGGAAAAGGCGCTGGACCACTGGCGGACGCTGCGCACCGACGACCACGCGGCGTTCGACGGGGTGATCGAGGTCGACGCCTCGACGCTCGAGCCGCACGTCACCTGGGGCACGACGCCGGCGCAGGTGGTGCCGGTCACCGGGCGCGTGCCCAATCCCCACTCGGAGACCGACGAGCGTGCGCTCCGCTACATGGACCTGCGGCCGGGGGTCGCTCTGGCCGACATCGCCATCGACCGTGTGTTCATCGGCTCCTGCACGAACGCGCGCCTGGAAGACCTGCGCGCGGCCGCATCGGTGATCCAGGGCCGCCACGTCCACCCCAAGGTCAGGGCGATGGTCGTGCCCGGCTCGACCTCCGTGAAGCTCGCCGCCGAGAAGGAAGGGCTCGACATGGTCTTCAAGGCCGCCGGCTTCGAGTGGCGCAACGCCGGCTGCTCGATGTGCCTGGGCATGAACCCCGACATCCTGGCCCCCGGCGAACGCTGCGCGTCGACGTCGAACCGCAACTTCGAGGGCCGCCAGGGTTCCGGCGGGCGGACGCACCTGATGTCGCCGCCGATGGCCGCCGCGGCGGCCCTAACCGGCCACCTGGTCGACGTCCGGGAGCTGATCTAGATGCCCGCACCGGTACGGCTCGTCACGGGCAGGATGGCGCCGCTGGACCTCGCCGACGTCGACACCGACCAGATCATCCCCAAGCAGTTCCTGAAGCGCGTCGAGCGCACGGGCTACGGCCCTTACCTTTTCTATGACTGGCGCGCGCGGGGCGGTTTCGTGCTGGATCGCCCGGAGTACGCGGGCGCGACAGTGCTCGTGGCCGGCGCGAACTTCGGCTGCGGCTCGTCGCGTGAGCACGCGCCCTGGGCGCTGCGCGACTTCGGCTTCCAGGCCATCATCGCGCCGTCGTTTGCCGACATCTTTCGCGCCAACTGCTACAAGACGGGGCTGCTGGCGGTGACGCTCCCCGACTCGCAGGTGCGCCACCTGATCGACCTGGTCAACGAGGACCCGTCCGTCGAGGTCACCGCCGACCTGGAGCGTCAGGTCGTGCGCGGCGAGGGGTTCGAGTACCCGTTCGTCATCGACTTGTTCGCGCGCGAGATGCTGCTCCAGGGTCTGGACGAGATCGCGCTCGTCGAGCGGCACGGCAGCGACATCGACGCCTACGAGAAGACGCGTGTGGAGTGGCTCCCCACCGTCAGGTGATCCGCAAGGGCGCCAAAGCCCCTGAGCCGCCGGCGAGCCTTCCGTCCAAGAGGAACCAGCTCAGGTCGCGCGTGCCGGGACCGATCGCTGCCGGCACGTCGTACTGCATCTCGAACGTCACCTGGGCGCCGGGCTTGAGCGTGCTCACTGAGACGCAATTGAGCTGGTACTCGGCCAGAAACTGCTTGCCGTTGAAGCCTTCGTTGTAGTCCGCGCACGGCTTCATGTCGTAGTCGCGGTTGCCAGCATTTCTGAGCGTCACGTAGTACGTGATCCGCGTGCCCGGTCTGGCCTCGGCCGGCGCGTTGAGGGTGGCCTCGACCTCGACATATGGCCATTGGTTTCCCGCTGGGCTAAGGGGTCCCCGCGAGATCGACCTGTAAGTCGAGGGGCACATCGGGTTCTCGGCTGCCTCGGTCGCGTAAGGAATCCGGAATGCGCCTGCGCCGTCCGGCAGACCGATGGTCAAAGTCACGGCAGGCGGCTGCCGGCAGTCATACCAGGAGAAGTTCATGAACGCCTGACCCTGGCTCCCATCGCGAGCCTGAAACGGCCGCGGCAGGGCTTGAGTGCCATGCGCCAAAAGCACGGGGTCCGCCGGACCGTCGGAAAAGAAGGTTCTGGGCGAGCACACGACCAACGCGGTCGAGCACGGTCACGTCCGCGAACCCTTGAACAAAGCAATCAACGGCGCCTTTGTTGCGAAGCAGCAATGGGCGGTTGACGTTCCCGGCCGCCGCGCCGCCCGCGAGCGCGACTCCCTCGAGTTGGTCGGCGACGCACTCAGGCGTGCCCGCCGGAACCGCAGCAGGCGCTGGCGCCGAAGGTGGGTCGACGTATTGATGCGCGGCCGGGAGAGGAACCCATGGCACGTAATCGCCGCTGGATCTGACCGACTCGACCGTCGTGCCGCACGCGGTCAGGCAGACCAGCGCCAAACCCACGAGTGCGCGCCCGGCAGCACCCATTTCCAGCTATAACGCGCCGCCGCCCCGGACGGCTACAAGCGCGATAGTCCGGACTATCGCGCGTTCTGGCTTTAGGGAAAGGGGTGTTGGTCCGGACCATCGCAGGTGGTGGTGGGGTCTTGGATGCGACGCGGAGACGACGCCTCAGGTCAGGGAATATGCGCTTCCGGGGAAGTAGGCGTCGTAGCCGGCGATGC
>Ga0209376_1004058_pt1 | contig 12874 bp, 12 predicted proteins | sample GraSoiAngelo_134_FD_185891 | JGI IMG/M metagenome (GOLD analysis project Ga0209376, IMG submission 185891) | Grasslands soil microbial communities from the Angelo Coastal Reserve, California, USA - 14_0929_05_30cm (SPAdes) (version 2) | ecosystem: Environmental > Terrestrial > Soil > Grasslands ... | reverse complement strand
GGCCAATCTGTCGACCGAGCCGGCCGACGGGACGACCGTTCGAACTGCGCTGCCGTTAATTAAAGCGAACTTGAGTGCGATTGGACAGATCGATCCGGCCAGCGTGCAATTGCGCGTCAGCGGTTTGGGAGTTGTTCCGGCGACGTTCGATCCGAAATCTGGTGTCGTTTCATATCAAGTCACGCAGAAGTTGCGCGAGAAAAGCTGCACCGTGATTCTGAGTGCGAAATCCGGTGACAAGAAAGTCGAGACACATTGGACGTTCGGAATTGACGATACCGGCGCCGCAACATCGACATCTCCAACTGCAACGCCGAAGAAATAACCGCGCCTTTTACGCGCGTTGTTGGTAGCGAATGTTTTCGCAACTGGGCGACAAACTGCAGGAGATCTTTAAGGACCTCCGCGGTCACGGAAAAATCAGCGAGGAGAACATTGATGCCGCGCTGCGCCAGGTGCGGCTCGCGTTGCTCGAAGCCGACGTCGATTTTCAAGTCGCGAAGAACTTCATCGCACGCGTCAAAGAAAAAGCGCTGGGCGAAGCCGTGCTGCGCAGCATCACGCCCGGTCAGCAGATCGTTAAGATTTTTTACGATGAATTGTCGATCTTGCTCGGCGGCGATGCGGCGCCGCTTGAGCTCGGCAAACCTGGCAGAATTCTGATCGTCGGATTGAACGGCTCCGGCAAAACAACTTCGGCGGCAAAGCTTGCGTTGCTGCTTAAGAAGCAAGGTCGCGCGTCGCAGTTGAGCGCCTGCGATTTGCATCGGCCGGCGGCGATCGAGCAACTCGCCACGCTCGGGAAGCAAATTGACGTTCCGGTTTTCACTCCGGATCCGAACGAGAAAAATGTCCAGCGCGCCGCGGCTGCCGCGATTGCATCGCAAGATCGACATCCGACTAACATCGAGATCTTCGACACGGCTGGCCGGCAGGAAATCGATGCCGCGTTGATTGAGGAGCTCAAAGAGCTCAAAGAATTTTTACAGCCGCAGGAAACGTTGCTCGTGGTCGACGCCGCGACCGGTCAGCAAGCGGTCAGCGTCGCGACGCATTTTAATGACGCTTTAGAAGTCACCGGAATCATTTTGACCAAGCTCGATGGCGACGCGCGCGGAGGCGCGGCGTTGTCCATGCGCGAAGTGACGCAGCGCCCGATCAAATTTGTCGGCACCGGTGAAAAGCTCGACCAATTCGAAGCGTTTGTGCCGGAGCGTCTGGCCGGCCGGATTTTGGGAATGGGCGACGTAGTTGGTCTGGTTGAAAAAGCGGCCGAAACAATCGAGATCGAAGATGCAGAGCGCCTGGAGCGGAAGCTGCGGAGCGCGTCGTTCGATTTCAACGATTTCCTCGGACAGTTCAAAATGCTCCGAAAAATGGGCCCGGTCGAAAATGTCCTTGGCATGCTGCCGGGCATGCGTAACGTGCAGGGCCTCTCGATTGACGAGAAGCAGCTTAAGCGCACCGAAGCCATCGTGCTTTCGATGACCAGCGAGGAGCGGACGCGCCCCGAAATTTTGAACGCGCGGCGTCGTCAGCGGATCGCTCGCGGCAGCGGCTCGACCGTCACCGAGGTAAACGATTTGATCCGTCGCTTCGATCAGATGAAAAAGATGATGAAGAACGCGGGCAAAATGAAAAAGATGATGGCGCAAATGGCGCGAATGAAAAAATAATATGGCAGTTGCAATCAGATTACGAAGAGAAGGAGCGTTGAATCGCCCCTATTTTAAAGTCGTGGTCACGGACAAACGCAGTCCGCGCGATGGAAAATTTATTGAGATCGTCGGGACGTACGATCCGAAAAAGGCTGGACAAAACAGCACCCTGAAGCTTGATCGAATCGAGCATTGGATCAGCAAAGGCGCGCAGCCGTCGGACACCGTTCGCAGCTTGATTAAGAAAACTAAAAATCCAGAGGCTGCGGCGAAAAAAGCAGCCGCGGCGGCAGCCAAAAAAGCTGCCCCCGCGCCAAAACCAGCGCCGGCGCCAGCTCCGGTTGCAGCGGAGCCATCAGAACCAGCGGCAGCGCCAGCCGAAACGACGGCGCCTATGCCTGAGTCTGAGCCAGCGCCTCCAACCGAAAGCTAATTCGTGTCGATCCGTGTTCATTCGTGGTTAGTTTTTGCCTAATGAAAGAGTTTCTCGAATTCATCATTCGGCAGCTGGTCGAATTTCCCGACGACATGGTGCTAACCGAAATTCCGAGCGGCAAGATGACCATTTTCAAAGTGCAACTGCGTCAAAGCGATGTCGGCCGCATCATCGGTCGGAACGGGCAAACGATTCATGCCATTCGCGCGATGCTGAATAGCTCCGCATCGCGTCACGGCCAGCGGGCCACCCTCGAGATCGTCGAGTAGGTTTCGGTATCGATTCGATGTTGGACGTTCGGCGCTGGGCGTTCGACGTTTCTTCTGAATGAAGATCGACATTCTCACATTGTTCCCCGAAATCTGCCGCGCGCCGTTGAGCGAGAGTATGATGAAGCGGGCGCAGGAAAGTAAGATTGTCGATCTTCGCATTCATAACCTGCGCGATTGGACAAAAGACAAACATCACATCGTCGATGACGCGCCATTCGGCGGCGGGCAAGGGATGGTGATGAAACCGGAACCAATCTTCGCCGCAGTGGAGGATCTGAAACAGTCAGCAATCAAAAACCAGCAATCAAAAATCATCCTGATGTCACCGCCTGGACGACGCCTTAATCAAAAGATGGCGACAGATCTTTCCAAAGAGTCGCATCTTATCGTCATCTGCGGGCATTATGAAGGCGTCGATCATCGTGTGATCGAGCATCTTGTCGATCTGGAGATTTCGCTCGGTGATTACGTGCTCACCAACGGCGCGATCGCGGCTGTCGTGCTAGTCGATGCAGTCGTGCGTTTGCTGCCTGGAGTCTTGGGCCACGAGCACTCCGCGATCGACGATTCATTTAGCGCAGGATTGCTCGAAGCACCGCAGTATACGCGGCCCGCTGAATTTCGTGGCTGGAAAATTCCTGAGGTTTTGCTTTCCGGCAATCACGCTGAGATCGCGAAATGGCGAATAGAGGAAGCGCGGAAGCGCACAAAACAAAATCGCCCGGACTTGCTGGATTAATCGCGTACGCGTCCCAGCACAATGCAAGCGTTGATCCCGCCGAAGCCGAACGAATTGCTCATGACGTAATTCAATTCGGCGGCGCGGCCATGATTTGGAACAACATCAAGGTCGCACGCAGGATCGGGATTTTGATAATTGACCGTCGGCGGCACCCATTGTCGATCTAACGCCAGCGCGCAGAGCGCGGCTTCGATCGCGCCGGTCGCGCCGAGCGGATGCGCGTGGTACCCTTTCGTTCCGCTCACCGGAATCTTTTTGGCGTGCTCGCCCAGAACCTCTTTGATCGACATCGTCTCGGCGCTGTCGTTCAACTGCGTCGAGCTGGCGTGAGCGTTCACATAGTCGATTTGCTCGGGCGCCACGTGCGCGTCTGCGAGCGCGTCACGCATCGCGCGAATGCACGAATCACCGCTTGGCAACGGAGTCGTCATATGAAACGCGTCGTTGTTTAAACTGTACCCGAGAACTTCGGCGTAAATTTTCGCGCCGCGTGTCCGCGCGTGTTCGAGTTCTTCGAGGATGAGCGACGCTGCGCCTTCGCCCATCACAAATCCGTCGCGCAACTTGTCGAACGGGCGACACGCAAATTGCGGGTCTTCACAACGGCTCATTGTTTTGATGATGTCAAAAGCGCCGATCGTGATCGTGGTCAGCGGCGCTTCCGCACCGCCCGCAACAACGACATCGGCGAAATCGTCGCGGATGTAGCGGAGCGCTTCGCCAACCGAGACAGTCCCGCTCGCGCAACTGTTGGAATTCGTTGTGCCAACTCCCCGAAATCCGAAATCGATCGCGATGTTCGAATGGGCCGAGCCGCCGAACACCTGCACTGCGAGCGTTGGCTGAACTCCGCGCGCGCCTTTTTTCAAAAAGCGAATGTATTGCTCTTCCGCTTTGCAGACGCCGCCGAGCGCCGTCCCGAAACTGACTCCGATCCGGTCTTGCGGTTTTTCGCGCGAATATTCGATTCCGGCGTCGTCGAGCGCGAGCTTTGCCGACGCGACTGAAAATTGGGCGTAGCGATCGAGCCGTTTCAAACGATGCGGCGGAAAAAATTCCTCCGCGTCCCAGTCCCGAATTTGGCCCGCGACACGGACACCGAACCCGCTCACGTCGAAACCGGAAATTGGACCGATGCCGGTTTTCTCGGCGAGAATACCTTTCCAAAAACCATCGACGCCTTTCCCGATGCAAGTGATGGGACCGAGGCCGGTGATGACAACGCGTCGTCGATTCATGCGGTCACCGTGTTGGCGCGTCCTTCGACATAGCTCTTCATACAACGCAAAGTTTTGTTGGCAACGTTACCGATGAAAAAGTTTCCGATGATTTTGTCGGCCAACGGCACCAGAATCTTCACCCGAAAATTCAGGTCGTGCAGAATTGTCACGAGCACGCCGTCCGGCTTTTCGTCAAACGTCCAAACCACGTGCATTCCTTTGGTGAACGCTTTCAAATGTTGAAAATGAATTTCGACACGATCGCGGTCGACGGTTACTTCGGATGTCCATTTGATCGGAATCCCGGAACGCCGCGCCGCCATTACGACGACGTTCCGATTCGGACTTCGCTCGAGATAGCGAATGTAGCGGTAGTGCGGCAGAATTTTCGGCCAAAGCTCTAAATTAGCCGCGGTCTCGAAGATCGACATCTTCGGTGCGTGCATAATGATTGAATTCGTTTTGTGCATTCCAGTTGCGCGAAATCTGACTACACTCGTCTCATCCGATGGCGCTGGAAATGAAAAAAGAATGTGAGAAATGCGGACGCGCTTTACCCGTAGCCGGCGAAGCCTACATTTGTGTCCACGAATGCACCTTCTGTCGCGATTGCTCGACGTCGATGAACTCGATTTGCCCGAACTGCGGCGGTGAGCTGGTTCGACGGCCGCGCCCCGGAAAAGTAAATCGCGCGAGTAGGACCGAGAGTTGATTTGAGTCAGAGGACATTCGTTGGACCGCGTTGCCACTGCTTCGAATCGTCGATGAGGCTATTGGATAAAAGAAATCCGCAGGGAATCGAACCCCGCGGATTCAGTTTTTATGCTTCACCATCTTGAACTTCGGCTATTCAGCATGCTCCAGAATTCTCGCATCAAGCTCCAGTTCGATGTGCCGCGTCTGCTTCTTGAGCAAGCTGGTGCAGGAAGTTAAAGAATGCCGATGACTGACCGATAAACAGCCCCATGTTGGTAAGAAAATTGACCACGCCCATCGCGATCCCATTTGTTTCAGTGGGACGAATAATCGAACACACCGGAAGGGTAGAGCTGATGAACGGGCACGGTTCAGGCATGATCAGGTTCGTCTGAAAATCCTCTCCGCCAAAGGGAGGGGCGTTCAGGTCTGGAAATGTCGTCGTGTTGTTGTTCACCGGATCGAACGCCGTCACTTGGGGCGCATTGCCCGCCTTATCCTGCCAGGTTTGGAAATGCATCGTTTCGGTCGGACCGATGCTGATCAGAATTCGCAAAACTTCCACGCTGATAGCCCGCTGAGCCATTGATGGATAAAGGCTGTTGCCACCTTGCTCAATTGTCGCAAAATGGAACCCCGCCGTGTTGGCGATCACCTGAAGGAGATTTGGGTCGTTGGTGTCGTTATCGGTCCTGGGAATGGCCGTGTGTTGTCCGTGAGATAAATCCGGAATGGCCTGCGGAAATACGAAGTTGGGATTGAGGTCGGGATTCTCAGTGCGACTGCGGTATCGGGTCCACCAACTGGTGTCGAGGGTAAGCTTGGTCAGGTTTGTGAGCCGTAACTTTCCACTGGAACCGGTGGCGGTGCTGCCGGGCAGGGTTCGAAACTGCTCCAGATTAACTGGCTGTGCGCCCTTCGAGGCGAGGTAGGCGTTTAGAAAAGTGAAATGAGTGCGCTCGTCCTCGGTGTTGTCGTGGATATACTGATCCATGTCCTCATCCAGCTGCGCTACCGCGTCGTGGTAAGCGGGATTACCAGTGCCGTCTGGTTCTTCGCTGTCTTGGATTCCAGCGAGTTCGTTGTATTGAACCCAGAAATCCGTCTCGAGTATCTCGGCTGCGGCTGCGAACCTGAGCAAGGCGGCATCGCCTGGCGTTAACCGAGCGGGCCCCGGGGGACTGGAAGGTCTGGCCAGAAGATAAGTGCCGGGTGCGAGTAGCGCCGCGCCCGCTGCCATCCGGCCGAGAAACGCTCGCCGACCAAGCACGCGCGAGGGTGACGAGCCATTAGTAATTTGATGTGCTGTTTGATTTTCCAAGTTATGCATACCGATTCCTTTCCGTGCCGTGTTGATTTTGGGTTTGCTGCCGAAGCCATGCCTGACGATGTTGCTTCTGCTTCACACTGGTAGAATCGCGGCAGCTTGGGTCGCGCGCCCGAATCGAAAGGTAACGCAATTGTTACTTTTGCGGAGTGTCGGAACCGGCGATCGCGCTGCTGATCGTGTAGCCGACGTGGCGCACTGTCTGAATTAGTGAAGGTTCGCCAATTTTTTTTCGCAAACGGCCAATAAAAACCTCCACCAGCTTTGTGTCGTACTCGTGTTCGTGCTCCCATACGCGCTGGCATAGTTCGGTGCGACTGAAGGCGCGGCCGGGTTCACGCATTAGCACTTTCAGCAGCATCAGCTCGCGTGCAGACAGTTCGATTCGGTGCATTCCGCGATGCACTTGGTGGTCGACCAGATCGAGTGAGAGGTCGCCAACTCGCAGCGTCACCACCGGCTCTTCCGGATAACGTCTCCCAAGCGCGTTGATGCGGGCAACTAATTCCGGCATTGAAAAGGGCTTGCCCAAATAATCGTCCGCTCCCAGTTGCAAACCCGTTACGCGATCTCCGGTTTCGCACGAACGGTCAGCATCAGCACGCGACTCTTAACGTGAAGCGATCGCAGGCGACGCAATAGTTCGAATCCGTCCATTCGGGGAACGCCGATGTCGAGAACGAGCAAGTCGAAAGCAGCCTCCGCCGCGGCGTGTAAAGCCGCTTCGCCATCATGAATCACAACGGGATCATGCCCCGCTTGTATCAGGGCCGCCGCGATTTGGCGGGTCAGGGGGACATCATCTTCGACAACCAGAATGTGCATGATCTTGCAATGGCTCGAGCGTTAAAAGCGCACCGTAAATTGCGCGGCGAGCAAATGATTGTCATCACGCGGACCAGCGGTCTCTTGCTGAAAACTGTATTGGAGCTTCAACTGAGCGTGCGGCGTAAAACGATATGTCGCCGCGATGTCGATCTTACCGAGGTCGTTCCCCCAGCGTTTGTCATTGTCGATCTTGCCGAAGACCTGTTGGTTCCAGCGGACTGCGCCGAAAATCTGGGGCGTGAACTTATATTTCGCTTCAAAGTAGTACGCGAATGTGTCGGCGTCGCCCACCCGCGGCACTTCGAAGCGCGCTTCGTAAAATTCGGCCCACACTTGCAAATGATGCAATGCGAAGCTGACATCTTGACCGAGAACGAGCTCACGATAATCGTCGATGTCGCGACCGCGCGGCAATGTCCTTTTCGCTTCGGGGCGAAAATACGCGCCGTCGCTCGCTGAGAAACCAAAATTCCACGCCTGATTTGGTCGGAAACCGAGACGCGCATTAAATGTGGGATCACTAAAACCAATCTCAGTAACGCTCCATGACTCCGGACGCGAAGAGAGCGAGGAATTTTTCATTTCGGCGGCGTAATCAAACTGGCCGAGCCGTCCGGAGACGGAAACACCGCTGGCATAATCGGGTCCCCAGATCACCGGATTAAATTCATACTTCTCGGTCGCTTCAAACCTGTGAATGAAGTCTCGTGGCGAAGCGGGCACCGCCTTGTCGCTGATTGCAGTTATGTTTTCGTAAACCAGCGGCGCGTCTACAAACGGATTTTCCCAAGACAGATGCCGCGGGACATAATTTCCGACAACGGTGGCGAACTTGCCGATCTGCAAGGAGAAGCGGCCATCCTCCCACGGCGTCAGCCGAAGCGCATATTCGTCCAGCCGAACGGCGGCGCCGTGATTGCTCGGATCGAATCTGCGATCAAGTCGCGATTGGGCAAAAAAATAAATTTGTTTGCCGAATTGTGCGTCGAGAAACAGTGATAAACGCGGATTGAACAGATTGTCGATCTTGCTGTCGATCAGTTCCGGCGCTGGTTGCTGGAAATGGTAAACTTCAAAATCCATCGTCCCGCTTAGGCGCGTCCGGATATTGTCGTTGAAAGCAGAAAACGTGAGTACGCTATCGAGCCGGTCGATAAAATCATCGATTTCAAAAGCTTCGGCTGTCCAGACCAGGAGGCAAAAGTTGAGGGCCAACAGCGCCTTCATACAATTTTAACTCGCGCGCTCTACTACTGGTTGCGCTGCGCGCAAACGTAGCTCGAACTCAGTCCAATCGTCTGCCGAACGAACCAACTTTAAATCACCTTTGTGCAAGCGCACGAGTTCGCGTGCCAGATTCAGCCCTAGTCCGTGACCGGATACCGCCGCGCCGGTCGCAGCGCGACGGAATCTTTCGAAGATGTGTTCCTGCGCATCGCGCGCAATGGGCTGCCCGGTGTTGCCAATGGCCAGACGAATTTCACTTCCTTCTGCCTGGGCGGCAACGCGAATGCGGCCGCCTTTTCGATTGTACTTTCGCGCATTCTCGAGAAGATTTTGAACGATTAGCGAAATGTATCGTTTAGCGCCCGCGACATATAGGTCAGGCGGAACTTCCTTTTGAATTTCCACGTCGGGCGAATCAGGAAGCGCGTCCAGATCATCAAGCCATTCTTCGACCAGCTGACTCAGATTCACCGGCTCGGAATGGAGCTGAAGATAACCCGCATCCAAACGCGCCAGGAGCAACAAGTCTTCAATTATGCCGCTTAACCGGTGCGTCTGGTGAAGAAGAGTTGAGAGTTCTTCGTAAATTTCCGGTTTGAAATCTTCATGCGCTAACAACGCTTCCAGACCGGCCCGCAGCACGGTAAGGGGGCTTTTCAACTGATGCGAAGCATCGGCCGAGTACCGTGTCGATCTGCTTAATTTCTCACTGGTGGAAATGAGGGCGGCCTCGGCGCGTCTGCGTTGGGCGCGATTTTGTTCCGAATCTAACGCCAGTCGCTCCACTGGCTTTGCGAAACGTAAGGCCACAAAATGGCTGGCTACAAAACCACCCAGTAAAAGCAACGCGCCCACGCCGCCAAATTGCCAGCGCAGCCGATGCTGTTGAGAAATCGAATCAGCGAGCGAATAAACGCAGATTTCGTAGGCCGGCGGAAAGAGCGAATCCGGATTGAGTCGTTTGTAGAACAAGAGCTGGGGCACGCTCTCCACCGTGACCGTAAATCCGTTCTGGACGCGATCGGCCTTCGAAAGCGCATTGGTGATTTTATTGCCGAGAATTATTTGTGCCGCTTTCGAAAGCGACGGCATGTGCAGTTGTCCAGCTGTCCAAATGCCGCTCTTGACTTCGACACCGGCGCGCTTGCTTGTGATCTCAAACGGTTTGAAACCGACCACAAGTGCGGAAATAACTTCGCCAGTCTCGGAGGAAAAAATCGGGACCGCGATAACTTCATCGACCGTCTTGTCCGCAAGATCGACATCTTCGGTGAGGTAACCGATTTGTTGTTTGTCGGGCAGTGTTTTGAAGGCCAATTGAGCTTCTGTTTTCGCGCTCAGCGCTCCCAGATCTTTCGGATCTGGCGGCGAGAGCACAGCGCCCGCACCGTCGAGAAATCGGCAGAACCTGGCGTGAAGGGAGCCGGCCTCTCGTTCGGACCACGTGTCGCCTCCTTCCATCAAATCGCGCAGTTCATCTTTGGCGCTCGGGTATAATAGATCGAGCGCGTTGTCCTCCAAGGCGGCATGAATCCTTGGCTTCTCCGCCAGCAGGCGGCAGCGCTCCGCCAGCGTGGCGTGTCGCAATTCTTGAAGCTTATCCAGTCCGGAAAGTTCGGCTTGAAATGTTTGCCGAAGATCCCGCTCGGCATTCGCGGTCACTCTACCTTGGCCAAGATAAATCCCAAACGCCGTCACCCCGGAAACAACAAGCATCATCGCGATCGCCAGTTTGGTCCGAAAACTGGTTATCTCAGGCCCATTCGCCTTTGCGGAAAAGATCATGGAAAATCTACGTGCGACGTCTCGCCATTCTTCAGGTCCACTGGTTTCTCTCGCGTCGTCGTGCTGTCGATCCAGGCTTTAAAAACGTAGTGACCTGAAGGTAGCCCGCTTAATCGGAATCGTCCGTCCGGATTCGTCACGACAAAATATGGAGTATTAAGAACGAGAATTAGGCCACGCATGTGCTCATGAATATCACAATGAAGTGTTACCAGCCCGGGCGTATCGAAGACCTCCGACGGAATCGGCCTCTCGTCCGGTCGATATCGCCCCAGATCAAATCGCTTTGCGGGCGAGTAGGAAAAAATGCTGTGATAGGTGTCGTCGAGATTTGGGAATTCGATTCTCGTCCCGGCCTGGATCGGTAACAGTGGCGGAACAAAAGCGAGATTCTTTTGCGCAATCTGTTTGGTCGAAGGCGTCACCGGTTTCGAAAAGGAACCTTCAAGGTAAACCACGGCCAGCGGCGGTTGGGTCGAGAGAACGCCGCCATGGGTAACGATCTCGTAGCGTTTCGCCATCACCGGCGCCGAATGCGATGGGGGCAATTCTACTCGTCCTTCGATCGTCGCATTGGCGAACCCTGAAATCGGCAGGAGAGCACAGATCGCGTTGCTCGAAACAATCCACGACAAGCGCATTTGCGCTATAATCCTAGCAGTCGTTGCCCTCCACGAAAAGGACTCCGCCGTCAGGTATGCGTTTTGTGCATTCCAGTTGCGCGAAATCTGACTACACTCGTCTGATCTGATGGCGCTGGAAATGAGAAAAGAATGCGAAAAGTGCGGGCGCGCCTTGGCGGCAGATGGCAAAGCCTACATTTGTACTTATGAATGCACGTTCTGCGGCGAATGCTCAGCTTCGCTGAACTCGGTTTGTCCGAATTGCGGTGGCGAGCTCGTGCCGCGTCCGCGAGCGGGCAAAGTAAATCGCGCAGCTACCGGCGAGACCTGATCCGATAAGTCAGAAAACATTCATCGCCCACGACCTGCATGTTTTTCATCACGCAATGAACGCTGGTCGGCAGAAATTCTTTGTTTAATCCGGTAAGCGTTGGTGCGTCGACTCCGCCAAATAAATAGGGCGCAATCGTGAGATTAAGTTCGTCCACCAAACCGAGCTCGAGCAGCGAACGAAAGAGAATCGGCCCACCCTCGCACGCGACCCTGCGAACTTTGTAATCGCGCCGCAAAGCTCGCAGCATCTCGACCAGATCTACATCTCGCTGATCGCTCAAATGCAGAATCGCTTTATCCGCGAGTGCGGCTCGCACTTCTTTCGGCATTCGTCTGGTCGAGAAAACGAGAATGGGTCCCGTTTTCGCCGGATCGGACCGAAAAATTTTCAGGTGATTGTCGATCTTGCCTTCGTTGGAAACAATCACGCGCAGCGGCCCTCGAGTTTGCCCGCGTTTGATACGTTCCTCTTTCAAATCGTCTGGCAGACCCAGACGAACGTTGTCGCGCTTGAGGGTGCCGTGCCCGATCATCACCGCATCCGCGAGTGCGCGTTGCCGGAACAAGTGCTGTTTGTCTTCGGGCGAAGTGAAATCGACCGGCGCGAAATCGCGCGTGGTAATTTTTCCGTCAACCGTCATGGCGAATGTGGCGCTAACGAACGGCCGAGAAACGTGGGCGCTGCGTTTGGGCGATACTGTCCGTCCGGTTCGGACTGGCCGCGCGGCTCGTACCTTACTGCGGCTCTTGGATTTCATGCTCCATCGTCGCCACTTCGCGTTGCATTTCGCGCATCGGCACGCGTTTCGCGACGCCGCTCGGTTTGTAGAAGAAGTAAACAATGCCGCCCGGCGCGCAGCAGACCAGAATCACGAGAAAGCTCATCGTTCCGATCAATTTCGCGACCGCAATCGGAACGCCGCAAAGATTGTGGAGCATGATCTGCAAGATTTGTTCGCGCAGACCAACGCCCGCAAAACTGATCGGTAAAGCAGTCAAGGTTCGTTCCACTGGCAGCACCGCAAAAAAATCGATCAATTTGACCCCGGCGTGGAAGGCATAAGCGACGCAAAGAAACGTGGTAAACGTGGCCAGGTGCGCCACGAGCGATGCGCCGAATGCAAGAAACGTCGCGAACCAGTGACGGGCGTAAAGATGATAAGCCGCTGCGATTTCAATCAATTTGTCGCGCCCGGGAAATTTGTGCGGCAAAAGATGAAAAAGATTGAAGCCACTGACAATGAAGCTTGCGATCAATGCCGAAATCGAAATCCCGAGCACAAGGAGCAGGAGCCAGAGCAAATTTCTGGTTTCCGGCGTTCGCGAAAGCAAATCGAACCGCAAACTCACCAGTGTCACCGTGATCGCCACCAGCGCGACCAGCCCAATCAACCGGTCGAAAACAACGGCGAGCAATGCGCCCGCTTTGTGTTGGGTCGTCTCTTTCAGCAGCAGGTAACTCTTAATAATATCGCCGCCAGTGCCCCCGGGCAGAAATTGGTTGTAAAACATGCCGATCAAAAAAAGACCGGAGAGACGGGGAAGATTGAGGCGAATGTTTTGCACGCGGAGCAGAGTGTGCCAGCGGACGGCAGCGGCGATTTCGACAACCAGATACGCGAGAATCGCAGCCCCGACCCAGCGATAATCCGCAGCCGCCAGTGCGATTTTCATTTGGTGGCGCTGATTTGGATCATGAAAGACGTACCAAAGCAATGCGAACGTGA
>Ga0209376_1004057_pt1 | contig 12880 bp, 9 predicted proteins | sample GraSoiAngelo_134_FD_185891 | JGI IMG/M metagenome (GOLD analysis project Ga0209376, IMG submission 185891) | Grasslands soil microbial communities from the Angelo Coastal Reserve, California, USA - 14_0929_05_30cm (SPAdes) (version 2) | ecosystem: Environmental > Terrestrial > Soil > Grasslands ... | reverse complement strand
GGCCGGCTCCGTGTTGCTGGCGTTGCGCCCCACGACGTGAACATCGGTAGGACCCTCGTAGAACGTCTGCCCTGCCTTGAGCGTGACGGCAGGTTGGCCTTTCAACTGCATGACGATCTGGCCTTCGAGCACGTAGACGAACGCATGGGCGTCGTGCCGATGGACCATGTCTCGTGCGCCCGGCGGATACGACACCTCAAGCATGCGAGCCTCTTTGCCCGGGTAGTCCGCGAGATCGATCGCGAACAGTTCCTTCACGTCTGCGGCTTCGGCCGGGACGGCTGCGAGCATCAGGAGTGCCGCCAGGTAAGCGCGCAAGTACAAGTGGGGTTTCTTCATGTCGTTCCTTTCAGGATCGTAGTCGGGACACGCTATCGCAGAATCGATGACTCTGGATTCTCAGTCTGAATGTTTGCGCGAAGTGCCGAGGACCTGCCAGCCAGCTCGCGCCAGCGGGTGAGATCCCTGGGCGCACCTCGGATGCAGGATCAGGCTCTTGCCTGTGAGCGGCGGAGCCATTCGTCGAGACCGATGCGGCCGAGGCGGGCTTCGCCCAACGGCACGAGCGAGCGCTCCTCGACGCGGCCGCCGAAGTATCGGGACTCGGGGTCACTCACGACCACACGCGGGTCGCCGACCGCCTTCAGATAGCGGGCGACGATTTCGTTGAACGGTGCTCGTTCCGGGCCGGCGATCTCGACGATGCCGTTTCGCGGCGCCGCGAGCGCCACATCGGCGACGATGGCAGCAACGTCGTCCGCCGCGATGGGCTGGAACAGGCCGGGCGAAAGCCTGACCGTGCTTCCATCCGTACTTGAAGCGGCGATGCCGCCGAGGAATTCCAGGAACTGGGTCGAGCGGATGATGGTGTAGGGGATGCCGGAGGCCTCGATCAGTTTCTCTTGGGCGACCTTGGCGCGGAAATAGCCATTGTCGGGCGTCCGGTCCGTTCCGACGATGGAGAGCGCGACATGGTGCCGGACGCCGGCTGCGGCCTCCGCCACGAGAAGGTTGCGGCCGGAGGTCTGGAAGAATTCCAGCACCGCCTTGTCTTCAAATGAGGGCGAGTTGGCGAGGTCGATCACCACCTGCGTGCCGGCCATGGCCTCTTTGAGGCCCTGGCCGGTGATGGTGTTGACGCCGGTATTGGGCGAGGCGGCGACGACCTCGTGGCCGCCCTGGCGCAGAATGGCGACGGTCTTCGAGCCGATCAGGCCGGTGCCGCCGATAACGACGACCTTCATTCCGAACCTCCTAGTTCAAGCGGGGGCTGTGATGGTTGTGCAGCAAGCCGCCGTCAGCGAGTGTGGTCCACCACGAGGGAGACAGAGAGCGTCTTTTTCCACAGCAGGAGCCTGTCGGTGACCGCCGTCGAGGCAGCGTGACAGTAGCCCGGGGCCAGGGATGTCAGCGACTCGCAATGTGCCGTCCACGGAAGTGTGCCGTCCACGGAAGTCTCCCGCGACGTTCGGCTCGGCGCCACCAAGCAGCCGTCATACGCGTTATGATGCGCGACCACGCGTGAAGGTGACAGGCGTTCTAAGCCCGGAGCGCGGGCCGCGGGACACCAAGGGTGCGCGGGGTGGTATCCCTGACGAGGCGGCGGGATACAGCGAGATACCGCAGCTTTCCGCAAACTTACGGGATCGAAACCCGTTGGGGTATTGAACGGGTTCTTCGGAGGAACGGGCTTAACCAGGTCAACCCAGTACACCTCCGAGACGGTGTAGCATTCTGCGTTGCGGGCCCCGCGACCAACGCAAGGCCCCGGAAGTTCGATCTGCTTCTGAACGACGCGAGACGAGGAGACCGAGCGACTCGAGGTGAGCCCGGCGCCGTGAGCGTGTCACCAGCGCGGCCGGTCAGGGCCGGGGTCCCGCCCCTGCTCGGGGTAACGCCGGAGTGCCAGGTGGTAGCCGAGATTCCTGGGCAGGTTCCACCACACTCCCACGCGCGAGCCCCACATCCGGCGCGCGATCGAGCGGAGCGAGTAAAATCGGCGCGAGGCCCACTCGGTCCCCGCGACCAGCTCCTCGGGCGACATCCGCGCCGGGCGGAACACGCAGTGCTTCTTGCCGTCGTACTTCGACCAGTCGGTGGTCAGGATCCGGCCCTCGGCCTGCCAGCGCTGGAACGTGGGCGTGCCCGGCATCGGGACGACCATGCTCATCGTGGTCACGTCGACGCTGGCCTCCTCGAGGAACTCGATCGTGCGGCGGAAGATCCCCCGGTCGTCCTCGTCGAAGCCGAACATGATGCCGAGGTGCGCGGCGATGCCGTGCTGGTGGAGCGCTCGGATCAGCCCGCGATAGCTGGCGACGCGGTTATGGCCCTTGTGGGCCGAGTCCAGGCTCTCCTGCGAGATCGACTCGAAGCCCATGAACAGCGCCTTGCAGCCGCTGGAGGCAGCCAGGCGCTGGAACTCTTCGTCCTTCGCGGCCGTCGCGGTGCACTGGCTTTGTCCACCACTTGCCGAGCGGCGCCAGTGCGCGGAACAGCTCCTTCGAGTAGCGCGGGTTGGCGCCGATGTTGTCGTCCCAGAACACGACCGCACGGGTCGGGCTCCCCGCGACCTCGCGCACGACCTCGTCGACCGGGCGGTAGCGCATGGTGCCCGGCCCATACAGGAGCGGGATCGTGCAGTAGTCGCACCGGTGCGGGCAGCCGCGGGTGGCGATCGTGACCGACTTTCCGTAGTGGCGCCCCTTGATCAGGTCCCAGCGCGGCGCCGGCTGTCCGTCCAGGCGGGCGCGGTGGGTCGAGCGGTAGAAGCGCTCGAGCCGTCCGGTCCTCGCGTCCTCGAGCAGGTGCGGCCAGGTGTCCTCGGCCTCGCCTACGACCACGGCGTCGGCGTGCTCTGCGGCCTCCTCGGGGAGAGCGGTCGCGTGCGGCCCGCCCATCACGACCGGGACGCGCCGGCGCCGGAACGCGTCGGCCACCTCATAGGCATGCAACGCCGAGGGCGTGGACGCGGTGATCCCGACCAGATCGGCCGGCCGGTCGAGATCGAGGCGCTCGACGATCTCGTCGGTGTGGTGGACGTCGTGCTCGCGTGGGGTCAGGGCCGCGATCAGCGGCATCGTGAGCTGCGGGAACTGGATCAGGCGCGACCCGCGCAGCCGGCGTGACTCCGGCGACTCGGCGGTGATCAGGTGGATGCGCATTGAGAGTTGCCCAGGCGGACCGTCGTCGGGTTGATCACGGCCCCGTCCTGCAGCCCCCTCGACGGCGAGGGGTGAGCGGACGCAGGCGCCGCTATTACAGAAGCGTCAGCGCTACCTCAACGACTGGAGGAGCGCCTTCGCCGTGACGAGATCGGCCGTGTCAAACCCCTCGGTGAAGCGACGATACACGGTTGCCAGCAGCTTGCGCGCCTGGGTCGTCTTGCCCTGTCGGCGCCACAGCCGGGCCAGGCTCGTGGCGCTCCGCAGTTCCCAGGCCAGCGCGCCCTGACGGCGCGCCCACTCGAGAGACTGCTCGAAGTGACCCTCGCCGGCCGCCGCGGCGTTCGGCGCGTGGTGCAGCAGCATGAGCTCGCCTTTGAGGCGCAGGAGCTCAGGCAGGATCCAGCGCTCTTCGCTCTTTTCCGACTGCGCCAGCGCGTCGTCGACGACAGCGAGGCCGCGGACGCCGTGCTCGGCGGCGGCGAGACCTTCGGCCAACGCCGCGAGAAACGCCGTGTAGTACTGGACGAAGCGCGCGTGGCGGAGCTCGTCGACGGCGGCGTCGAGCAGCGGCAAACCGACATCGAGCCCGTCGCGCTTGATCAGTAGCATGCCCTTGAAGCAGCGACCATACGTCTGCCACACGTCGGCGCCATGGCGCGCGGTATGATGCACCAGCATCGTCGCATAGCGTTCCGCCGCGGCGAGGTCGCCGGTGGCGATCGCGAGCGGGCATGCCGCCTGACCCAGCGCGTTGCACAGCGACAGCGTGTGCTGGATCGCGAGCGCGTCGTCGATGGCGCCCTGGACGGTGCGCATGGCCTGGTCGGCGAATCCCTGCAGCCACAGGACGCGCGACAGCGTGATGCGCGCGGTTACGCGCTGGTCGAATTGAAAGCGCACGACGTCCGACCGGTTCAGGGGGGCGACGTAGCGCTCCAGCATGCGCTCGATGTAGCCGCGCGCCCGCGTCTGCTCTCCGAGGAAGTGGAGACAGGCGCCGACCATCCGATCGCCAATGAGCGGGTCGGCGGGATCCCTGGCCTTCGTCGCCACGCCGCCAAACCTCTCGGCAAGCTGCAGCGCCTGCCGGAACTCTCCATTGTTCATGTGACTGGCCCACAGCCCCCACAGTGCGCGCAACTGATAGTCGGTGTCGTGAAGTCGCTCCGCCAACTGCAGCGCGGTGGCCCAGGCGGCACCCGTCTCGCGCGCGGGCCCCGTTGTGTACATCAGCGACCAGCCGAGCGCGGCCTGCAGCTGCAGCTCGCGGCGTGCGTCGCGATTCGGGCCTGCGGCCAGCGTCGACAGCGCGCGCTCGACTCGCGCACGACACTCATCCAGCAATGACAGCTGGAACCAGAGCGGCACCGCAGCGCTGGTCAGCGCGACACCGATGGCCGTGTCGCCGTCGGGAGCGAACGCCCAATCGAGCGCCGCCCGAAGGTTGTCGAGCTCTCGTCCGTACGCGGCCAGCCACTCAGCGGTGGGCTGCGTCTCCCACTCTGCCTGCGCGCGTTCGAACAGATTGCGTTGATACTCGGCGTGGCGTCGCCCGAAGCGCTCGAGCTCGCCGCTCTCGAGGAGCTTTTCGCGGGCGTACGCGCGCGTCGTCTCGAGCAGCCGATACGACGTGGCAGCGCCGCCGAGGTCGGCCGAAACGAGCGACTTGGCCACGAGGTTCGCCACGCACTCGACGACGTCCGCGCCCGCGAGCTCCGGGCTCGACGCGATCGCGGCGGCGGCGTCGAGCGTGAAGCTTCCCGGGAACACCGACAGCCGCCGCAGGACGACGCGCTCCGGCTCGGACAGCAGCTCGTGGCTCCAGTCGAGCGTCGCGCGCAGCGCTTGTTGGCGCGGCAGCGCCGTGCGGCTGCCGCCTGTGAGGAGCCGGAAGCGATCGTCGAGCCGCGACGCGACGCCTTCGACGCCGAACGCGGCGATGCGCGCGGCGGCGAGCTCGATGGCGAGCGGCATGCCGTCGAGGCGGCGGCAGATGGCCGCCGTCGTCGACGCCAGTCGACGGTCGGGTACGTACCGTGGCTCCGCGGCGTGTGCGCGTGCGACGAACAGCCTGACGGCGCCATGTCGCAGCACGTCGTCCGCGTCGAGGTTGTTTTCATCCGGCACGTCGAGCGGCGGCACCCGGTAGACGTACTCCGCCGCCGCTCGCAGCGGCTCACGGCTCGTGGCGATGACGCACACGATGTGACTGGCGCGCAGGAGCGCTTCCGCCATGCGCGCCGCCGCTTCGATCAGGTGCTCGCAGTTGTCCAGCAGCACGAGAACGTGCTTGCCGCTGAGCGCCGCCGCGACACTCTCGACCGAGACGGTGCCGCTGACGGGCGTGAGACCGAGCGCGGCGCCGACGGTGATCGGGATGAGTTGCGGATCGGTGAGCGGTCCCAGCTCGGCCAGCCCGACGCCGTCGGGAAACGTCGGCAGCAGCTGACGCGCCACTTCGAGGCTCAAACGGGTTTTGCCGATGCCGCCGGCACCGGTCAGCGTCACCAGCCGTTGCCTCGTGACCAGCTCCACGACCTCGCGCAGGGATGCATCGCGGCCGATCAACTCGGACACGGGCTCCGGCAGGTTCGACCGAGGCGCGGACGGCGGGGACGCTGCGGAGGGGCGAATCTCAGCGGTGAATTGATATCCACGCCCTGCCACCGTTCGGATCAGATCGCGGTCATCGCCGAATGCCTTCCGCAGCGCCGAGATCTGAGCCTGGAGGTTGTTTTCCTCGACGATCCGGTCCGGCCAGACCCGGCGCATCAATAGGTCCTTGTCGATGACCGAGCCGCCGGCGTCGATGAGGGCGAGTAGCGTGTCGAAGGCACGACCGCCGAGCGTGACGGGCTTGCCGTCGGCGATGAGCTCTCGGCGATGCGGCACGACCTTGAAGCGGCCGAACTCCAAGACCGCGAAAGGATCCCGCTCGCCGTCCATCGCGGGCAATTGTACAGGCCTGCTTCAGGAATTTTCAGAATGATTCAGAACAGCCGAACCCATTGTTACGGTTCCGCGACGAAGACCTGACTCACCAACAGCGCCCGTCTTCAGGACGATTCAGGGCGCGGCAAGGACTCTTCAGCCCCGACTGCGTACCGTACGCCTCGCGATCGATCGAGACATCCACGACGGGAGGGCGCAGATGGCGAACCGCAGGGCGGGAAGCGACGGAGTGGAACGCGACATCCAGAAATTTCTCGAATCGCTTGCGGCGGGCGATGGCAAGCCGATGGAACAGATGAGCGCGGCGGAGGCGCGCGCCGTGCTCGTCGGCGCGCAATCGAGCGTGCCCGTCGACCTGCCAAAGGCCGACGTCAGCGTGCGCACGATCACCGCGGAGGGCCAGACGGTCAAGCTGGTGATTGTCCGTCCACCCGGTGTGGGCGTCATGCTCCCCGCCTTCATGTTCTTTCATGGAGGCGGCTGGGTGCTCGGCGACTTCGCGACGCACGAGCGCTTCGTCCGCGACCTCGTCACCGAATCCGGCGTGACCGCCGTCTTCGTCGAGTACGACCGATCACCAGAAGCGCGCTACCCGGTCGCCATCAACCAGGCCTATGCGGCGACGAAGTGGGTCGCCGCGCACGGCGGGGAGATCGGGGTCGACGGGCGGCGGCTCGCCGTCGTCGGCAACAGCGTGGGCGGGAACATGGCCGCCGTCGTCAGCCTGATGGCCAAGGATCGTGGCACGCCGGACATCGTCTTCCAGCTCCTGTTCTGGCCCGTGACGGATGCACGCTTCGACACGCCGTCGTACGCGCAGTTCGCCGACGGCCACTTCCTCACACGCAACATGATGCGGTGGTTTTGGGACAACTACACGACCGACCAGCGAGAGCGGCAGGACGTATACGCCTCGCCACTCCAGGCGTCGCTCGAACGGCTCAAGGGTGTGGCGCCGGCGCTGGTCCAGACCGCGGGAATGGACGTGTTGCGTGACGAGGGGGAAGCGTTCGCCCGCAAGCTCGATCGGGCCGGCGTCGATGTCACAGCCACCCGCTACAACGGCCTGATCCACGATTACGGCCTGCTCAATGCCCTCAGCCGAGTCCCCGGCGTTCGCTCGGCGCTGCTGCACGCCGCGGCCGAGCTGAAGAAGAGGTTGCGCTGATGCAGCTGACAATCGACCACCCAGCGATCGACCGCGACGCGGACCTCCTGGAAGCCTTGCGTCGACGAGACGTCACGGCCGCGGAGCGTCTCGTCTCCACGTTCGGCGACCGCGCGTATCGCCTGGCGATCGGGATCACCGGTAAGCAGCAGGATGCCGAGGAGGCCGTCCAGGACGCGTTTTGGAAGGTGATCAGCAAGATCGACACCTTTCGGGGGGATGCGGCGCTGGGATCATGGATCTACCGAATCACGGCGAACGCCGCATACCAAAGGCGCCGCAGCGCCGCGCGTCGACGTGACGAGATCTCGCTCGACGAGATCCTTCCGTCCTTCCATGAGGATGGGCGTTATGCGGATTCGATCGTCGACTGGTCAACAGAGGTCGACGACCCGGCCGTGCAGACCGAGCTTCGGAGCGTTCTGACTTCGGCGCTCGAGGAGCTGCCGGACCACTACCGTGCCGTGACCATCCTGCACGATGTGGACGGCATGTCGATGGCCGAAGTCGCCGAGTGTCTGAACATCACGGTGCCGACGGCAAAGGCTCGTGCGCACCGGGCGCGCCTCCTTCTGCGCCAGCGTCTCGGAGGATTCATGTCCGGCGCGCCGTCAGGCGTCGAGATGGCTTCTTAAGGTTGCCCAAGCTTTCGTGGACGCCGCGCACCAGGTGTGCCCGTACTCCCACGCCACACGCGGTAACATCGACGTCACGCTCGACGTGGTCTGAGGCAAGGAGGGTGGAGATGGAGAGCAAGAGGATGCCGGCGGTTGTGATCACCGTGGTCGCGCTCGCTGTCTCGGTACTCGCCGTCTTGGGCGTCAGGGCCATTTCCGCGCAGGACACCGCCCAGGCGAAGTACACCGTGCGAGTGCCGAATGGGCTCGCGTTCTCTGAGTTCAGAGGATACGAAGGCTGGCAGACTGTTTCCATCAGTCGGAACGACAAGCTGATGGCTGTGATCCTCGCCAATCCCCTGATGATCAACGCCTACCAGTCCGGCATTCCCGGCAACGGCAAGCCTTTCCCCGACGGCTCCAAGATGGCGAAGATCCATTGGAACCCGAAGAAGCATGAGACGTTCCCCGATACGACGGTGCCGGCAAGCCTGCATGACGTCGACTTCATGGTGAAGGATAGCAAGAGGTTCTCGGACAGCGGCGGATGGGGATGGGCCGCGTTCAAGTATGACGCCGCGTCCGATACGTTCAAGCCCGGCACCCCGGCTGACGAGCCGCCGCAGGGGAACGACGCCAAGTGCGGGCTCGCGTGCCACACCATCGTGAAGACAAGAGATTACGTTTTCACGGACTACGGGAAGCGGTGAGCCCGCGGCTGACGAGCGTCGATCATGAACAACGGAACGAACGATTGCCAACGCCATCTCGCGCCGCGTGGTGCTTACGCGCATGGCGCTTGCGCTCGGCGCGGGGGCAGCCGCTACGGCGGTCTCCCAAACGGCAGCGCCGCCTCGTATACCATCTGCTGGCGTGGGACCACGCGCCGCCCGCCGCGGCGAAGGCCTCGTGCAACGCCTCCTCTGCGAGTTCGAGCCGCCGCGCAGACGGATGAGCGTGGCGAGACGCGACGCGATTCAGCCCGGTAGACCGCGTCGATCACGAGAGTGCTTCAGCTCCTGGACCGGCCGGACCTCGATCACCGCGACGCGCGCCGGCGGGAACCTCGCGGCGATCGCGCAGGCCTCGTCCATGTCCTTGGCCTCGATGACGAAGAATCCACCCAGCTGCTCCTTCGTCTCGGCAAAGGGGCTGGCGGTGGTGGAGACCTTGCCGGCGCGGACGCGGATGGTCCGCGCCGTCCGGGCCGGCTGCAGAGCGTCCGAAGCGATGTAGTGGCCGCTCCGTCTGATCTCCTCCGCGTACTCGATCGCGGAGTCGACGAGGGCCTGCATTTCCTTCTCGGGCATCGCGTCCAGCACGTTCTCCTCGTGGTAGATCGTGAACATGAACTTCATCGCAAGTCCGCCTCCCTCTTGGACATCACGGTCATGTCGTCCTCGACAAGATTACCAGGCAGCGGAAATCGAGAGCCGCGATGGCTACGCGAGGCGTGCGCGCTCCAGCGCCGCGATGCGCCGATACGGATCGGAGCCCAGCTCGGCCGTGAGGGCGTCCACGGACTCGAGCGCGCTCTCGATCGCGCGGCGGTCGGAGGCGGGCTCCGAAGCCAGGAGGCGAACCCACGCCAGCGCGACATCGAAGGCGCCAAGCCGCCAGCCTCGTCCCCGATCGACGAGCTCACGCGCCTCAGAGAGGAGCGCGCGGGCTCCCGAGCGGTCACCGGCGGCCAGCTTCGCGTCCGCGAGCGTCGCGAGGATGCGCGGCTCGTACCACAGCGCGGCGCGCCGATTACGAGCGAGCGCGAGCGCCCGCTCGAGCACACTCCTGGCCGCGGTGAGGTCGCCGTCCGCGAGCTCCGCAGCGCCGAGAAACGCCGCGGCCTCCACCCGAGAGAACACGCTTCCGCGCTCTTCCGCGAGCTCGACGGCACGGCGGCCGTGGGCGAGCGCGCCGGCCAGATCACCCCGCAGGCGCAGCACCTCGCACAGGATTGCGTGCGTTCCGTAGAGGGCCTGGAGTGCGCGCTCGCTCTCCTCGGCGAGGAGTGCCTCCAGGGCGGCCTCAGCCTCAGCCGTGCGCCCGAGGTGTGCGCTCGCCAGCGCCCACCAGACGCGGCACAAGCCAAGTGCGGTGGAACGCCCGACCGCCTCCCGCAGTCCGGCAACCTGCGTGACCTCGGTGAGAGCACGCTCGGCGGTCGCACGGGCGGGAGCGAGGCGGCCGACCGCTAGCTGTGCGTGGGCCAGCACTGAGCGCATCTCGAACTCGAACACTGCGTCGGATCCTTCGGCGAACTCCGTAGCGCGCTCCGCGCATGCGAGGTACTGCCCCACGTCGCCCGCGAGCCCGCACAGGCGTCCGTAGGACGTGAGCAGGAACGCGTGGCCTGCCTTGTCTTGAAGTCGCTCGGCGACCGCGCGCGCCTCGTCGAAGAGGCCCCGTGCCTCACGCTCCTCGATTCCGGCGATGCGGCCGATTTCGAGCAGCGCGATGCGCGAGGTGAGCTCGAGCATCAGGGTCTCGCGGGACTCCGGAACGGCGGCGAGGAGCGTGGTGACCCGACGGCAGTGTCTCACCCCATCCGCCGGGTCACTGCGTGCGACGCGTCGGCCCGCCTGCTCGTGCCAACGTGCCGCCTCGAGGTGCTCGCCGGCCTCATCGAAGTGATGGGCGAGGAGCGCGGCGTGCGTAGCGGCCGCAGGTCCGTGGATCGTGAGCAAGGCTCGCGCGATGGCGGCGTGGGTTCCGCGCCGGCGATCCAGAAGCTGTGTGCGGTAGGCGACCTCCTGCGCGAGGGGATGCCGGAAGGCGTGCTCACCCGGAGACTCGGCGGGACCGAGAAGCTCGGCTGTCGAAAGGCGCTCGAGCGACGCGGCGAGCTCGGGCGCGGGCAGATCGACCACGGTGCGCAGCAACTCGATTGGCACGTCTCGCCCGACCACGGCCGCGGCCTGGAGCACGTCCTTGTCGCGGTCCGCGAGCCGATCGATGCGCGACGCGAGGACGGCCTGAACGGTCTCGGGCAGCGTGATCTCCTCGATCGGGGCGGCCAGCCCGTAGGCGCCGCGTTCACCACGCAGCACGCCACGCTCGACGAGCGAGCGAATCATCTCCTCGACGAAGAGTGGGTTGCCGCGAGCCCGGGCCTCGATCCGGGCGCGCAGGGGCGCGAGCATGTCGTCGGATCCGAGCCAGTCGTCGACTAACGTCCGGAATTCCTGAAGGCCGAGGGGCGCAAGCGAGAGACCCTCGACCCGTGAGGACCACACGGGCCGATACTCTGGCCGCGTGGTCGCGAGCAGCAGGATCCTGCTACCGGCTGACTCCGTGGCCAGGAGACGCTCGGTGAGCATCTCCAGCGCCACTTCGCTCGCCGGGTCGAGCCAGTGCAGGTCCTCGACCCAGAGCAACGTGAGCTCGCGCCGAGCGCGAGCCTGGATCAGCGTGAGCAGTGACCGGAAAAGACGTGTGCGGCGCGCTTCAGGATCGAGTCCTGAAGGAGCAGGGACGTGATCGGACACCCCGAGAAGGTCGAGCCAGAAATCCAGGGCGATCGGGTCGGGCTGCGCGTTCCCGAGACCGCGTCTCACAGCGTCCCGGACGTCTGAAGGTGACGCGCCTTCGCCGACACCGAAGAGACTGCGCGCAAGCGCGACCATCACGTGAAAGGGAAGCATGCGTCCGTGGGAGAGCGCGCGGGCATAGTGAAGCGCCACGCCGCGGGCGCGCTCGACGAACTCGTGACAGAGGCGGCTCTTTCCCGCGCCCGGCTCCGCGGTAACCAGGACGACCCTCGGTCGACCCGACTGCGTCTCGCGCAGAGCCCTCTCGAGCAGAGCGAGCTCGCGCTCGCGGCCGACGAAGCGCGAGAAGCCGCGCGCCCGGGAACTCTCGAGGCGGCTCCGGATCTGGCCCGGACCCCGCAGCTCGAACACGCGCACGGGAACGCTTGCGCCCTTGAGACTCTGTTCGCCACGGTCGAGGAAGTCGAAGAAGCCCGCCGCGAGGCGCGCGGTCTGCTCGGTCACGGTGATGCTGCCTGGTGGCGCCAGTTGCTGCGCCCGGGCGGCGAGCCCGACGACGTGCCCCTGCGCGGTGTAGTCCATGCGCAGGTCGTCGCCGATCCGCCCTACGACGACCTCGCCGGAGTTCAGGCCCATCCGCACCGCGAACTCGAGCCCGCTCTCGCGCCGCACGTCTTCGGCGAGCGCGCCGAGCTCGCGCGCCAGATCCAGGGCGGCCGCACAGGCGCGCTGGGCGTGGTCCTCGTGGGCGATCGGGGCGCCGAAGAGCGCCATGATGCCGTCGCCGGTGTACTGGTTGATGGTCCCCTCGTATCGGTGAACGCCGCCCGCAAGGATCCGGAACAGGCGATCGAGCAGGCGATGCCATTCCTCGGGATCGACGCGCTCCGCGAGCTCCATCGAGCGCACGACGTCGGCGAAGAGGACGGTGACCAGCTTGCGCTCGCCCCTGAGCGCGCTCTGGGACGCAAGAATCTTCTCGACAAGATGCCGCGGCGTGTAGGAGCGCGGCTCGGGGGTGATTGTCGGCGCCGCGAGGTGCGCGCCACAATCGTTGCAGAACCTCGCGCCGGCGGGGTTCTCGTGACCACAAGATTGGCAGCTCACTGGGTCCTTGCCCAATCTTAGCCTCATCCGCGTGTAAGTCACGCCGGACCGACGGCTTGCTGCGAAGAATGAGAGCGGGTGAACGACCGCTCAGGAGACTCCCGGCATCAACGCCATCGGGCCTCGTCCGTCTCAAGCCATCATCACGTAAGCCACGCCGAACGCCACCAGCGCGGCCGAAAGGACCAGTTCATATCGCATTCGCAGCGGAGGCGCGAACTTGTAGATGAGCACGACGATGCCCAGGATCACCGCCCACCACAGACTGGACATCCCGAGAAGGACCATGGCCACCATGAGCGCCGCGCTGCATCCAAGGCAGCTGAGGCCGTAGCGCGCGCCTGCGACAGCGGCGCTCCGCATCAGGTTGAAGGGAAGCGG
>Ga0209376_1004055_pt1 | contig 12884 bp, 9 predicted proteins | sample GraSoiAngelo_134_FD_185891 | JGI IMG/M metagenome (GOLD analysis project Ga0209376, IMG submission 185891) | Grasslands soil microbial communities from the Angelo Coastal Reserve, California, USA - 14_0929_05_30cm (SPAdes) (version 2) | ecosystem: Environmental > Terrestrial > Soil > Grasslands ... | reverse complement strand
AAGTCAGGGTGAGTAGCCTTGATCGCGCCTGCGACGCGATCGATCTCGTCGCGGCCACGGTAGACGCCCCTGGGCTCGTAGAAAACGCAATCTTCGGTGAAGATCTCGTCGATCGCCGCGCGGCGGCGCGCGGGGTCGTTTTCACCGAAGACGTCGTGAAGATTGCGGGTCAGCAAGGTCGATATGCTGTAGGACATGGCTTGCCTCCTGTCCTTCGCCAAAAGCTCCTCCCACTCGGTTGACGATGGCCGATGCTGTCCCGATAGGCCCAGGAACGCCAGGAGACTATTAGACAACGGGTCGGAGGCAGGGCAGCCAGCCGCTTTGAGCCCATCCGGATCCGCGAACGAAAGCGGTGGAGTTCAAGGTGGGGTGGTGACGGAGCAGCCTGACGGAGGGCCGGCCCCGGCGTGGCGAACCGATTGGACTGGATCAGGCCGCCCGTCGGACGTAGCGATGGTGTAGGCCACCGACTTCGCGAACCGGGATGACTCTGCCGAGTTCCAGGCGCTCAATTGCCCGGCCGTGGGGTGCATCCTTGCCGAGCGAGAGGTGAGTACGCCCGGTGATAGTACGCGAAGTAGCGAGCCAGAGTGCGGCGCAGGTGCCGTTCGCCGAGGACGAGGACGTGATCCAGACACTCGCGCCGGATCGAGCCGAGGAGTCGCTCCGCGAAAGGGTTCTGCCACGGGCTGTGGGGCGCCGTCAGGATCTCATCGATCCCCATGTCCTTCACTCTCTGTCGGAACGAGTGTCCGTAGATCTTATCGCGATCGCGGAGGAGGTAGGACGGGGCGGAGTCGTCTGGGAAGGCGTCCACGATCTGCTGGGCCGTCCAGGCGGCGGTGGGATGCGCGGTGACGTTGAAGTGGAGGACGCGCCGGCGATCGTGGGCGAGCACCACGAGGACGAAGAGGACCCGCAAGCCAGCAGTCGGGACCGTGAAGAAATCGATGGAGACTAGGTCCCGGACGTGATTGGTCAGGAACGTTCGCCAGCTCTGCGAGGGAGGCATGCGCCGCTTCGGGAGCAGGCGGGAGACGGTGCGCTCGGCCACGTCAATGCCGAGCTTCAGGAGCTCGCCGTGGATTCTGGGGGCACCCCACAGGGGATTCGCCACGGCCATTTGTGCGACAAGGGCCTTGATCTGCGCGTTGACTGGCGGGCGGCCCACGGCGGGCCGGCCGGAGAGCCTTGTCCAGTACTCGCGGAAGCGGTGCCGCTGCCACCGCAGAACGGTGTCAGGGGTAACGATGACGAGGGGCTGCCTTCACCCGGCCCAGACCCTGGCCAGCCCAACCCAGATAGGATGAAGCGGCTAGCCATCCCCTAGAGTGGTGGCGTCAGGAGCCCCACAACTTAAACGCGGTCAAAGCCGCAAGGGGAGGCTAGCCATGGACCATGTTGGCATGGACCTGGGGAAGAGGGAAAGCCAGATTGCGATCCTCACGGATGACGGTGAGCTGATCAACATGCGCATTCGCACCGAGCGCCATCGCCTGGTCGAGGTGTTCGGCCGTCGACCAAAGGCCAAGATCATCGTGGAGGCGTCTACGGAGAGTGAGTGGGTCGCCCGTTGCCTCGAAGACCTTGGCCACGAGGTCATCGTGGCCGACCCGAACTACGCGCCGATGTACGCCCAGCGGACGCGCCGCGTGAAGACAGACCGCCGAGATGCCCACGCCCTGGCACACGCGGGTAAGGCCGGCACCTATCGCCCCGCCCATCGGACGTCGACCGAGCGCCGCGACTTGCGCGCGCGCCTGGCCGTCCGCGAGGCCGTGGTCCGCACCCGCGCCGCGTGGATCACTCGGATCCAGTCGCTCGTGCGGCGTGAGGGATCGCGCCTCCGCACCGGAGCGCCTGAGACCTTTCTCACGCGGGTGAAGGAACTGGCGCTCCCGCCCACGCTCACGACGGTGATCGCGCCGCTGTTAGAACTCCTCGGTCCCCTCAATAAACAGATCGCGGCGCTGGACGAGGAGCTCGAGCGGATCGTCGCGGCCGACGAGGTTACCCGGCCTCTCACCACCGTGCCAGGCGTGGGGCCGGTCACGGCGACGGCGTTCGTGGCCACCGTGGACGACGTGACCCGATTCCGGGACGCGCATCAAGTGGAGGCCTATCTGGGGCTGATTCCCTGCGAATGGAGCTCGAGCGAGGCCCAGCGCCGAGGCCACATCACCAAGGCGGGGAATGGCCGCATGCGCTGGCTGCTGGTCCAGGCCGCGTGGTGCATTCTGCGCCGGCGCAAGAGACCCGAGACGGCCGCGCTGCGCGACTGGGCGGATCGGATTGCCGGACGGCGCGGCCGGTCCATCGCCGCGGTGGCTCTGGCGCGGCGCCTGGCGGGGATCCTGTTTGCCATCTGGCGGGATGGGACTGTCTATGACGCGACCAAAGTGCGTGGACCGATGACGGCACGACGGGCCGCATAGACTGCAAGAGGGGGCAAGCTGATCGATCGCTCAGCTGTGAGACGAGGTGAATGAGCGGTGAGCGCGAGGATCTTCTTGGCTGACGTTGAGAGCCGTGACCCAGATGGCGCCGCCGCCCCGATCGCATCACCATCATGCGCGGGCGAGTCGCCACTCGCCACTGACAGCGCGAAGAGAAGGATGACAAACCTCGCACAGCGAGCACGACACACACGCGTCCGTCGTCCTCACAAACGAGGAGGAGAGAGAGGGCGCTGATACGACCAAACAACGTCAAGCTCCACACCTATTCCACACCATCATAGGACTGCTGGTACGTGGGACGTGAGCGGGCTTTGCGGTGATTTGAAATGACCCCGAGCCCTCATCGCGGTTTGCTTCAAACCCTCGAGGCTCTGCCGGGACTGGAGTGACTATGGCATCTGGCGGCGAGGGTCGAAGGAACAGTCCGATGACTTACACTCGATCCGATCCTTCTGATGGTTTCTTCGATGGGCTCCAGAGCTTTGGTTTCCCTCCGCCCTGCCATCCAAGCTACGGGGCGTCTGGCTGTTGCCCCGGTGGGACTGCCTCGTAGTGTCCGAAAACTCATCGCATGGCCAGGCTCAGGCCGCGCGGCGGTAGTATCGCAACAGCCCGCCCAACCGCTCGCGGCAACGCACGTGGGTGCCCCGGAGAGAGCGGATCTCTGGTGTGATCAACTCGTTGCTGAGCCCTTGATGGTTCCGCTCCCCATGGTAGTGCGCCACGAACTCGTCGACGGCGCGGAGCAGCCGACGTTCCCCGAAGAAGATCAGGCGGTCGAGACATTCCGCCCGGATCGAGCGCACGAAGTGCTCCGCGTAGGCGTTGGCATTGGGCGCCTGGATGGGCGTCAGCACGATCCGTACCCGCGCGCTTTGGACGATACGGCGGAATCCGTCCGTCCACTTGCTGTCACGATCGCAGATGAGCACCTGGTGGCGCGCCAGGAACCGGTCGACCGCATCGGTGAGTCGCCGCGCCGCCTGCGCCATGAACCACCCATCCGGGGTCGGTGTCGAGCCCGCCACGTGAACCCGTCGGCTCCGGAGATCGATCACGAACAGCGTGTAGTACGTGATCAGCTCTCGAGGGGTCCAGACTTCGCTGGTGAAGAAGTCGGCCCCCGCGATCGCGCCCCAGTGGGCCCGCAAGAACGTCCGCCAAGATGACGGCCGCTCCGGCGCGGGCACGATCCCGTTGTCTTTCAGGACCTTGGCGATCGTACTCCGGGCCACGCCATGGCCCAGGTTCTTTAGCGCCCCCTGGATGCGCGTGTAGCCCCACCCCGGATTCTCCGTGGCCATCCGCAGAATGAGGGACGAGATCTCCCTCATGATCCCAGGACGGCCTGGCCGCCCCGGCGTGAAGGTCCACTTCCGGGCGATCAGGCGGCGGTGCCATCGGAGGATCGTGTCGGGCGTCACGATGGTCGCGACCTGCCGCAAGACCCGTCGGCCGAGTCGGCGTCCCCTCGCCGCGAGGCGCCGGCGCTGGTCATCGGTCAGCCGGAGGCGGCGCCCCTTCAGCTGCTCCTCCAGGACGCGGTTCTCCTCTACCAGGTACTCGATAACGTGTTGCTGGTGACGATGACCCATCCCGCGAGGGTCAGGAGCAACACCTGCAAAGGAGAGAAAGTGGCCTTCATTGGTCGATCTTACCCGGAGTGGGGAACGAGCAAGGACCCGGCTGAGTTTTCGGACACTACGACGCCAGGTGATGGACGCGTTTCCCTATGAATCGGCGCCCACGTACGTGCTCCGCGATCGGGACGCGACCTATGGTGACGAGTTCACGCGCCGAATCGCAGACATGGGTATTCGCGAGGTCCTCATCGCCCGGCGCGCCCCATGGCAGAATCCTTTCGCCGAACGCCTGATCGGCTCGATCCGCCGGGAGTGCTTGGACCACGTCATCGTGCTCAATGAGCGCCATCTCCGCCGCCTGCTGCGCGCGTACCTCGCCTACTACGACACCGTCCGTCCCCATCAGGCCTTGAACAACACCAGCCCTCTTCCCCGGAACGTCCAGCCGCCGACGCGGGGGCCCATCGTGGCCATCCCGCAGGTCGGTGGCCTGCATCACCGCTACCAGAGCGCCGCCTAAGCGCGCCGTCCGAGCCCCGGATCCTCCTTCACTCAGCCGTGACGTCTGCCGCTGGTCCTCTACCGACAGACAGTTCTCCCCGCTATCAAGCCTTCCGCGGGGCCGCCGAGACGGCGGCCCCGCTAGATCGTCAGATCAGTGCCGTCAAGCAAGTCGTCTGTGGGTGCGCTGAAGGTATTTTCGACCGGGACAAGAGCGCTCTTGGCGGGAGTATCTCTGGGCCGGAGGGTCGCCGAGGGCAAATCTTCGGAAAATGGGCCGTCAGCCTCCCGGGGCGACGCGGGAACGGCCCGTGTGACGCATTCCGAACGGCAGAACGGGCTTCTGGCACGTCACGTCGTGCATTCAGAAACGCGAGGGAACGAGAACTTGGTCCAAATCGAAAATCCCGGCGAAGAGCACTGGGCGCTAGCTAGGTACGGCCGATGCCGACTCGACTGCTGCCCCTTTTTCACCTGGGAGTGTCGATGCTGCTGACCGACCGCTGCTCTTGCCGCTACTACAAGGAGATGCACTCCGATCGAACCCGCGTGTGTTCCTCGCCTTCAATGCCGCGCGGGACCCCTGGTGACACCAACTGGCGAACTATATTCGAGACACTGACAAAAACCAAATCGCTCTTCCCGAGCGTTGAGAATTGCAGGTTGATCGTCAGACTGTTTCCGTTCTGATTGCCGGACGGTATTGGAGAGTCCCCCCAAATGTCCTTTGTCGCCAGATAATGCGTGGTCGACGGTGGCACGACGGTGATGTCCAGGGGCTCCCCGGAGATCGAGAAGTCCCTGTTCGGCGGGAACGGCGTCGAGGTTGCAGGTCCACCATCAAAAACGGTCGCACCGAACGCATCACGAATCGTAATTCGCTGGATCGTGACAGACTCGAGAGTATTGTGATTCCGGACGGCGATACTCGTATAAAACATTTCGGACAACCCTATGCTGGGATTGGAGCGCACCGCGTGAACCCCGCCACACCCGACCTCTCCACTGCGAACACCAGCCGCTCCGACGCTGACCAACGTCAAGACCCCAGCCATCACCATTCCAATGGTGAGCAGCCCCTTCATGTTCGCCTCCTCACTCGTAAGTACGGTTAGGGGATGAAGCAATGCAACGAGAACAGAATAATGCAACGGCCAAACTCGTCGTGGACCACCGCCAACCTCTTCAAGGCGCGATTGGGAACTCAGAGAGTTCTGCGGCTCGCGTTGCCGAAGATAAGAGCCACGCTACATGCGTTTGGGCGGCATGTCGCAGAGGCACAGTGAGATTCCACGGAGTGCAATGCTGAGAGACCACGAGCGCCAAGGTGGCTCGCCGCTCGTGAGGGGTCCCTTACACACGGATACGCCGATCGGCCGCGGAACCTATCCCACTGACGGAACTTGGCTTTCACTCCAGCCGATAGTGCCCCTTAAATTTCGAATAACCCTGGTACGTGCCGTCGGCGGAAGGGCGCAGGTTTGTATACGCGTACTCTCCCTCACCCCTGACCCCCGCGAACTTCCCGGTTCCACCCAGGTACTTGACCGTCCCATGTTGGGTGGCCGCTCCGAGCTTTTGCGCCGGCGCCTCGAACTCGAGAAGCCATTGGTCTCCGGCTCGGTCCAGGTAGACGCAGTGCCCTTGATTCCGGCCTACACCCTTCACATAAAGCACCTGGCTCATGCACCGGCCCGAGAGGTCATTGAACGGCCCTGCGCCGGAATCCGAGACGATGAGGCCCAGATTCTCGCTAGTGACAAGAAGAAGGTCGTCGCCTATTTTCGTCGCCTTGAACGTCCCGCTGAAGGAATGTGTCCCCGAGAGGTCGCCTTCCTTCGCCATCTGGGCTTTCTCCTGAGCCAAGCTCGGCTTCGGAGCGAGCAGGATCAACCCTGCGATAAAAGACAATGCGAGCGCGGTGGTGAACCACTTGCGATTAGTACGCATCATGGTCGTCGTCCCTCCCCATCCCGTGGCGCCAAGGGTCGTCATTTCCTTCGCCCGGGCGCTAAAAGGTGAACCTCACTCTACGAGACGGTCCGCTTTCGCACGCAGAGATGCTGGGATCGTCAGGCCGAGCGCCTTCGCGGTCGCCAGATTGATTGCGAACTCGTATTTAGTGGGCAGCTCGACGGCGAGCTCCGCCGGATTGGCGCCCTTCAGGATCTTGTCCACGTGTCCGGCTGACCGTCGGAAGATGTCGGCCAAGTCGGTCCCATACGAGATCAAGCCGCCCGCATTGACATACTCCTTCTGGGGGTACATCGCCGGGAGGCGATTGTTGCTGGCGAGGCTCACGATTCGTGCCCGAGAAGAGAACATCAGAGCATCGCCGACGACCACGAGCGTGTCGGCGCGAGCCCTCGCCATATCGGCGAACGCCTCTTCGAACCCGTCGGGCTTGTCTACCTCGAACGGTCGGGCTTCGATGCCGGCCGCGCTGGCGACGACCTGCCAGTCCTTGACGGAACGAACCGCCCCGGCATCGCCTGGATTTGCCAGGACGGCGAGACGAGACATAGTCGGAACGGCCTCCTTGATCAGTTCTAACAGTCTCGTCTTTGCTACTGCGCTTCCGGCCAGTCCAGTGATATTGCCGCCGGGCCGCTCGAGGCTGGCGATAAAGCCGGTGCCGACCGGGTCACCTACGCCCGCGATAACGATCGGGATGGTATTCGTGGCGTCCTTTGCGGCCCGGAGAGGTGCCGTCGCCCCGACGAGGATGACGTCAACTTTGCTACGGACCAAGTCGGCCGCGAGGCCAGGGAGTCGGTCGAACCTGCCCTCCGCAGCTCGGATCTCGATAACAAAGTCGTGCCCGTCGATATAACCGCGCTCTCGCATGCCTTGTCGAAAGGCTTCGATGAGGTGTTGGAAGGCTGGCGGGGAGCCGCCGGCAAGAAAGCCGACCCGAGGCACGGTCGATTGTTGGGCATCAGCGACGAAGGAACCGAGGCACAACACCAGCATGAGAACGAGCACCGGCGCGATAAGGAACGCTGTCGTCAGTTTGTCCTTCATCACCTGCCTCCGGTCATTGCCTTCGCCATGACGGCTCATACCCAACGGCGTTGACGGTAGTCCTATCCACGAAATATGGCCCGTGTTCACTTCCTTTTGGTGCAACCCACCGACTCCGTCGAACCCGTCATCCATGCTGGACCTCGAGCGGCATGAGCGTGTCCGCCAGCGAAGCGCCTCCGTCGGCGTGGATGAGCTGGCCCGTAATCCAGCCGGCGTCGGGCGAGCACAGCAGCGCCACCGCGTTGCCGATGTCGGCGGGCGTGCCCATGCGCCCCATGGGCGTCCAGCCGCTCTGGTGCCAGGCGCGCGCGGTGTCCACGACCGGCTGCGGCAAGCCGTTCAGCACGCTGTCGTCGGTCAGCCCGGGGCTCACACTGTTGACCGTGATGCCCCGCTGGGCCAGCGTCACCGCGAAGTAGCGCACGAGCGACTCGAGGGCCGCCTTGGCCGAGCCCATCGCAACCCAGGGTTGCCAGGTGCCCTTCTGAGCGCCCGGGGCGTAGGTGACGGCGACGATGCGGCTGCCGTCGCTCATGAGCTGGACCGCCTCGCGGACGCCGACCAGGAAAGCCTTGGCCTGAGAGTCGAGGGCGTGGTCCCAGGCCTCGAGCGTGATCTCCATGGGCTTCTGGTAGAACTTCGCCAGCTCGGGGCGCGCATTGGCCACGAAGATGTCGAGCGTCCCGAACTCTTGGCGGACGCGAGCGAACATCCGCTGGATGTCCTGCACGCGCGAGACGTCCGCCTGCACCAGGAACCCGTCCGAGCCGTGCTTGCGGACCCGCTCCAGGGTCTCCTTGGCTGCCCCCTCGTTGACGTAATAATGGATGGCGACGCGGGCGCCGGTTTCGGCGAGTTTCAGCGCGATCCCCCGGCCGATCCCTCGCGAGCCTCCCGTGACCAGCGCGTGCTTACCCTTGAGAGTCATCGCTGCTTCCCCTCCGAGGGCCATCGCCGCGATCACGCGGCCGATGTCCTCCATCGTCGAGGCCTGTTCTTTTCGACCCGTTTTGACCCGCTCGACCACCGCGCGGAGACCGCCGGTTCCCGACTGCACAACCCGAACGACGAAAGTTAGAACCCGGTTTGCGTCTGGCATTGCCTCTCCAGTGCACGAGACTACAGGCGGGGCGTTAGAGATCCGTGAAGGCGGCCGTCAAAAGTGGCGTTAAAAGTGGTGGGTCGGGGACCCCGCTGGGAGAGCTATCGTGTATCGTCTTGAAGCACCCGCCGCCTCTGCACCATCCACCGGACCCGTGCCAGGAAGCACTGGGTACACGGCGCTAACGGGAGACGCTGGGACGGCCAACGCCTCAGCGGACCGATGCCAGCTCGGCCTCCGCCCGCGTAGCCCAGACGCCCATGTCGAGCGCGCGATACATCTCGAGCGCCGCGCACAGCTGAACCCCCGCCTGCTCACGGCGCCCGATCCGCCGATACAGCTGCCCGAGGCCGAGGTCGCAGTGGGCGACGAGTGGGCGCATACCACGCTCCTCGGCGAGCGCCCTCGCCTGTCGGTAGAACCCTTCGGCGTCCGTCGGGCGATCGCCAGCTGACGCGATCTCGCCGTGGAGGCGGAGAGTCCACGCCTGCCAGCCGTGCTCTCCCTGGCGGCGAGCGCGCTCCAGCGCCTGGTCGGCGAGCCGACTCGCTGCCTCCACCTGACCGGCGTGCAAGAGCGCCTCGGCAAGACACGCCTCCACGAGAGCGTGCCCGAACATGAAGCCGAGCCCGTCACCATGAACCATGGCTCGTTCGAGTATCTCCAGAGCGTCGCCCAGGCGCCCGGTATGCATATACGCGAGCCCTAGCGAGGACGCGACCCGCGGGAAGTAGATGGGGACCTCGCCTTCAGTGATCAGCGGCAGCGCCTGCTCCAACAGCGCGATGCCCCGATCGAACTCACCCTTGACCGCGCAGAGCCGACCGACACCGAAGTAGGCCCAGACCCGGTCGTCGGGATAGGCCACGGTCTCCGCAATCCGAATCGCCTCCTGGCCCTGAACCGAACCCTCGGCGAACTCGCCCAACTCGGCGAGGCAGAGGACGAGCGAGACGCGCGACGCCACCGACGCGAGCAAGATCGGCCCCCCGGATCGCTGGTAGACCAGGTCGCCGGTGAGCGACGCGATGGTCTCGCGGGAGCATTCGATCGAGCTGGCGTAGCGGCCCCGACCATAGTAGGCGCGGCCGAGGGCGACGTTGGTGCTGACCCGTAGCGCCGGATCATCGAGCGCGGCCGCGATGGCGCGGGCCCGCTCTCCGGCGTCGATGGCGCTGTCGAGGTCACCCAGCGACCCCAGGGCGTAGGTCATGTTGGCGACGACCCGGCCGAGCCGCCCCCGATCCTGGAGTTTCTCGGCGAACGCCTCGGCCTCTCGAAGGTAGGCGAGACTGCGCCGGGACTCGCCCAGCATCGAGAGCGACCCATGGAGCTGGAACCGCACCTCGATCGCGCATTCGACGGTCTCGCGCGAGGCGGGGAGACGCGCGAGCGCCTCGGCCGCCTGCTGGAAGCAGACGACGGCCTCGCGGAGGGCCGAACGCTGCGCGGCCGCGGTTCCAGCCTGGCGAAGGCACGCCGCCGCCCGCTCCCACGCCTCGCTCTCGCGGTAGTGACGACCGAGGGCGAGGGCATGCGGCTCGAGGTTGCCCGCATACACGGCCTCGATGGCTTCGGCCACACGGCGGTGGAGGAACCTGCAGCGGGGAGGCAGCAGTCCGGCGTATGCGACCTCGCGGATGCGGTCGTGGGTGAAGTCGAAGCGCTCGCCCACGCCGTGCAACACGCGGCGGCGCACGAGTTCCTCCGCCCCCTCGGCCGCCTCCGCCTCGCCGAGATCGACCGCGCGCTGGAGGAGGGGAAAGTCGAATTCCCGCCCGATCACCGCCGCCACCGCCACCAAGGACCGGGCCCGCTCCGAGAGCCGCTCGAATCGTCGCGTGACGATCTCACGGACCCGCTGGGGAAGGGCCAGCGCGGCGCCCGGGGCGAGCGCGGCGCCCTCGGCACGGGCTCGGACCGTTTCCACCGCCACGAATGGATTGCCCCCGCTCGTGGCCCACGCCTGCGCACCGAGCCGCGCCACCGCGGCCTCGCTGCTGCTCGCCCGCGCGAGCGCCCGCACCAGTGTGATCGTGTCCGCTTGGGACAGCGGACCGAGCGAGAGCTGCATGAAGAGCTGTTCACGAGCAAGCTCGTCGATGGCGTGGCGAAGTGCGGGCGCATCGGCCAGCTCCTCCTCGCGGGCGGTGACGACAACGAGCACCGGCCAGGGCTCGATCCGCCGGCCGAGGAAGGCAAGCAGGCGCAGGCTCATCTCATCAGCCCAGTGGACGTCCTCCAGGACCAGAAGTGTCGGCCGGAGACGGGCGAAATGGCGGATCGCTTGAGCCACGGCTCCGAAGATCTGCCGGTAGTCGGCGGCACCGATGGGTGGTTGGCCTCGAGGACCCGCCAACTCGGGGATCAGGCGTGCCAGCTCGGAGCGCCAGACGGGAGCCATGCCCCCGAGCTCCTCGATGACGTCGTCGTCGCGGAACGCGTCCACCCACGGCCCAAAGGGAAGCGCCTGCTCGCTTTCATACGAGCGCCCCAGCAGGACGCGCCCGCCCTCCTGCTCGGCGCTCGTCGCCAGCTCGGCCACGACTCGGGTCTTGCCGATGCCCGCCTCGCCGATGAGGGTGACGAGCCGGCCATGCCCATCCAGCGACTCCCTGAGGAGACTCGCCAGCCGTTCCATTTCGGCGGCGCGGCCGATGAGCGGAGCCTCCAGGGCAGAGACAACGCGACGCGCGGTGGGTTCGCCCGCGCGCGCATGCGCGCGCGTCGGTGCTGTCTCCGGCGGGGTCGGGCGCAGCCGCAGGATCTCCTGATAGAGTTCCTTGGTCTCGGGCTCGGGTTCCAAGCCCAGCTCGCGCTGGAGCACACCCACGCAGTGCTGGTACTGCCGTAACGCCGTGCCCCGCCGCCCCTGCTCTGCGTAAAGCCGCATCAATGTTCGGTGCACCGCCTCCTGGAGCGGGTCGAGCGAAAGCAGCTTCAACGCTGTCTGCACCGCCGCCTCCTCAGCCCTGGCCTCCCGCTGATGTGCGAGCAGCTTCGCCAGTCCCTCCGACGCCAGTTCGCGGAGTCGCTCCCTCTCGGTGACCAGCCACTCTTCGAACGGCGGCTCGTCGACGGCGAAGCCGGCGAGGAGATCGCTCTGGTAGAGCCCGGCGGCGCTCGCCAGTGCCTCGAGCGTACCCTCGGCCACCAGCCGCTCGAAGGCCGCGACATCAACATCGACCACGGAGCGGTTCAGGGCCAGCGTCTCGCCCTCGACCAGGAGCGCCGGAGGCTTCGTCTTGCCAAGTGCCTTACGGGTAGCGAACAGTGTCTGGCGCAGGCTCGCCCGGGCAGACTCCTCCCGGATACCGCTCCAAAGCAGTGTTGCGAGCTTGTCGCGGGGATGCGCTCGGCCAAGCGGAATCGCCAGGTAGGCCAGCAGCGCCTGAGCCTTCTTAGTAGGCAGAGCAAGCGGCGAGCCCGACTCCAGCCGGGCCTGGAAGCCTCCGAGGAGGGCGAGACTCAGACGCGCCATGGCTCCCCCAGTGGGTCCAGACCTTACCACTTTTAACGCCTTTTTACGTCACTTTTGACGCCCGCCGCCACGGATCCCTGACGCTCCGCCCGTAGGCTCGCGCGCAGAAGAGTGCCAGGCTACAAGAAGCAGGCCCTGACAATGGCGGGCCTTGACCGCGCGACCGCGGCCTGGTCCTCGCGGAGGAAGTAGCTGGCCGGTGACCATGGGAGGATCATGATGAGACCGACAGGCCGTTCGACCGTAGTGTCCCTCTTCGCAACCGTGACCTTCGCTCCTGCTGGTGCTCTTGCCGAGCGGGGAGTCGTTTGCCGTAGACAAGAAGATCTCGGGGACTGGTACGGCGGTCGTTCTTCTTTCGGAGACGAAAATGTCGCCGTGGAGTGATGCCAGGCACGAGGTAAGTCTTCTCAGGCGTGTTGACGCAGATAAGGGCACCCTTGGAGAAGCTCAAGTCAGCGTCGTGAATATGTCGGATTACGTCTCTGGGACCGGAACGCACAGGGGCCACCGCGTGAGCAGTTTTCCGGACGGGGACAAGGCGTTCTCCTCTTACGAAGGGCGAACAAAGACAGTCCTCAAGTCGGGCAGCCCCTCAGAGGTCACCTTCGAGGGCAGATGGTGGTTCACAGGCGGCACGGGCATGTTGACTGGACTCACGGGAGGAGGAACCTACACGGGCGGGGTCAGCTCCGCGGGTCTCACCTATCAATATGAAGGCGACTACG
>Ga0209376_1004054_pt1 | contig 12885 bp, 12 predicted proteins | sample GraSoiAngelo_134_FD_185891 | JGI IMG/M metagenome (GOLD analysis project Ga0209376, IMG submission 185891) | Grasslands soil microbial communities from the Angelo Coastal Reserve, California, USA - 14_0929_05_30cm (SPAdes) (version 2) | ecosystem: Environmental > Terrestrial > Soil > Grasslands ... | reverse complement strand
TATCCCCCCACGATGGACCCAAAGGATCCCAAGGCGTGGGGGCCGTTCATCATGAACGGCGAGGGGGTCGGCCGGCTCTTCTCGAGCTCCATGCTCGACGGACCGTTCCCCGAGCACTACGAGCCGGTCGAGTCGCCCGTGGAGAACCCGCTGCATCCCAAGCAGTCGGAGTCACCGGTCGTGTTTCTGTACGACAAGCAAGGCGGACGCGAGAACCGCTTCGGCACCGCCAAGGACTATCCGTACATCGCGACCAGCTACCGGCTGACCGAGCACGAGCACTACGTCACGCAGCACGTGCCCGCTCTGGTCGGGCTGCAGCCGAAACCGTTCGTCGAGATCCCGGAAGAGGTGGCCAAGGAGAGGGGCATCAAGACCGGCGATCGCGTCCGCGTCAGCTCCAAGCGCGGCAAGCTCGAGGTGCTGGCGGTCGTGACCAAGCGTCTGGGCGGCCTCGAGGTGAACGGTAAGACGGTCTATCACATCGGGATCCCGATCCACTGGGGCTACGTCGGCATCGCCGCCGACCGAGACCCGACCAAGGGCGCCAACTGGCTCGCCAACGCGCTGACGCCGTTCGTGGGCGACGCCAACTCGCGGACGCCGGAGTTCAAGGCGTTCCTGGTGAACATCGAGAAGATCGGATGAACGACGTCACCGTCGCATCGCTCGCCACGGAGGCCTGGGCCCGGCGCCGTCGCCGGGCTCGGCAGCTCGGCGAGCGCCATGCGTTCGCACGAGACCTGCTGCAGCTCTACCAGGCGCTACTGGACGTTCAGGAGCCCGCGTTCCTGAGGGCCCGGGACGATCGACCCGAGCCGGCGAGCCTCGCCACTTATGCGGTGGACCGCGTCATGGGCGGAGTCGCCGAGGCGACGATCAGCGCGGGGCCCCCGTCGCTGGCGGCGGCCGTGCGCGACCGGCTTCGCGATGGTGAGCCGACCGCGTTCGTCACCCGCTGGCTTGCGGGGGAGCCGCAGGCGGCGGTCGACGAATATCTGGGGCGCGCCGCGGCCGCGCCCGTGCTCGAAGCGCTGGGGCCGGCGGCCGCGGGTGCCTGCTCGGGGCCGGCGGCCGACGGAGGCTGTCCCCGCTGCGGCGGCCTGCCGCAGCTCTCGTATCTGACCGAAGCGGGCGAATCCCTGGTCAGCGGACCGCGAATGCTCCTGTGCTGCCGCTGTGGCGATAGCTGGATCCACCAGCGCATGACGTGCGCCGTGTGCGGCGAGCAATCCACGAGTAAGCTGCCGATCTTCGCCGACGCCGAGCGCTTCCCGCACCTGCGGGCCGACGCCTGCGAGACGTGTCGCCGTTACCTGATCACGATCGATCTCCGCAAGGACCCGAATGCGGTGCCGGTCGTCGACGAGCTCGTGGCGCTCCCGCTCGACCTCTACGTCAAGGAGCGCGGCTTCACCAAGATCGTGCCCAATCTGATGGCGATCGGATAGGAGAACCACAATGGCGCGAACGGTCGGCTTCTTCACCGACACGACGCTCTGTATCGGCTGCAAGGCCTGCGAGGTGGCGTGCAAGGAGTGGAACCAGCTCCCCGGCCACGCGCCCCAGTTCGGCGACGGCTACGACAACACCTCGCAGCTCGACGAGCAGAACTGGCGCCACGTCCAGTTCCACGAGCGGACCACCGCCAAGGGCGGCGTCGCCTGGAACATGATGAGCGACGTCTGCAAGCACTGCGCGCTGGCGAGCTGCATGGAGGTGTGCCCGACCAACGCCATCATCCGGACGGAGTTCGACACCGTCTACATCCAGCCGAGCGTCTGCAACGGCTGCCGCGACTGCATCGCGGCCTGTCCGTATCACGTCATCGGCTTCGACGAAGCGAGCGGCCTGGCCCGCAAGTGCACGTTCTGCTACGACCGGTTGCAGGCCAACCTGACGCCCGCTTGCGCCAAGGCGTGCCCAACCGAGTCCATCAAGTTCGGTGACCTGGACACGATGCGCGAGGTGGCCGGCGCCCGCCTGAACCAGCTGCGCGGGCAGGGGATGTCGGAGGCACGCCTGTACGGCGACAAGGAATATGGCGGCTTGCACGCGCTGTTCTTGCTGACCGACAAGCCGGAGATCTACGGGCTGCCCCCGACCGAGAGCGCCGTGCTGCCGAGCCGGAACAACGTTCGCGGCTACCTCGGGACGCTGGTCACGGCCGCGCTGGGCGTCGCCGGCGCCGTCTTCGCGTTCCGCGAGCGGGGCGGGAAGGAGTAGCGCGATGGTGGAGCACTTCGTCACCCCGCCGCAGTGGGAGTGGTACATCGTCTGGTATTTCTTCCTCGGAGGCATCGCGGGCGGCGTCTACGCGCTCGGCGCGATCCTGCGCCTCTTGGGCGACGACCGTGACGCGCCGGTCGCGCGGCTGGCCTTCCTGCTGAGCCTGCCGGTCCTGGCGGTCTGCCTGAACTTCAAGTACTGGTCGCCGATGTCCGTCGGTGTCTGGGTGCTCTTGATCTTCAGCGTGTTCGCGTTCGTCTCCTTCCTCGAAGCGCTGGCGAGCCTGCGGGGCTCGCGGGCTCCGTTCCTGGCCGGCGGTCTCGGCCGCGTGTTCGTGATCGTCGGCGCCGTCTTCGGGCTGTTCCTGGCGGGCTACACCGGCATCTTGTTATCCGTCAGCAACCAGCCGATCTGGAGTGACACGTGGGCGCTCGGCGCGTTGTTCCTGGCATCGGGTCTCAGCGTGGCGGCCGCCACCTTGAGCCTCGTGACGCGTCTCGGGCGCCACGAGCAGAGTGCCGAAGCGAAGCTCACGCGGGCGGATCGCTACTTCACGATTCTGGAGCTGGTTCTCCTCGTCGTGTTCTTCCTGAGCCTGGGCGCGGTGGGCTCGCGGTTTCTCGCGCCCCGCTGGATGGCCCTCTGGGTGGTCGTGCTGATCGGCACGCTCGTGCCGCTCGCGCTCCATTTCTCGACTGAACGCCGCGTGCCCGCCATGTTCGCGGCCGTCCTGACCCTCGTGGGCGGGCTGGCCCTGCGGATCGTCGTGGTCTTCGGCGCGCAGATGTAAAGGGTGCTGAGTCCCCTGTCGCAGGTGTCCTCATGCTGAAGATCGGAGTGCGGCTCCCCCGGCAGTTCGAGGACTCCGGGGACTATCTGGCCGACGCGAGAGCGATAGAGTCGGCCGGCGCCGACTCGTTGTGGCTCGACGCCGAGGGCTACGATCCCTGGCTGCTCCTCGCGGGCATGGCCACCATCACCGGCCGCATTCGTCTCGTCGTGCCCGTCTCGAGCGCCGAGGCTCTCGCGCCCCAGGCGCTCGGCGCCAGGGTCGCGACCCTGAGCCGTCTCTCGCGTGGGCGCACGGCGCTCGCCGTGACCGGGCTCGCCGAGGGCTCGGCCGGCGTCGACGCGGTCATCGAGCTGGCGCGGCGCGCGCAATGCTGCGTGATCCTCGAGACCGCGAGCGATCGTCGCGCGGGGCTGGCCGACGGCGTGGTCGGCTTCAGCGAGTCGCCGGAGCAGTTCCGCGCCGCCGTCGAGCCGGTTACCCGATTGCGCCAGCGCGAAAAGCTCACCGGCTCGTTCGAGCTGTGGGCCACGATCAAGATGCCAGACGACCGCGAGACCTGGCGGCGACTGCGCCAGGCGTACGAGGAGGCGGGCGCCACCGGTATCATCGTTCCCTCCGATCCACGCCTGCTCGATCTGCTGCGGAACGGCGACGAGGAGGAAGATCGATCCGACCTCGGCCTGGCGCAGGGCTAGCCTGGGTCAGACGCCGACCAGAATCCGGGCGAGACCGCTCATGTCGGTCGCGTGCTCGAGTCCGGCGACCGCGCCGACGATCCCCTCGACCTGCCGCGCGTCGAGGATCGAGGCGGTGTAGCGCCGAAACTTCTCGCCGGCCTCCTCCCACGTGAAGGGATTCGCCGGCGAGCCCTTGTGGGGGCGCGTCGGCAACGTGTGGCGCTGCCCGCCGGCCAGAATCCGGGCGAGTCGTGCGCGGCCGCGTGCTCGGCAACCAGCTCGATGCGGCGCGCCAGGTCGCGGACGATCGGATCATTGACGGCGCTGAGGTCGTAGACCAGCGGATTGGACATGTCGCGCGTCAGCGCAACGGCCGTGGTGAAGGGGAGGCTGTACTGGCCACCCAGCACGTCTCCGGGCTCGCGCGCCGCGTGCCGCTCTTCCATGATTCGCTCCGCCCCGCGGACCACGACGCGCGTGATCGCTCGGGGGTCGAGCGGATGCTCGCGCTTGAGCTCCTGGATCGCCTGGACGACCGCCTGCTGCGTGACGTGGGTCGCGTACGACTTGAGCGACGGCGGCTCGATGGCCCACTCCGTCCCGAGGCCGCCCACGAGCTTCTCCATCCTGGGCGGGGTCGAGAACGCGTTGAAATAGCCGTAGCGGCCCTCGAGGACCGTCGCGGGCCCGCGCACGCCTTGACGGGCGAGGAGCGCGCTCTCGAGCCCGAGCTGGGCAGCGCGGCCGAGGTGCAGGCGCTTGGTGTCCCCGCCGCTCCACGCGAACTCGAGGAGCCCCGCGCACGACGAGCCCGCGATGCCGAGCGCGTCGGTCAGCCGCGCCTCGTCGAATCCGTAGAGCTTGCCCACGGCCGCGGCCGCGCCGAACGGCCCCTGCGTGCCGGGATTGTGAAAGCCGCGCACGGTCTCGAGGCCGACGGCCGTGCGCGCGATGCGCGCCGAGACCTCGAAGCCGAGGGCCAGCGCGGTGAGAAACGCGACGCCGTCGAGCCGCCGGCACTCGCACACCGCGAGCGCCGCCGGCAGCACGGTGCCGCTCGCGTGCGAGCCGGTCAGCGGCTCGCACTCGAACGCGCCGATGAGCACGCCGTTGGCGCAGGCCGCGCGCGAGACGTCCGTGCGCCAGCCCTGGTGGATGACCGACGCCTCCGGGGCACCGCCGAGCGCCTTGACCACCGCCACGATGCGCTGAGCCCACGGCTGCCGGGTGCCGACGAGCGCGGCGCCGACCGTGTCGAGCACGGTAATCTTGAGGTTCTCGACGAGTCGGCGAGGCAGGTCGGTAAACGTGGTCTCGGCGACGAAGCGGGCGAGCGTCCGTGTCTCGTTCATGCGTAGATGATGCTAAGCTGCCTCCCCGGCGCGCAAGACCGAAAGGGTCTGCGAGCCCGAAAGGCACCCATGAGCACCGATCTCTGCTTCTCCACCGCGGTGGAGCTGGCGCGGCGAATCCGCACGCGCGAGGTTTCCGTCACCGAAGTCGTCCAGGCTCACCTGGCGCAGATCGAGCGGGTCAACCCGAAGGTGAACGCGGTCGTCACCCTCACCGCCGACCGCGCCCTCGCCGAGGCGCGCGAGAAGGACGCGGCGCTCGCGCGCGGAGAGGCCGCGGGCCCGCTCTTCGGGCTGCCAGTTGCGCACAAGGACCTCGTGCCCACGCGCGGTATCCGCACGACCTACGGGTCGCCGATCTACCGCGACAACGTCCCCGAGCAGGATGCGCTCCTGGTCGAGCGCCTGCGGGCCGGCGGCGCGATCACCTTCGGGAAGACGAACACACCCGAGTTCGGTGCGGGCTCGCAGACGTTCAACGAGGTCTTCGGCCGCACGCTCAACCCCTACGACCTGACGAAGACGTGCGGCGGCTCGAGCGGAGGCGCCGCCGTGGCGCTGGCGTGCGGGATGGTGCCGATCGCCGACGGCAGCGACACCGGCGGCTCGCTGCGCAATCCGGCGAGCTTTTGCAACGTGGTCGGCCTGCGCGGCGCGGTCGGCCGCGTGCCGCCCTGGCCGACGGACGCGCCGTGGGGGACCTTGCACGTCCCCGGACCGATGGCCCGCACGGTGTCGGACGTGGCGCTGATGCTGAGCGTGATGGCCGGACCCGACCCCCGCTCGCCGGTCGCGATCGCCCAGTCCGGTGACTGTTTCCGGGGCGAGCTCGGCCGCGACTTCAAGGGCGTGCGCATCGGCTGGAGCCGCGACCTCGGAGGGCTGCCGGTCGACCGTCGCGTCACGAAAGTGCTCGACGCGCACCGCGGGACGTTCGCGGCGCTCGGCTGCCGGGTCGAAGACGGGGAGCCTGACTTCGCCGATGCCCGGGAGGTCTTCCAGGTGCAGCGCGCGTTGAGCTTCGCGGCCCGGTACGGACCGCTCCTCGCCCGGCATCGCCACCAGATGAAGGACACGGTCATCTGGAACACCGAGGAGGGGCTGAAGCTTACCGCGCGTGAGATCGGCGAGGCCGAGGTGCAGCGCGCGCGGCTCTACCATCGCGTGCGCGAGTTCATGGAGCGCCACGAGTTCCTGCTGATCCCGGCCGCTCAGGTGCCGCCCTTCGACGTCACCACGCCCTATCCCACCGAGATCAACGGCGCTCAGCTGCCGACGTACATCGACTGGATGCGCGTCTGCTCGGACATCACGGTGACGGGACTACCGGCCATCTCGGTCCCGGCGGGCTTCACCGAGGACGGTTTGCCGGTTGGGCTACAGATCGTCGGGCGTCACCAGGACGAGTGGGGTGTGCTCCAGATCGCGCACGCGTTCGAGGAGGCCACCGGATTCCACCGGCGGCGGCCCACGGTCGCCGGCTGAGCCGAGGACGACAGCCGGGGCCCGGCCGGCGAGGCCGGGCCCGCAAGCTGATTACCGCCGTGTGCTCTCACGCGTGCCGGAGTTGCCGTCCACCGTTTCGCGGATGCGCCGTCCGGCATCATTCGCCGCCGTCTGCAGGCGGTCGGCCGCCTGCGTGACGAGCCGGGCGCTCATTCCCATGAAGGTGAGCGTGCGCTGAGCGGAGTCGAGGGTCTCCAGGAACCCTCTGTGGTAGAGGTGCATCGGATCCGTCAGCATGTCGGGCCACACCGACAGCCGCCGCAGCACCGTCGCCTGCGACTCGTGCAGCGCGTCGAGCGCGACGGCCTGGAGCTCGGCCGCGAGCCGCGCGTTTTCCTTGGCGGCAACGATCGCGAGGTCCGTCAGCGGGCCGATCACCCCCTGGGTGACGCCGATCGAGAACGCGGCGGCGTCACCGTTCGGTTTCGCGGTGGTCTGTTCGAAGGCCCGGGACGTTCGTTCCTGGGTCGCGGTCTCCACGAGAATCCTCCTTGTACGCTTGGTCACTTTATTCTTATACGCTTGGTCACCGGATCGTCCCGTCGATGAGCTCGCCATCGATGTCGATGAAGACGATCGACTCGGCGTCTGGAGCGCGTTGCACCCAGATCGCCGACGCCACGGCGCCCGTCTGGAGATTGAGCCCCTGCCATACGCCGCCCGTCGGCGGACGATCCCGTCGACTGCGGGTGACGGCGAGCTTGTATTCCGCGAAGCCTTCGTGCGCGAGCGCCTCGACGACGTCTCGAGGCTGTGCCGCCCACGCGTGCTCGTTTTCGGACCAATGCATCTTGCCGCTCTGCCGGAGCTCGTTCAGCCCTTGGAGCACTTCCATGCCCACCTCCTTTCGGCTCGTTTGGCCTACCCCAGTGGTAGCTCGGGCGGCATTGCCCTGTTGTGACGAGTCGATGACCACTTCGTGAATTTTCGATTGTTTCGCGGATCGGACGGGACATGACGCAAGGCGCTTGCCAAATGGATCGAAGGGGACCGCGGCGGCGGTCACGTGGGGCAAGTGGCCGCAAACGCGAAACTGTCATTCGGGGGGTCGAGTGCACGCTCAGGATCCGAGCATCGAGGTCGCCGAAAGAATGGCCACACGCGCTCGATGGGTGCTCGGACCAGACGCAGCAAGATCGGGACATTGGCGTGTGTGGCCGCTGAACGCGTGAGTGAGCGCTTTCGCCACACCCGGGCGCGACCATTCCTTGACATCGCTCCGGAGCGCCAATACCCTGACGTGGGTCATTCATGCGACACGCAGTGCTTCGAGTTCTCTCCCAGCTCGCCTCGGCCTTCCGCCTCCCCGGCCGAGGCGTCTTCTGATCGCCTAGTCGACTCCGCGCCGCGCGGCACGCTGCGATTGTGCTGCGCGCCGCACACGATCATCCGGTCGCCCTGGTTTACAGACCGCGGCAGTCTGCGCTGAGCCCGGGGGCCCGCGATCGTGAACACAGTAAACGAGTCCGATTCGAGTCCGATTCGAATGGAGTCGCTTCGATCCGGGAGCTGAGCGGGAGATACGAATGCGCCGATGTGACGTGAGCCGAAATCCAGGATGGCTGGCATGAAGGGCCCGGTGCTGCCGACCCGCGGAGGCTGGTTCCGCCCGCGCGACGAGCGCCAGCGCGCGCCCGTTCGTCCGAGTTGCCGCGCGCCGCAGATCGTCGGCTCGTCACGGCCGATGCGCGACGTGTTCGAGATGATCGCGCGCGTCGCCACGACCCGGAGCACCGTGCTCATCCAGGGAGAAACGGGTACCGGCAAGGAGCTCATCGCGCGAGCCATCCACGCCGCGAGCCCGCGCGCCGATCGGCCGTTCGTGACGGTCGATTGCAGCGCGCTCGCCGAGGGCGTGCTGGAATCCGAGCTCTTCGGCCACGTGAAGGGCGCGTTTACCGGGGCGGTGATGGACAAGCGCGGTCTGTTCGAGACGGCGCACGACGGGACGTGCTTTCTCGACGAGGTCGGCGAGATCAGCCCGTGCGTCCAGGCCAAGCTCTTGAGGGTCCTCCAGGAGCACGAGATCAAGCGGGTGGGCGGCACCGACAGCTTCGGCGTCGACGTCCGGGTCATCGCGGCGACCAACCGGGATCTGAGCTCGCTGATCGCTGGCGGGCGGTTTCGTGAAGACCTCTTCTATCGCCTGAGCGTGGTGACGCTCCAGGTCCCGCCGCTCCGCGAGCGGCGCGAGGATATCCCGATGCTCGCGGCCCACTTTCTGGGCCGGTACGCGGCGGCAAGCGCCAGAGCCGTGTCCGACATCACTCCCGAGGCCATGGCGCGACTGGTCGCGTATGACTGGCCCGGGAACATCCGGGAGCTCGAGCACGCCGTCGAGCGCGCCATCGCCCTGACCACGAGCTCGGTCGTGCGCCCTGAGGATCTCCCGCCCAAGTGTGTCGAGACGGCGTCAGAGCCCGACACGCCCGGATCGGCGCTGAGCCTGCGCGGCGTCGTGACCCGTCACGTCCGTCGTGTGCTGCGCGAGGCGCGCTGGAACAAGAAGCTCGCCGCCCAGCTTCTCGGAATCCACCGCCGCACGCTCTATCGCCTGACGAAGCGGTACGGGATCAGCCTGAGCGAGCACGACGGGCGCGAGTGAGATCAGACCGTAATCCAGCGCGGGTTCGGCCATGGCTCACCCTCCTGAAACGATTTTACGCGTAGCCGCGCGGGGGAACGAAGGCCTGAAACTCGCGCTCGAGCTGCTTCGCGAACGCGAGACACGTCAGATCGCCGTACTGCGGCCCGACGATCTGGACTCCGACCGGGAGCCCGCCGCGTGTGAACCCGCAGGGCGCGGCGGTCGACGGCAGGTAGAACGCGCCGCTGTAGCCGGCCCAGAACAGATGATCGGTGACGGGGACGCGCGTGCCGTTGACGACCAGCGTGCGCTCATAGCGCTCGCCTTTGTGGTCGTGGGAGAAGGCGGCGGTGCCGGCGACGGGGCAGAGGAGCAGATCGTATTCCGTGAAGAACTGGGCCCACGCGCGCCGCATGCGGTGGCGCGTCTCGTTCGCGGCGAGCCAGTCGCGGTGCGAGAGGACCGCCGCGCGGGTCGCGCGGGCATAGTAGCTCTGATCGCTGACCGCGAGCCCGCGCGCGATCGCCACGTTCTGCTCGAAGTCGGCGTCGCTCTGGCGGTCCGAGGTCGCGGCGCGCAGGAGCCGGGTGTAGACGCCGAAGGCCTCGCCCGTGTCGATGGCCGGGCGCGCGCGGTCGTCGACCTTCGCCTTCTGCCGGCCGAGGAAGTCGCCGAGCGCCTGGAGCCGATCCTGCACCTCGCGATCCACCGCCAGGCCCGGCGCGTCGAGCATCAGCGCCACCCTGAAGTCGCGGAGCCGCTTCTGGCGCGGCGGCGCGAGGCGGAGCTGCCACCCGGCCGCCTCGATCTCTTCGGGGCCGGCCATCACCGATAGCGCCAGCGCGAGATCGTCGGTGCTCCGCGCGAGGGGACCCACGACGTCGATGTCGACGGCGGCCGTTTGCCAGGGGAGCGCCTGACCGGTGCGCGGCACGATGCCCCAGGTCGGCTTGTGGCCGTAGATTCCGCAGAAGTGCGCCGGGTTCCGGATCGACGAGCCGATGTCGCTCCCGGCCTCGAGCCCGGTGAGCCCGGCGGCGAGCGCCGCCGCGGAACCGCCCGAGGATCCACCGGGCGCGCGCGCGACGTCCCACGGATTGTTGGTCGTCCCGTAGATCGCGTTGTAGCTCTGCCAGTCGGCAAGGAAGAGCGGCACGTTCGTCTTGCCGAAGAGCACGACGCCGGCGCCGAGCAGGCGGTCGACGGCGACCGCGTTCTTCGTCGCGACGTTCTTGGCGTATGCCGGCACGCCCCACGTGGTCGGCAGGCCCGCGACGTCGTAGGACTCCTTGATCGTCATGGGCACGCCGTGGAACGGCCCCCACACCTGACGCCGCGCCAGCGCGCGGTCAGCCGCGCGGGCGCGTGTGCGCGCGCGGTCGAAGTCGCGCACGACGACGGCATTCAGCGTGCCGTCGTACTTCTCGACCCGCGCCAGGTACAGGTCGAGCAGCTCGAGGCAGCCGATCTTCTTCTTTCGGATGTCGGCCGCGAGCTGCTTGGCGGAGCGGAAGGGGGTATCGAGCATGGCCGGCCTCCTGCGCGGTCGAGAGACCTCCGAAGCGCGATCGAAGTATACTTCCTGTCCTATGCGCCCATGGGAACGTCCGTGACCGAATCGATCCCGCCGCATCCCGTCCTGGAGGAGTACTACCCGGTCCAGGCCGCCCGGCAGTCGTTCGTCGGTGAGCTGTTCGACGGCGCCGCCCGGTATTACAACCACATCGGCCGGATGCTGGACCTGGGCTCCGGGCCCATGTACCGCCGCCAGGCGCTCCAGCGGGCCGGTCTCAAGCGCGGGATGCGTCTGCTGGACGTCGCGACCGGCACCGGCCTGGTCGCGCGTGGGGCGGCGGAGGTTCTCGGCGATCCCCGCCGGGTTGTCGGCGTTGATCCAAGTAGCGGCATGCTGCGCGAGGCGCGGATGGCCCTCACCGGCCCCCTGGTGCGGGGAAGGGCCGAAATCCTCCCGTTCCGGTCGGACAGCTTCGACATGCTCAGCATGGGCTTCGCCCTGCGCCACGTGGAAGATCTCGAGATCGCATTCGACGAATACCGACGCGTCCTCAAGCCCGGCGGGCGCCTTCTCCTGCTCGAGGTGTCGCGCCCGTCGTCGCGGATCTTGCGGTGGCTGATCCGGACCCACTTCCAGCGCATCTTGCCGCTGCTGACCCGCATCAGCACCGGAAGCGAATGGGCGGAGCTCCTCATGAAGTACTACTGGGACACGATCGACCGGTGCGTCCCGCCCGAGACGATTCTCGACGTGCTGCGGCGCAACGGATTCGTGGACGTGAAGCGGCGGGTGTACTGCGGCTTCCTCAGCGAGTACGTCGCGGCTCGCGGGGCTGGGGCCCCGCCGGCCGAGGCGCGCCTACAAATGAATCACCGGATCGCGAGCTCCGCCGGGCCGACGCCGCGCAATCCGTAGCGGCCCAGGAAACGCAGGAGGCCTCGGCTATAGCGTGACGTCGTCGCCGCGCCGCTGGCCAGAAGCCCCACGTGTCGCGCGATATGCGTCTGGATCGCTCGCTTGGCGAACCCCGGATTCTCCGGCATCCAGGACCGCCCGGCCTGGATCAACGCGGCCAGCCTTCCGTCGTACAGATAGGCGACCAGCTCGAGCCACGCCGTGAGCATCTCGCTCTGCGTCGCGGCGTACGAGCTCAACACGGAGTGGAGCTCCGCCGGTGACGGGATCGCGCGGCGACGCAGCCACGGCGTGAGAGCGTCCGCGAGCTGCTCGGACGAGCGGAGCGCCAGGAAGACTCCCGGCGACAGCATCGGGTCGACGAAGCCGAACGCGTCGCCGATCATCACCCAGCCGGGCCCATAGCCGCGCTCGGAGATCAGCTGGTAGTTGGCGTAGGTGGCGACGTCCGTGACTCGCCGCCCGCGGCCGACGATGGACGTGAGCCCGGGATCGATCGCGATCGCGCGCTCGAGCCGCTCCTCGGGCGTGCGTCCGAGCCGAGCCGCATCGTCCTGGCCCAGGACGATGCCGATCGAGAGTCGCTCCTGGAGCGGGATGCACCAGCTCCAGCCCGCCTCACCGCGCGCGATCCGCACCTGTCCCGGCGTCTCGTCCCAGCTGACGCCCTCGAAGTGGGCGAAGTGCGCGACGTCCTTCCGGGGCCCGAGGCGCGGCGGAATTCCGAGCGCGCGGGCCGCGAGGCGCGCGCGCCCGGTGGCGTCGACGATGAGATCGGGCGGCTGTCCGCCGAGCCCAGGCGCCGCGGCGACGGTCTCGGGACCGAGCTGCAGCTCTGCGCCCGTACCGGCCGCGGGATTCGGCACGAGCTGCGCGCGCGCGGTCACGTAGTCGACGCCCGAGGCGATCGCCTTGGCGAGCAACGTGTCGTCGAACTGCGGTCGCGGAACGTTGTAGGCGTACGGAAACACGGCGGGCGCGAAGCGGTCGAAGGTGACGCTCACGCGGTCCGTCGAAGACCAGATGAACGAGACGCCGGGCTTGATGCGGCTGAAGCTCGCCGTTTCCTTTTCCAGGTCGAGCCGTCGGAGGATCGGGACCACCGCCGGAACCAGCGACTCACCGACGAGCAGCTCGGGACGGCGCCCGTCGTCGACGAGCGTCACGGCGGCGCCCTCACGGGCCAGCAGGATCGCCAGGGTCGATCCGGAGGGCCCGGCCCCGATGATCGCGACCCGCAGGCGCCGCGCCGGCCCGACGCTCTCGTTCACACCGCGCTCCATCCCATTCCTTCGCGAATGACCTCGATG
>Ga0209376_1004050_pt1 | contig 12894 bp, 9 predicted proteins | sample GraSoiAngelo_134_FD_185891 | JGI IMG/M metagenome (GOLD analysis project Ga0209376, IMG submission 185891) | Grasslands soil microbial communities from the Angelo Coastal Reserve, California, USA - 14_0929_05_30cm (SPAdes) (version 2) | ecosystem: Environmental > Terrestrial > Soil > Grasslands ... | reverse complement strand
TGTGAACCGCCGGCCAATTCAATGTGGGTTCGTGTTGTCTTCATAGTGCGCAAACAAATCGCGGAAGTTTCTGTTCAGCCGTTCAATACGCCTCGCGGGACGATTCTTGTTTCAACCCCTGAAGCCACCGCGTTCGACCTTATCGGATACGCGCATCATGTTGGCGGACTGGACAATGCGGCAACAGTTCTTTCTGAACTCGCCGAAAAGATTGATCCAGAAGAACTCGTGGTCGCGGCTCATGCAGCGCCCGTGTCATGGACGCAGCGTCTTGGATACATATTGGAATTTGTGGGTAACGGCGAAAGAACCGGACCACTTAAAAGGTACGTGCATGAACATGCGAAACACACTGTTGCGCTTCTGGCCGGGGGACCGCGGAAGCGCTCACGAGATGATCGCGACTGGAAGCTCCACGTGAACGTAGAGATCGATGTGGAATCCCTATGATCCCTCGCGATTACATCACGGAGTGGCGGAGGGAAGCACCTTGGATCGAGAACTTCCAGGTCGAACAAGATTTGGTCATCAGCCGCGCATTGGTTGATCTGTTTTCGCATTCGCTGTTCAGCCGCGCGCTGGCATTCCGCGGTGGCACCGCTCTTTACAAACTTCATCTAAAACCACCCGCCCGTTATTCGGAGGACATCGATCTTGTACAGACCGTGGCTGAGCCTGCCGGGAAAATGATCGCAGCCGTACACGAAGTACTCGATTCCTGGCTCGGCAGGCCGCAGTGGAAACAAACAGAAGGCCGCGTCACTTTCGTTTACCGTTTTGATTCCGAAGATTCGCCTCCGATCCGACTGCGGCTGAAGGTTGAGATCAATTCACGAGAACATTTGAGGATTTTTGACACGCAACGCGTTCCGTTTTCCGTCGCATCTCGGTGGTTCGAAGGTTCCTGCGACATTCATACCTACGAACTCGACGAACTCCTCGGAACAAAAATGCGAGCGCTTTATCAGCGTAAGAAAGAACGGGATCTATTCGATCTAGCGGTGGCTCTCAAGAAAACGTCCGTTGATGCCGAACGCATCGTCGAAGCGTTTTCTGCATACATGGATCAGCAAGGTCACCGTGTGACTCGCGCTCAATTCGAGCAAAATATTGCGGCAAAAATTCGCTCGCCGCAGTTCATCGCAGATCTTACTCCGCTGCTGGCCGAAGGGTTCTCGTGGGATATAAAGGAGGGCGCCGAAGCAGTGTCATCGCGCCTTATTAGGCTTCTGCCTGGTGATCCATGGAAGGGCAGTCCGTGAATATCCTTCACGACTGAACCGCCGAGCCCCCTGACCTGGGGCGTAATCAAAATTGTGCGCCGGTGTATCCCATGGCGAAGAAGGAGCGAGTATGACCAGGATCACGATCGAACTCCCCGACGACCAAGCAGCCGTCTTAACAGCGAAGCCCCAGCAGATGGCTTAAACACAGAAAAGTGGCTTCGTCGCCGCGCCGCTCAGGAGATCCACGGTCGCAGGAGCCACCCTCGCCGAACTTGTTGAACAATCCGATCCGCAAGCCCCACTATCTGCAGAAGAGCGCGAATTGGATGGGTTCCGGCGCTATTGGCAGCGACCTACTCTGATTTGACTAGGCGGTATTCTTCACGTTACGTCGTTGGCGATCTATCCAGCCCCGGCCGTCATTACTTGGATGTTTGGAGTCGGCCCACAGCCAATCCGTCAAATGATGCGCGTTTCATCAATACCGTTAGCGTATATCCAACGTTTGACGAATTGCTCTCGACGGCAGAGAATCCTTCGAGATGGTCAAAGGCATAAGATCGCTCTGCGTTGTTCATAACAACTTCCTCGTTGACAACCACAGAGTCCGGAGGTTCTGAAGCCGCCGATGACGGCCAGTGACGCACAACTTGCAGAGTTGATCGAGATGGAACAAAAACCGGCCAAGCAGGAACGGCGTATCCCATGCGTCCTCAAACTCCACATGCAATACCGAGGCCGGTATCCGAGCGATCCCGAATTCGTACTCCCCAATTGGTATCGGGATTTTGAGGTCGCAGACAAGACAACTCTCGAACAACTTGCAGGGGTAATACTCCAGATCCTCGGCTGGGTGGAGGACCACCTCTACGAATTCAAAATTAACGGTCGCCGCAATGTGAATTTTGGCAATGACGGCGATTACATTGTCGACGCCATTCCCGCTTGGCAACCGCCAGTCGAGAAGCCGCCAGTCACCGTGTGGGCCACCGCGCTCCGTGTATGCCTTACGGTTGTAACGCATGCATATGCAAGGTGTGGAATGGAATCCCTGCGGATACAAGCGCTTCGTGCCCCGTTCAGTCCTGTCGCAACTAACAAATTCCACGGTCGGAGGATGAAGCGGGTACTCCCTGCATTCGAACGCCACATAGAAAGGCTCGCCGTCGCGGTTTCTGAACGTCACGTAGAAGCAAAGGTTATTTTCGGTCAACGGCCAACAGGCGCTAAGTGAGCGCCTGATTTTTGTAGGGCTCGGTGGAATATTTTCACAATGAGTTACAATAGTGATAGCATTTCTCATCAGGTGAATGAATTTCACGGGCTAAACGCGGTTCAGTTTTTGAGGCGAGGTGTCAGTTTTTCACGAAAATTGGGCATGAACAACTGGATTTCACAACCGGTGAGCCATATTCACGGTCGCGCGCTTCCGGAGCCTGCGATACCTGTGGGGTATGCAGCCCTGATTGAACGCTTCGGATTATCCGTTCCTGTGCCACCTCGGCTGGCCGCAATTGCTGAGCGTCATCACCCAGTGTCTAATCAATCCTGGAATCTGCTGACACCACGCCATCGTCCGCCCAACACACTTGAAGGTCAAATCGTTTTCGCTTTGAAGTGGGAAGGTCTGGACCTTGGCGTCCTTGGGGCACTATTCAAAGTTGTCAAACCTGAGGAAATATCCGAGCTTGTACGGGCTACACCCACCGGTTCGTTTGCACGGAGAATCTGGTTCCTGTACGAATGGCTCACCGGACGCGAACTCGATGTGCCGGATCCCGGAAAGGTTCGACTTGTGAATGTTGTCGATACCGAACAACAAGTCGGCCTTAACAAAGGTACAGCGTCGCCTCGCCACAAGGTCATCGACAATCTGCCGGGCACACGCCGGTTTTGTCCCATGATCGGGTGGACACAGGCGCTTCGAGCAGCCGTCGCGAAAGGACTCGACGTCCGCGCCCGAGAAATCATCGGTCGAACCCGAAAGGACCTTATCACCAGAGCGGCCGCCTTTCTTCTCCTCAGTGACTCGAAATCATCTTTCGCGATCGAGGGCGAAAGGCCGTCGAGCGCCCGCGCGGCGCGGTGGGCTCGCGCAATCGGGGAGGCAGGTGTTCGCCCGATCACGATTGACGAACTGGAACGACTTCAGCGCGTCGTCATAGGCGATGCACGTTTTGTGAAACTCGGACTCCGCGATGAAGGTGGATTCGTGGGGACTCATGACAGGGAAACACAAGAACCGGTTCCCGACCACATCAGCGCTCGCCCCCAGGATCTTCGAGATCTGGTCGGTGGCATCATTGAGTACGATGGCCGTTCGCTTACTGGTGGTGCTGATCCTGTCAGTGCGGCGGCTGCTATCGCATTTGGATTCGTCTATGTTCATCCATTCGCCGATGGTAATGGCCGGTTACATCGGTGGTTGATTCATCATGTGCTCGCGACTGCTGGTTATAACCCTCTCGGCGTTGTGTTCCCAATAAGTGCAGCCATTCTTCGGAGAATCGATGAGTATCGAACTGTGCTCGAATCGTACTCTGCTGCGATGCTGCCATTGATCGAATGGCGTGCCACTCCCGACCACAATGTAGAGATTCTGAATGAAACCGCCGACTACTATCGCTACTTCGACGCAACGGCACAAGCCGAATTTCTTTATTCATGTGTCGAAGAAACAGTAGAGCAGGATCTGCCACAAGAAATCCGTTTCTTGCAGGCATTCGACAAATTCTCGGTGGCCGTAAAAGAGATCGTCGAGATGCCGGATCGAGAAATCGAACTGCTTCGCGGCTTTCTGGCTCAGGGAAGCGGACATCTGTCAAAACGAGCTCGGGAAAAAGAATTTCGTGCTCTCACTGACGAAGAGGCAACGCAGGTCGAGGTTTTGTACAACGAGCTTTTCGGAGAGTTCGACCGCAAAGCGGTGTGAACGAACTTGAGGTTCTCCATGGGGTCTCTTTGTTGCCTGCTCACGCACCGCCCTTCCCCGCCTTTCGCCCAGATGGGAGCGTGTGTGCCGAGTGTGTGTAGCGCCTTAGTTCTATGCGTTCTATGCGTTCTATGCGTTCGGTGCGCTAGTAGAATTCGTAAGTTACGGAAACACGGAGGATTAAAAGTTCAAGTCCCCCCTCCGGCATCCTCATTTCACAGCAGTTCCAAGCCGACCACTAAAACCTCCCAGAGTCACAAGATTTTCGTTTGCCTGTTTTTCGCCCGCGGTCGTAGCGCGGTTTGAGTCGAGAGCAACTGTTTCTTTCGCCTCTTCCGTCTGCGCTTGGGTGACGGTGCGGAAAGCATGCGTTCATATCGCATCGTCGTGGATATGTCTCGATGGCCGAGCAACTCCTGAACTGTCCGAAGATCAATCCGATGCTTGACCCACTGAGTAGCCCGGAGGCGAACAAAAACGTAAGGACAACCGATCATACGCGGCAATGAACGGAGGAGTTCAATCGCATAATCCGACAGCGGTATATGCTGCGCCTTGTAGTTCACAGTGAGCATTCGTTGATTCAAGTTAACGAGTCCCATTGAGAAGAGGCCCTCCGTCATTCTCAACACGGTCTCAGCGAGAACGCCAACATAGGCTCCGACAACATAATCCACGTCGAGCACAGCCTGTTACTGAGGGAAGCTAACGCTCTCTCAATTTTGCTAGAATAACGCCATGCGCCGTCCACTTCTGATCGCCGTTCTGTGGGCCATTGCCTTGTGGCCAGGGAGCCTGGAAGCTCACTTCCGAGGTGCGAGCCACAGAGACGGTTTTCATTCTCGCAGCGCGAGCGTTGTCATACCTGAGCGTCTGGGAGCAGTTATATTCGGCGGCCCCGCGATGATGCCGGCGGTTGCTTTCGACAGACGCTACTTCAGGATTCCGCTCGCTGGCGCACCGTATTCATTACCACCAGCCGACGTGTTTCAGCCGTTCGTCTACGCCTCACCGATTTATACCGCCGAACCTTATGGCCCGATCCAAGCAATCCCCTCGCATGACTCAAAACAGGTGAACGAACTTTTATATGAAGTGAAGCGACTCACGCGAGAAGTTCAACGGCTGCGCGAAGAACAGCGCCAATTGCGTCAAACCCCACCAGAACCCCCGCAGTCTACCCAAGAGACTTCTCTCCCCATGGTGCTGGTATTCCATGATGGTCGCCAGATGGAAGTTCAGGGTTATGCGATTGTGGGCCAGACACTCTGGGCTTTTACAGAACGAAGTTCCACCCAAATTCCGATCGCAGATTTGGATCTTGAAGCAACTCAGAAATTGAATGCAGACCATGGCGTCCGTTTCCCACTGCCACGGAAGCCCTAGCAGCCCGTGGCAGAACACCTGTTGCTGAATAATCTGGGTCGATTCTAAACGATTTATAAGTAAGTTTCGGGCAGTCTGAGCACTTCTGCCACGGGCTGCTAGCGGGCACTTGGCCTGTTCTCGTGCGCGATGCCAATCCAAACCGAAATTACTTACCACTTCCGAGGGACACCGGCGGATTTCGAGAATCGTCAGTGGGTTCGGACGAGCTTGTCAGTTCGGGCGAGCGCGGCGTCCGGCGATGCGCTCATCGGCGGAGGCCCAGCCCGCATCGAAAGGGAAGCCGGGCTCGTCGATATCAATGACCAGCGGAGCATGATCCGAGGGTACAGGCTTTCCTTTGCGCGCCTCACGGTCGATCTCGGCCCAGACGATGCGCGGCTTTAGCGATGTTGTGACCAGCAGGTGATCGATGCGCATGCCGAAATTCATGTGGAAGTTGCCTGCGCGGTAATCCCACCAGGTGTAACGCCCCTGCTCGGAATGGCGCAGCCGGTACGCGTCAACGAGTCCGCCACGGCAAAGGCCGGCGAACGCCTCCCGCTCGCGCTCGGAGACGTGGGTTCCACCATGACAGGCTCGTGGGTCCCACACATCAACGTCTTCGGGAGCCACATTGAAATCGCCGCCCATCACGAGCGGTGTGGTGGCGTCGATGGCCTCGTTCAGCCATCCGGCGAGCCGATCGAACCATGCCAGCTTGGCCTCGTAAAACGGCGAGCCCACGATCCGGCCGTTGGGCGCGTATATGCAGACAACGCGTATACCACTGCATTCTGCGGAGATCATCCGGGCCTCGGCGAGCGGTTCGTCGTCAGCGATGTCGGGCGTTCGCGCGGGACGCAGCGGTTCGCCGAAATTCGTGATAACGCTGTCGAGACCGCAGCGGCTCGCGATAGCGACGCCATTCCATCGGCCTTCGCCATGATGAACCAGCGCGTAGCCGGCCTGCCGGAACACGTCGACCGGCGCGTCTCGGTCGGCCAGCTTGGTTTCTTGCATCAGGAGCACGTCGGGTTTGGCGCGGTCGAGCCACCATGTCACCTTCTCCAGGCGAGCCTTCAGTGAATTGACGTTCCAGGTAGCGATGCGCATACATATAGACTACCCGATTCATGCTCTGATTTTGTTCCAGGGTGCGTTGGAGAGGGAGTATTATCTGCTTTCCCAAATTCGAGGGCACAACGAGGAGGAAATATGGCCAGAACATTGTCGGGTATTTCGCTTTTGCTGATTCTTGTGGCGCTGACGCAAGCCGCTCCGGTGGCGCGCCAGGCGCCGGCGGCGCAGCAATTCCCGCCGGGCTACATCGATCCGCGCCCGATTCTGGACGCGGCCCGTAAAGCTATTGGTACTGACGCGCTGCATTGCGTCACCATTTCAGGAACGGCCTACGACGGCGCGGTGGGCCAGCAGAAGGAGGCCGGGAAGAACATCGACTGGCCGCGAATCGATTCTTTGGCCAATTACACGCGGACCATGAATTGGGACAACTGGACGATGAAGGAAGAGTTCGATCGAAAGCCAGGACTTGCCCCGGCAATGTGGAAGTACGGTATCGGCTGGATCGACGGCACCGGTATGCAGAAGAATGCGCACGAAATCTTCATGCTCAACGGTAAATATGGATGGTACATGGATGGCGCAAACGGCAAACCGACGGCTGTGCCGCCCGACATCGCCGAGATCTGGCCAGTGGAGTTGGTCCTCAACCCGCACGGCTTCCTCAAAGCCGCTCAATTGCCTGGTGCGAACCCCAAAGCCGCATGGCGATGGGAATTGGGAGAGTTGGGACGCGACGGTCCGGAGGTACAGCCGGAGATCACGCGAATCGTTTCCATCATGTACGGCAAATATCGGATCGATGCCACCGTCAACAAGGAGAACATGCTCCAAAGGCTTCACACATGGGTGCCGGATCCTGTGCTTGGTGACATGAATTACGAGCATGAATTTACAAACCAGAGCTACATCGACGCCGGCAACGGCATCAAGTTCCCCACCGTCTGGCATTCGCATCAGGGCTGGGATGACAACTTCAACTCCCAGAACATCAGCGCGGGACACAACGCCTTCGGCGGCCCGATTAAAGATGTTAAACCGAATGTCTGTCCGGACCCTGTCGCCGTTCCAGACGTTGTGCGGAATGCGACGTTTCCTGTTCGTGTAGAAACGACGAAACTGGCCGACGGCGTGTATCTCCTGGGTGGCGCGACGCACAACAGCGTGGCGATCGAGTTCAACAATTACAGCGCCGTCTTTGAGGCGCCTCTGAATGAGGAGCGAAGTCTTGCAGTCATCGAAGAAGTGAGAAAGCTCATTCCGAACAAGCCGATCCGCTTCGTGATCAATTCCAATCAACATTTCGATCACGCCGGTGGTTTGCGGACTTATGTCCATATCGGCGCCACGATCATCACCCATTTCAAAAATTTTGAATTCTACAACCATGATTTCATCAACTACACGCCGCGGACATTGAAGCCCGACATGGTTTCGCTGTGGCCGCCGACTGAACTGGCGGAAGGTTATTACTGGGAAACGGTCCGGGAAAACTATGTGCTGACCGACGGCACGCGGAACCTGAACATCTATTACGTGAACCCGCTGCAAAAAGTCGAAGGTATGTTGATGGCGTATCTGCCGAAGGAGAAGCTCTTACTGGAAGCCGATCTCGTCGATACCAACGAACCGCTTCCCACCACGCTCAGCCGTGATCAACAGAATTTCGTGAAGGCCGTGCAGCTATTGAAGCTGGATCCGGCCCGAATCGTTCCCGTGCACGGGAAGCCGATTCCGTGGCCGGATTTTGCGAAAATCGCCGCTAACAAATCCAACTAACGAAGTCCCGCTGGGGAGTTAAAAAAGCGGAGGTGATATGACTCGCATTTCAACAACACTTTTGGCCGTCGTGGCGTTGGCTGCCCTGACGGTGCTCGCCGCAATCGAGCTGCAGCCTTCAATGGCACAAGCTCCGGCCGCATCCGGCGTCGTCGCGCTTACGGGTGCGCGCATTATCGACGGCACCGGACGCGCGCCGATTCAGCAAGGCACAGTTATCCTGAACAAGGGCGTCATCGAAGCCGTCGGTACGGCGGCAGGCGTCAAGATTCCGAATGGCGCCACGCGAGTAGATCTGTCCGGCAAGACGATTATCCCGGGCCTGATCAACGCGCACGCACATCTGAATTTCGATCAAGCAACCAAGCGGCCCGTTCGCGACGACTTGATTCTGCGGCTTAAAACGTATGCAACATACGGCGTTACAAGTACCGTAAGCCTTGGGTCGAGACCGGTGGACGAACTGGAAGGTCTCAAGCTACGTGACGAACAAACCCATATCGCGCTTGACCGGGCGCGGCTTTATACCGGCGGCCTGAATGCAGTCGGCAAGACGCCCGAAGAGGCCCGGAAAAGTGTTGATCGCCTCGCGGACTTGAAGGTCGATGTGATCAAGTACCACATTAACGGTACGCCGAACGACATGACGCCGGATATCTACGGCGCTCTCGTGGACGAATCGAAAAAGAAGGGCCTTCGGACATTCGTGCATGTCTTCTATACAAAGGATGCGAAAAGCGCAGTTGAGAAAGGAACGGACGTCCTGGCGCACAGCATTCGCGACAAGGACGTCGATTCCGAATTCGCTGCTGAGCTCAAGCGCAAGAACATTGGATATATACCGACGCTCACTCGGGATCTGTCCGTGTTCGTCTACGAAACGCGGCCGGCGTTTTTCGATGAGCCGTTTTTCCGGAGAGGTATTGCTCTATATGGCAGTGAAGTCGACCAGCTCATTATCCCGGCAAATCAACAAAAGATCCGCAACGACAAACAAGCTCAGGCGATCAAGCCGGCGCTCGCACAGGCGAATCGTAATCTGAAAATCCTCTCTGATGCGGGTGTCCCGATCGCCATGGGCACCGATAGCGGGGCTGAGGGCAATCCAGGCCGATGGCAGGGTTACTTCGAGCACGTCGAGATGGAGATGATGGTGAAGGCCGGGATGACCCCGATGCAGGTGATCGTCGCGTCGACCGGCGGCGCGGCGCGCGTCACGAAAGTCGATCCCAAGATTGGAACGATCGAGCCGGGCAAATGGGCCGACCTCCTCGTGTTGAATGCCAACCCCCTGGACGATATCCGCAACACCCGGCAGATTCATTCCGTCTGGGTCGGCGGGAATCGGATTGCGGGCAACTAGCGGGAGTTTGTTGTTGGGGGAAAGTTTGTTTGGATCGGACGACGGTGGCGCGGCGGGGACCTTTCTCTCCTTGTGGCGGATAAAGAAGGACGAACTGCTGGATCTGGCGCAGTTCCGCTAGCATTTGTTCCATGGTGAGCCCTGGCCAAGCGGACTGAGATTGTTTGTGGATGTACTGGAGCAAAGAAATACCCAACATGCAGTAGAACGCATGAACGCGAATCTTGCTATCGGTCCAGTGATACATTGGACCCCAACCCAGCCAGTCTCCATCTTTGAGGCCGCGGAAAACCTGCTCGACGTGCTGCTGACCGGAATATCCCGCCACGACTAGTTCAGCCGTCCAGTCCATGCGATTGGTCAATAACAGGGTGCGTCCCAGACGATGGTTGAGTAGTTTCTGGAACGCGGCATGATTGAAATCAAACTGTAAGCGCCAGCGTCCATTTTCCGAATCGAGATTCCACTGGATCAGATCTTCCAGGAACTGTGATGACAACAACCATCGCCGGATCTTGTTGCGGATCGCGGCCTCTTTTAAGCGGCACCCGGGCTTGGCCAGATCCATCGACAGCCGCCGCAACGACTGCAGCACGTTGGCGAGGCTGGTGGTGACGCTATGGAGTTGTTCACTGGCGAAAGAAGCCGAATACTTCAGCACGCACAGATACTCTTGGCCGTGAACGAGCGCGCGCTCGGCAACCGCATGAACACCAGGTTGATCGCTGCTACAGAGCGGCACTTTTTCGATGTCGCGATCACGCAGCTCCGGCGGCGCTTGATTCCAAGGCAAGGCGGAGATCCAGCCGACTCCGGCTTCTTTCAACAACAGTGTGTTATCCAGCGCGGCGGTGCCTTTATCAAAAACAAGGGTGACGGAGGAGCGTTCGATCTGATTGTGATCCAGCATCTTCACAATCCGTTCCAATGCTTTGGGTAGTTCTTCCACATCGGCGACGTTGCCGGCATAAACGTGGTGGCACAAACTGATACCGTTTTCCCCATCCAGCACATAGCTCAATCCCACTTGCCGTAGATTATGCCGACCTTGTTTGTTGTGGCCACGCTGGGCGAGGCGATTGCGGGAATTCGTGCTGGCGGTCCAGGTATAGAAGTTGGTCGTGTCATAAGCCAGCAGCCGTCGGCTCACTAACTGTTTCTGTTTCCAAACAGCCAACAGCCGTAATTGCGCTTGTTCCAACTCATCGCCTCCGCCATGTTGATCGGCTTCGACGTGGATTTCATCAAACGCGTCCCAGAAATCTTGCGAGCGAAAACGCTCGGCAGACAATCCCCACAGGGGTTGCAGAATGCTGGACCGATACCAGTCGGCGACTTCGGTCTTCGGGCCAGGCTGACAAATACGATGGATCACCGCCAGCAACAGATAATGCGCTATCGAGGGGCCCGATCGCGGTTCTGGCCACATCGCTTTGAGCACTCCCCAGACTCCAGAATGCTGTGCGGCTAACCACAATGCTCCGGGAAGTCCGAACTCGCGGGTTGTGGCCGACAGGGGAACCGGAGCGGTACGCTCCTTCAAGAGATCGGCCAACCGGTCGGCTGTTCCCAAATACGTCTGCTGAACGATGCGCGGCTTGCCGTCGACACGGGCGCTCTCGACGACGTAATAATAGAGTTTGTTGCCTTTCAAGAACCAAATCGTCAGCGCCATCTCGTTAAGTATAAACCGCGCACCCGGCAAGTGCCCTGTGCGGGTGACATGAGACGTAGACTGGGACAGATTCCGACCTCGCAGTACTTGGCAGACCCCCTTTAAACCGGCTATCCGTACCCCAAACTGTTTTCCCGGAATATCCTCGTTCTTCGTCGATGGGCTGACCCGCGAAATAACAGAGAGTTCGAGCAAACTTACGTCTTTTCCTAGCTTAGCTAGTTTCTGTCTCGAAACTCATTTGGCCCTGTATTTACAGGGGTTCCACGCACGTTTTGCGGTTTTAAATTCACCACGCCGTGGCGCGTTTACCTGGGAAGTCGTGATTTTGACCGCTTCAATTTATTTCGCATGGCCGTCCGTTCTTCGCGCAGGCGCAAGCTGGATAGCTCCGCCGACAACGTAATCCACTCGTCGACGAGTTGGCGAAGTTGACGGTAGTTTTCCAACTGTTGTTGGACCTCGACGAGGTCCTCCTCGCGGACAAACTGACTGGAACTCTTACCGTGCCGCGTAAAGCTGATCTGGTAATAGGGGCCATGCTTGACTGGAGGATCGGCTTTGCAGCGGCAATTGGGGTTACCGCAGATGTTGTACTGTTTCGAGAGAGCGCCAGGGCGTAAATCGCCCAACTGGCTGATCTGATGCTTGAGCGATTGAATCCGTTTTTCGAGAGACTCTGCGGAAACGGCCATGACGCGCAAATTCTCGCGCATCGCGAGAAAAATCGCCATCAGAATGGACCAGTTTTGGCCGACAGCCTTATGAAGCTGTCGGCATGAGAGACGCCGATCCTCAAATCACCTTTGCCGATCTGGAGTTTCTGCAACAGGGCCTCCGGCTGGAGCCACTGCTGCAGAAGATTTCCGATTTTCTGGATGACCATAACGAACTGGTGGAACTGGTCCGGTTGGATCTGGAACGGGGTTTGAAGAAACCGGAAACCGGCCGGCAGGGATTAACCCCGGAGCAAGTTCTGCGTTCGCTGATCTTGATGCGCGTCAAGAATTGGGATTACCGGGAACTGCGCGAACGCATTAATGATGGATATACATTGCGAAAGTTCACTGCCTTCTACAGCCAGCCGGTTCCGCGGCACAATGCCTTCAACCAGGCGTTTAACCGGCTGAGTTCCGCCACCGTAGAGCGCCTCAATGACGCCATCATTGAAGCCGCCGTCGATGACGGTCTGGAGGATGGCAAAAAGCTTCGCGTCGATACGACGGTCGTGGAAACCGATATCCATTGGCCCACGGATGCCACCCTGCTCTGGGATACGGTCCGCGTTCTGACACGCTTGATCGGCCGACTGCGCGAGATGGTTCCCCGGAACGTGCCGCGTTTTCCCAGCCGCAAGCGGGCGGCGCGAAAACGGATGCAAAAGCTCCAGCGCATGACGGCTTCTGAACGTGCAAGCCAACAGGTCCGCACCTACAAACAACTGCTGGCGATCACTGAAGAAGTCCTGGCC
>Ga0209376_1004048_pt1 | contig 12897 bp, 9 predicted proteins | sample GraSoiAngelo_134_FD_185891 | JGI IMG/M metagenome (GOLD analysis project Ga0209376, IMG submission 185891) | Grasslands soil microbial communities from the Angelo Coastal Reserve, California, USA - 14_0929_05_30cm (SPAdes) (version 2) | ecosystem: Environmental > Terrestrial > Soil > Grasslands ... | reverse complement strand
CGTCGTTGCCGATCACTTGCGCAGACACCATCATGACCGATTCGCACATCACCGGGTTTACCTTGCCCGGCATGATCGAGCTGCCCGGTTGCGTTGCGGGAAGTTGAATTTCGCCGATGCCGCACCGCGGTCCGCTGCCGAGCCAGCGAATGTCGTTTGCGATCTTAAACAAGCTGACCGCAATCGTTTTTAGATGACCACTCACTTCAACAACCGCGTCCTTTCCGCCTTGCGCTTCGAAATGATTCTTTGCCTCGTAAAAGGCGATCCCGGTGCGCTGCCCCAAATGCCGCAGCATTTTGCCGGGAAGATCGACATGGCGATTTAGCCCTGTGCCGACCGCTGTTCCGCCGAGCGCAAGCTCGTGCAAAGCATCCATCGATTTTTGCGCGCGCTCCCTGGCGTAGGTAACTTGCTGGGCGTAACCGGAAAATTCCTGCCCCAGCCGGATCGGTGTCGCGTCCATCAAATGGGTCCGGCCGATCTTGATGATCTCCCAAAATTCTTTCGCTTTGGCTTCCAGTGCGACGCGTAATTTTTCCAAAGCCGGAATGAGACAGTTTTTTAACTGTTCCGCCGCGCTAATGTGGATCGCGGAGGGAATCACGTCATTGCTCGACTGACCCATATTGACGTGATCGTTGGGATGAATCAGTTCACGCGACCCGATTGGTTTGCCAGCAAGTTGCGCGCAGCGATTTGCGATTACTTCGTTCGCGTTCGTATTGGTGCTTGTGCCCGAGCCAGTCTGAAAAATGTCGAGCGGAAAATGATCGTCGAGCTTTCCTTCGACGACTTCCTCGGCTGCTTGCACGATCAACGCGGACCGCTCCGCATCAAGCAAGCCAAGATCATGATTGGCCTGCGCGGCCGCCCATTTGATCAAGCCCAAGGCGCGAATAAACGGTCGCGAAAACCGATAGCCGCTCACTGGAAAGTTAAGGACCGCGCGGTGTGTGGAGGCACCATGCAGTGCCGACGCCGGCAGGGACATCTCGCCCATCGAGTCTTTTTCTGTGCGCGTCGGCCTGTCCGTCATGCCGAGCTATCTGCGCCAACGCCAATCGGCGTCCGCTGCGCGGCGCGGTACTCCCAGCCATTCAGCGATTGCGCCGATTGCGCCTTCTGAAAAACGGTGATGAACATCGGCGGTATATTTTGCAGGAAATATTCCGATTCAGCGTGCTCGAAAAGCGTCGCGTGCTGCTTCAGCTCGTTGGTTACCTGATAAATGATGAAACTGCCGCCCGGCGCGAGCGCGTCATGCGTTTTTTGCAGGAGCGCGCGTTTCTTGTCGATCTTGAGAATACTGAACGGAATGCCCGAAAGAATGTAATCGCAGGAGGCGAATCCACGACGCTCCAACTCCTGCGGCAAACGCGCCGCATCTCCATGGACAACATGCACGCGCCGATCGCCGGCGAATTGCCGTTCGAGAGCGCGAGAGAGGGCCGGATCCAACTCAAACAGGAGCAAATGCGAATCCGAGCTCATCCGTCGTGCAATCTCGCGTGAGTGCACACCTTCGCCCGGGCCGTACTCAGCGATCACGCGTGGCTGGCTGAAGTCCATCTTGCTGGCAACCCGTTCTACAAGCGCTTTCGAGCTGGGGACAATCGACGCGATTTGAAATGGCCGTTGCAGAAAACGCTTAAAAAACAGTGCACTCACGAGACGCGCACAATCGTCTCGCACCTCCAAGTTGTCCAGTGGTGAAGTAACTATTGACTCGCCGAGCCGCGACCCCGCATCTCTCGGTTCTGTAGATACGCTTGAACTGCAGTTCACCCCTTAGCGGGGACATTACGACGAGTATCTATGTTTGTAGTTCCGAGAGATGTCGGGATTGACGAGGCTCTCTTTAGAATGTGACGACGACATCCATCGCGGCGGTGAGCATGTCGCGGTCCGATCGAATCGTTGAATGGTCGTGTTTATTCAGAGAGCGATCGTAGCGGAACCTTGACAAGGTAAAAACTGTGCGTCCGGTGGAAGTTGGAATTCCGCTGTTCCGAAATCAGAACCTCCGCGGGCTTGGGTTCAACTTCTCACCACGCCACTCGAATTCGCAATGCTCGAGGTATACCCTTAAGCTGCCCGGCTTTCTACGCGATGAAACGTACAGCTCAATTGTATTTGATCATTGTCAGTATTGTCGGCCTGGGCATCTTCTTTATCCTGCATCTGGGCAGTCATCTGCCTCCACCGATTTCTTCAATCTCAGCTGAGGCTGCGGCACAAGCTACTCCTCACGTAACCGATGCTAGTAACTCCTCGTTTTTCGCTTCGGTGGAGTCGAGCTTGCGCCAGAACGGCGCCAATCCGCTAAGCCGGCTCTTTTTGCAGCTCTTTGTCATAATTGGCGCTTCTGGTGTGGTTGGCTGGATCTTTGCCCGCTGCGGGCAACCTGCGGTTGTCGGAGAAATGATGGCGGGCATCCTTCTCGGACCCTCGTTTTTCGGCCTGCTGGCACCCAACGTATTTCACTTCGTTTTCGCTACGTCATCTCTGGATACACTAAGGCTCTTTAGTCAGATTGGGGTATGCCTGTTTCTGTTCACCGTGGGGATGGAACTGGACGTGTCGGAGGTGCGACACAAGGCGCAGACTGCGGTGGTCGTCAGTCATTCCAGCATCGTCATTCCCTACTTTTTGGGTGTAACTCTGGCGTTGTTCTTATACAGCCACCTCGCGCAACCTGGGGCCTCATTTCTTGCCTTCGCCCTGTTTATGGGGATCTCCATGAGCATCACCGCCTTCCCTGTGCTTGTTCGTATCTTGCAAGACCGCGGTATTTTCAAAACGTCGCTCGGAAGCACCGCCACGGCCTGCGCCGCGGTGGATGATGTGACTGCATGGAGCATGCTGGCCTTTGTGGTAGCTATCGCGCGAGCAACCAGTGTAGGTGGAGCAGCCTTCAATCTCGGTCTCGTACTGGTCTTTATCGCGCTCATGCTCTTCGTCATCAAACCAAAGCTGCCAAGTTGGCTTGGGCAGCCGGCCCTAGAGCGTCCTGACCCGAGTAAAGCGGTGCTAGCTGTTGTTCTTGGGGTGGTGCTTGTTTCTGCGCTGAGCACGGAACTCATCGGGATTCATGCGCTTTTCGGGGCCTTTCTGGCAGGAATAGTCATGCCAACAGCAGGGGGTTTTCGCGACAAGTTGGTTGTACGGGTTGAGAACCTAAGCGCCGTCCTGCTCTTACCCGTATTCTTCGCCTTCACCGGTCTGCGCACCCAAATCGGCCTCGTCAACAGTGCTCAGGATTGGTTCATCTGCTTGGTCATCATCGGGGTAGCCACTGCGGGAAAGCTCGGTGGAAGCGCCCTGGCTGCCCGCCTAACCGGTATGGACTGGTGGGAATCGCTTCAACTTGGCGCACTGATGAACACGCGGGGACTGATGGAACTCATCGCCCTCAATATCGGCTATGACATGGGCATCCTCTCACAGCGCATCTTTACCATGCTCGTGATTATGGCTCTCGTCACTACTGTCATGACCGGACCGCTAGTCGCTTTTTTTGGAAAAGAACAGCGGATGCCGTGAGCGTGATCCGAACCATTGCTTGGAACTATCGAATGCCGTCAGCGAGAGCGAGTTGCGCTCTGATTCTTGCTGTTCGTTCGTTGCAAGGTTAAGATGCCGTCTGTTGTCCCATTGCAGGTGGGGGCGCAGTCGTTGCGATTGACAACTTGATGCAAAGGGAAGCTCCAGCTGTTATGTCGGAACGCCGTTTTGGGATCGGCCACCTCAGAACTAGCCGACTTTTTACACGATGAAGCGCACAGCCCAGTTGTATTTTTTTGTAGTCAGTGTCATGGGCCTGAGCATCTTCTTCATGCTGCATCTTGGGAGTCAGGTGGCTCCGCCCGTTTCTCCGATGTCAACCAAGTTTGTAGCACACAGTACTGAGCACTTAGCTGACATTGGCGACTCTTCGTTTTCCGCTTCGGTGAAATCCAGCCTGCAGGAGAATGCCAATGACCCTTTGAGTCGGCTCTTCCTGCAACTTTTCGTCGTTATCGCCGTTTCTTATGCGGTTGGCTGGATCTTTACGCGTTGTGGGCAGCCTGCGGTGGTAGGGGAGATGATGGCGGGCGTCCTTCTTGGTCCCTCGATCTTCGGTCTTCTGGCACCCAACGCATTTCAGTTTGTTTTCGCTCCGTCGTCCTTGGGGGCGCTGAGGCTCTTTAGTCAGATTGGGGTATGCCTCTTCATGTTCGCCGTGGGTATGGAGATGGACATGACAGACCTGCGGCGCAAGGCGCACACCGCAGTAGCCGTCAGCTATTCCAGCATCGTCGTTCCGTATTTTTTTGGCGTGCTGCTAGCGTTGTTCCTCTATGGCCGCTTCGCCCAGCCAGGAGCGTCGTTTACAGGCTTTGCCCTGTTCATGGGGATCTCCATGAGCATCACCGCCTTCCCTGTGCTGGTCCGTATCTTGCAAGACCGCGGTATTTTCAAAACGTCGCTCGGAAGCACCGCGGTTGCCTGTGCTGCGGTGGGTGATGTGACTGCATGGGGCATGCTAGCCTTTGTGGTAGCTATCGCGCGGGCAACCAGCGTTGGCGGTGCGGCCTTCAGTCTCGGTCTCGTACTGGTCTTTATCGCGCTCATGCTCTTCGTCATCAAACCAAAGCTGCCAAGTTGGCTTGGGCAGCCGGCGCTAGAACGTCCTGACCCGAGTAAGGCGGTGCTGGCTGCCGTGATTGGGGTGGCGCTTGTTTCTGCGCTGAGCACGCAACTCATCGGGATTCATGCTCTTTTCGGCGCCTTTCTGGCGGGAATAGTCATGCCAACAGCAGGCGGTTTTCGCGACAAATTGGTTGTACGGGTTGAGAACCTAAGTTCCGTTCTGCTGCTGCCGCTGTTCTTCGCCTTTATCGGCCTGCGTACCCACATTGGTTTGTTTAACGGTGCCAGGGGTTGGCTCATCTGCTTGGTCATCATCGGGGTAGCCACTGCGGGAAAGCTCGGTGGAAGCGCCCTCGCTGCCCGCCTAACCGGTATGGACTGGCGGGAATCGCTTCAACTTGGCGCACTGATGAACACGCGGGGACTGATGGAACTCATCGCCCTCAATATCGGCTATGACATGGGCATCCTCTCACAACGCATCTTTACCATGCTCGTGATTATGGCTCTCGTCACTACTGTCATGACTGGACCGCTAGTCGCTTTTTTTGGAAGAAAGCGGCGGATACCTGCAGCGTGATCCACCCCTCTTGACCTTCGGACAGGACGAATGCAAACATGACTTCGCCTGAAATCCCTGCTGCCGCTTTCTAGCCGATTAGAATATTCCAACGCCTTCTTCAGATTGAATTGCCAAGGACACCTGACGATGCGGACGCAGACGGATCGCGCGAAGTTGTGCCGACCCGCGAGGCGAGCAGCGCCTGCGCCCGCTTGAAGTCATCCGGTATTCCGATGTCGATGAAGAGCCCTGTGCAAGCCAACCCATAAACTCCGCGATTGAGAAGACGGGGAAAAACGTCCCTCTCCAGTGAGATCGCTGTCCCAGCTGGCAAGTCGCGCACGATCTGTTTTCCAACCAAATAAACGCCGGCGTTGATCAGGCCGGGGCCAGCTCTGATACCCTTTTCGAGGAACTGGGTGACGCGGCCGTCCTGATCGAGTGCCACACTCCCATAGCGAGTAGCATCGGCGACTGCCTCCACTACGATCACCATATCGGCATCTTTGGCCGTGAACAGTTCCAGCATTGGAACAAGGCTCCACTCCACGTAGCTGTCGCCGTTAAGAACAAGAACTGGGTCGCTGATGAGTGGTTCGGCGAGCTTGAGGGCTCCTCCAGTGCCTAGCGGCTCGTGCTCTCTGGAGTAGCGGATATGCATTGCGAGCTTATTTCCACCCCCGAAGTAGCTTTCAATTTTCTCAGCCATGTATCCCGTTCCCAAAATCACGTCACCGATTCCCTGAGACCTGAGCCTATCGAGCAACAGTTGGAGAAAAGGCGTCCCCGCAATTAGTGCCATCGACTTTGGCCGGTCAGCAAGCACCGGGCGGAGTCGGGTGCCGGGCCCACCACAGAGTACGAAAGCGCGAACGGCGCTGCTTGGAACGTCTGGTTTACCCTCCAGTTTTTTCATCATTGTCGCAAAGGAAAAGTAAGCGCCCTGCGATTCAGACTCCACTATGGGAGGCGAGTGCCTAACTAGTTAATCCCTTTAGGATAGCACGAAGCGGGCAAATATAGAATGGTTATAAAGTCGCTTTGTTGAAATGATCAATCGCAGGCAGAGTTTCCCACGGTTCCGGCACTGAACGAGTGAGCATTGCAGAAAAGCCCATTGCCCTCTCCGCGATAGCAACCGAGCGCCGCTTGCCGACTAGATCGCTCACTCAGAGAACGACGCATTCTCTTCGGAGCGAAAAACCGGTACTCTTGAGTCGAAGTCGCTTGACTCTCGAACGCCGGGCTGCAGGCTAGTGGCCATGGAAACCAGGCGGAAATTTGCAAGTCGGCTGCAAGGTTGCATCGAACAGCTATTTCCCAATTGGACGCACCGGCGACACCTGCATAGGTGGGAGCGCCAGTGGATCAACCCCGAATTTAACCCCTTCTGGAAAACCGACCAACCGCAAAAGGAACTCGTCGAAGCGATCGACTCCGGCTGGTTCCCGAAAAATCAACGCGTCATCGACGTGGGGTGCGGGAACGGTCAGGTTAGCCGGTGGCTAGCCGCCCAAGGTTTTGCCGTTCTCGGGCTCGACTACAGCGCCGCGGCCATTGAGAACTGCCGCCGCCTCTCTGCCGGCCACCCCAACGCACCCATCTTTAAAGTCGCCGACCTTTGTCGCGAGGACCTGCGGTTGGAACCGGTTTTCAGCTTGGTCGACCGCGGTTGCTTCCACCGCATCGTCGGGAACCTTCGCCACCTCTTTGCTCAGAACATCGCTCGCGCCACCGTTGAGGGTGGCCATTTCCTCCTGCTTGCCGGCACGTTCAAGGATGCGCGAGTCGTGAACTACAGTGGCGTCCGCTCCGAGCAAAAACTTCGCGAACACGTCGGGGAGATTTTCGGCGACCACTTCCTCATCGAGCGAGCCGAACCCGCTTTAATCAATGCCGTCGAGGGCCAGGAGGGCATGCCAGCCGTAGCCTTCTGGATGGTCCGCAAATCCAAGTCGGCCACGTCTGACTAGGGCCGAAAAGATTGAAGCTGAGCTTGGGTGCGCTTGAGAAAAGGCCGCTCCGCTTGGGAGCCGGCCTCGATCTTTCTGTCTGGCTAAACAACGTGGCCTCCCAAGCTCAGACGACAGGCAATCGCCGCATTGATGTTTCGAGGCGCAGCCCCAGCCAGAAAAGTGACTTCGCGCCATTTGGACGAACACACCAACAGTAGGGCGAGTCCGCAAGTATCGACGGATTGCGCACCCGACCCTCTCGATCAGCACGGACTTTTAGGTAGTGGAAGCTCACTACCGACTGTCAAGGGAAGACGTCGACGTCCTGGCGGGAGACGCCTTTTTGCTCAAGGGAGAGTTAAGACGGCGTCAGCCCTCTCTAGGAGAAGCGTCTGCTCGAACCGGCTTAGCAAAAGGCAGCATCAGAGAAGCCATTGGCTTTATTGGCGCCCGGGTAAACTACAGCTCTGGTACTCCAGAGCGATCAAGTTTCGCGTTTGGCCGAAAACGTGGGAATACCCTCCTGGGCCGAAGCTTTGGCTTCTGCTGTCGGCGCGGTCGGCGTTTTGGTCGCAAGTAACTCTCCCAGCCGCCGCAGGGTCGCAAAGTTTTCCGCTATGAGCTCCTCGTCCTCAACCCGATAACCCAAGTCACTTTCCAAAAATGCAACCAAGCGGATCAGGCCGAGCGAGTCAATCTGTAGCGGCTCGTCAGGATCAGTTATTGGTGGCAAAGAACCGCGATTGTTGTCTATGTACTCCTTAAGTTTCTGTGGTATTTCCATGGTAATAATTGGTAGCTGTTCACAAAGGGGCGGCAAATCACCGCGCCCCCATCCATTGCTCGGTCGTCGCGACGGGGGAATTAGGTTCCCAGAGAGCCGCCCGCTCCGGGTGAAAGCGCGAACCGATTGGCACAGAGTAGACATCCTGGTCATACTCGCGCGTGCGCTTGAGCATCTTGCGGAAGGCGACGACGGCTGGTGAAGGCTGGTGCTCAGTTGGATAGATCCGACCGGCAAAGGCATCAGTCAATTGGTCGGGATAGCGATGATAGACGAAGGTCGCGAAGGCGAAGGGTTGTTCCCAGAACAGATCGATCATGTCTTCAAGATTATCGATCCCTTTCTCGCAGAAAACCTGGTGCTCGGCAAATGGGTTATCCCCGTTTCGCCTCTTGCCCTCGAGATACTCGCGGACAAGCGGCGCGGCGAACTCCGCTTCGCGCATGGTCACGGTTAGTCCGAAAGAAAATATCGGATCGATGAAACGGTGCGCATCACCGATGCAGATAAAGCCTTTCCCGCAGAAGCCCCGCACCTGGTAGGAGTAGTTGGGGATAACATGCACCTTCTCAACCAGGTTCATCTCAGGTATGCGCTTCCGAACCTCCGGGTTGATGTCGTAGAGCTCATTCCGGAAAAACTCTTCGGGAGTTTGCTTTTTGGCCAGAAAGTCCGCGCGAGGCGTGACCATTCCCACACTGACAACGTCCCCGTCGATCGGAATGAACCACGCCCAATGAAACTTCTTCGCGTAGAAGATCAACGTATTGTCTTTCGCGTCCTCGCCCGAAATACCTGGGCCACGGACGGCGCCAGTGACTTGCGAGAAAAAGGCGACCTGCTTGTCATAACTGCCGACATATTTCGGGCCAGTGACGCGCTGGTTGGCGAGAAAGGTTGCCTGGCCCGAGCAATCGAGAACTATCTGGGTTTCGATGTCCTCGCTCTTACCGTCAGGCCAGCGAACGGTTACGCCTCGCACCGCGCCGTCATCGGCCAGTAGCGGCTTTGTCGCCGTCCCCCGCATGACGGTCGCTCCCCGTGTCTCGGCTTCCTTTAGCATCATCGTGTCGAAATCGCTGCGCCGCACCTGCCATGTGGTTGAGAATGAGAGATTCCACTCCTTATCGCGGGCCGAAACGGGGACATACCAGGAATTGACGCCGCTCGTGCCGAAGACCTTGACGCCGTGCTTGACGGGGTGCTCCCTTTTTACCATCTCATCCTCAAGGCCGAGTCGTCGAAGGCTCTGACCCCCTTCACCTGTCAGCGATTCGCCAATGTGATAGCGCGGGAACTCTTCCTGTTCGAGGATGACTGGCTTAATTCCTTCCCGAACGAGGAACATTGCCGTCGCGGCACCACCCGGCCCGCCGCCGATTATTAGCACATCAGTTTTCATAATTTATTAACGCAATCAGAACCCAAGCGGCAATGTATTAGTTTCGAACTAATACACTGTCAAATCCGCTGGTGTTTCGAGCAAGCCAATCGCCGGGGGAGCATCTACTGGCAACTAAGATTAGTAACAGTTTTGTTACGTTTGTCTCCAGAGGATTGATTTGTCTCAACTCTCCTGCGGAGCGGAACGGCCTGTCTCCGGGCCAGAGGCGTGTTCTCTGAAAAGCCCTGGCTGGTCGGGAGTGATCGTGTGCAACATGCGTCGCATTTTGATCAATTCCCGAAAGGCTTTGCTGATAACCGCAAACTTACTGCCAGTCGGCTTGCCGTGCCGGCGTGGAAAATGGCTCACCCGCACCTCCTTGACCGTCATGCCAAACTTGGATGCCTGGGCGAAGATTTCCGTGTTAACCATCGCGCCCACCGACTGGATTTGGATACTGTTGAAGACACGGCGGTTGAAGGCTTTGAAAGCGCAGTCAATGTCACGGATCCTGATCCCGAGCACGAGCCGCACGAGGATATTCCAACCCCAGGCAAACAACAACCTGTGCGGCGGGTCCTGTCGCCGGGCTCGGTAACCAGCAACGATGTCGTAGGCATCCGTCTGTTCGAGGAGCGTGGCCACTTCCTTTAAGTCGAACTGCCTATCAGAGTCAGTGAAGAAAATTAGATCATACCGCGCCAGCTTGATGCCGCTCTTGAGCGCGGCACCGTAGCCGCGGTTCCCGACATGATGAACGACACGAACGTTGGACAACTCCTCGCCCAGCCGGTCGCAGATCTCGCCTGTGTGATCTTTGCTGCCGTCGTTCACCACAATGATCTCAAAAATTGGAGCAAGTTTCGGTATGGTCCGATATGCGTCCTCAACGACAGCCCGGATATTTGCCTCTTCGTTAAATGCAGGAAAAATGAGCGATAGCGATTTCATGACGGCGCGAAAATTTACAGGCTACCAGAATCGAGGTGACCGGTGCAAGCGGAAAAAATGAACGTGTCCTGTTGTCGCTGGCTCATCTACTCCGGAACGGATTTGCCACATGGGAGTCAACTTCGCATGACTTAACCGGGAGCGTTCTTGGCAGGAAGATACCGTTTCTCGGCGACCCCATTTTTAATGGCCAAAGGGACGGCATTCATCAGCACATTCGGAGCGCGCTATGACGGCAACGCTGATCTTTCCTATCAGGTAATGACGGGCTTCGAGCAAACGGTTAAATGGTATCTTCCGACAAACGCGTCGGATACCGCTGCAATTCAGGCGCAAGGGGGAAGCTAACCGAACGGCTAATTGGCCCTGGCATCGAAAACAATTATTGTGGCTTACAACGCGAAAACACTCAAAAATGAACCGTTATGAGGTCGCCGTGTTGACGTGGTCAATCGTGGAGACAGTTTCCACGATTGCTGGGCAAACATCGGCACACTGATTCAGATGAAAGATTCGATCCAGACGGCGATTGCCTCGCGCACGTTCGATTGCAGCTACATCGAGGCTGCCCATCGACGCGTCGAGGAGATGCGCACCAGCCCGGCCCATCCCTTGGAGCTGCCGACCGTGGTGGAGCTCGAGCAGGCCTTGGGAGGGAAGGTCGAAAAATGTGAACTATGGACGACTAACTGGCGGAACCGGGTTTATCGAGTAGAGCTGGCGAGCGGCGGTGCCGCATTGGCGAAACAAGTCGTTAGGGGGACTGACGCTATGGTCCAATACCAATACGATCAGTTGGGAGTACTGGCGCGGTTGCAGATTCCCGGGTTGCGCGTGCCAAAGGCGCTGGCGCTACTCCGCGCGAAGCGGGTGTGCGTAATGGAGTTTGCGAGAGGTAAGACTATCCAAGCTCTCGTTTGGGATCGCATTAATGAAGACGACATGATCCTTGCATGCGAGCTCGCCGGGAAAATCCTCGCGCAAATCCAAATCGCCCAGACGGAGCAGATCTGCCCAATGCCCGTCGAGGCGCTCGCGCGCGATCTGGCTGCGGCTCCGTGGCATCTCTCCTCCCGCGAAGAAGCGATTCTCGAATCCGCACTCGAAAGTCTGGCTGGGGCCAAGGTGAGGATCGGTCACGTTTACTACGATTACAAGCCGGCGAATCTTCTGTTCGAGAACGATCAGTTGTCCTTGGTCGATCCGCCCGACGTGTTACGGCAAGGCGTGCTGCTCTGGGATTTTTCGTGCTTCCGCAGCTCCATGCGACGGCATTTGTGGAGGTTCAGCTTACGGCGACCGTTCGATCGCCGGCGTGCGATGATCAAGGAAGCCATTGCTCTCTTCCAGCGCAGCTATCTGGCGAGTTTCGACAAGCTGTGTCCCGAACCCGCTTTGTTCGCAGCGGCAACGACGCTTTTCGAACTGCAGCGCACTGCGGTATTACTAACGATGCAGAGGGGGAAGGTCAATCTGGCGCGACGGAAGATGCCGATCGCCCGCGACGGGTCGCTCGGCAATCCTCTAGCCAACCGAATTACGCTGCTTTACCTGGAAACGGAAAAGCGGTGGCTCTTCCTGCAACTCGCCCGCGAACTGCCCTGACGACGGATCGCTGCGCGGATCTCCGGCTTCCTCTTGGAGTCGCAGGAAGTTTGTAATCCGATCTACTCCCGCGCCCGGTGACCGCCTCACCGATGCCGGGCCCGAACGTGCTGAGGGCAGGATCTTTCTGCGGGGGGTAGTGCAGTCGCGTTGCTGTGCGCTGCAGGAGGAGAAGGGTCGGATATCTCGGTTTTCGAGTCGCGAAAGATTTCTGAGAAAAAGTCTTGCATCGGTTGTGAATAATTGCGAAAAATAAATAATTATGAATAATTATGAATAACTCTCGCGATTTCGCCTGGCGCGTGGAACATCGACAACAAACTGGAATGCGACCTTTCAGAATGCCGGATTTACTCGGCGCGCTGCTTTGCGTTGCCGGGCTGCCTGCGATCCCGGGAAACGCCTTCTCCCAAGTACCTCAAGGGGTCTTTCACGTCAGACCTACACGCATGTCGCTTCGCCTAGGAGGGAATTCTCAATGAAAAGTTTCAGTAAAACTTTCGTGATTTCAGCCGGTCTTTCGGTGACTATGCTCGCCTGCGCCGATCCCGTCGCAGCGCAGAAACCTCATCCTGCCGGCATCATCGATCTGCCGGGAGCGATAGATGCGGATGATCCGATAGGTCCCATTTCCGACCACCCATGGCTGAATGTAAACGTGGACGGGCTCCGGGTCAGAACGGGTTGGGATGATCTTGAGATAGCGGATAATGTTTATAATTGGCCGCTGATTGACGACTGTTTAGCCAATGCCCTCACCAGCGGAAAATTTATTGGCCTCGGGGTGATTTCTGGCCTCGATGCCCCGCCGTGGCTTATGGGCGGTGTCACTTTCACGGATGCCTGGACCACAACGGGTGTGGCAACGCTTACCTCATCCACTGCTAATTTTGTCACCCAGGATGTTGGCAAGGTGATCGTTTGTGACGCCTTTCCAGTGGGCACGACCATCGTTTCCATTATCAGCTCAACAGTTGTGCAAACGTCCACCACTGCGACCAGAACCACTACAAACACACCG
>Ga0209376_1004045_pt1 | contig 12902 bp, 9 predicted proteins | sample GraSoiAngelo_134_FD_185891 | JGI IMG/M metagenome (GOLD analysis project Ga0209376, IMG submission 185891) | Grasslands soil microbial communities from the Angelo Coastal Reserve, California, USA - 14_0929_05_30cm (SPAdes) (version 2) | ecosystem: Environmental > Terrestrial > Soil > Grasslands ... | reverse complement strand
TTCATTCACTTGGCGGACGAGCTCGATTAGTTCCGAATTGTTCCGCCATACCTCGGCGTTGTACAGGCTGTGCAGACCTCGGATATTGATCAGTCCTCGTTTCTGATCTCTCTGTTGAGCTGTGCTGCATAGCTCGCTGTACTGCTGCAACTTCTGATCGTAATCTCTGAGAAGCGGTTCAACCCGCGCATACACAGCAATGTATTCGCTCATGGTTCCGAACTGGCGGTCTTTAATAGCGGCAATCTGGGCACCCAGAGTCCTCAGCTCCGCCTCACTCTGCGCGACCTGGGCGTCCAGTACACGGTCATTGTGCTTCTGAATGGCGAGCGCGACCGCAACGCTGAGCACGACCCAAAAGGAGAATCGACGAACCAGCGATCACCCAAATGCGAAATTTCTTCGCAGCGCCCTTTGGCTCTCGTGTGGCCTCTGGACTCGTTGCCGACTCCGACTGGCCGGCCTCGCTACCTTTAAAGGTCATGTCCCATCCCTTGGAGACGCGTTCACGCGCCGGCCGTTTCGCTGGAAATGTTGCCCGCAATGGGTAAACAGATTCGAAACACGCAGCCCTCTCCATCCTTGCTGGAAAAAGATATCTCACCATCATGAGCTTCGATTGCCCAACGGGTGATAGACAGCCCTAGACCGGCGCCGCCCCATTCACGGGTGCGTGCTTTATCAACCCGATAAAAACGGTCGAAGACGTAGGGCTGATGTTCCGCCGGAATCCCGGGCCCTCGATCAATGACATCGAGACACGCCTTCTTGTCCTCACCCAGATGTACGCGAATGAGAATGCGACTCTCGACGGGCGAATACTTGATTGCATTATCCAGAAGATTGACGATGGCCTGACGAAGAATCAAGCGATCGGCGGAAACAAGCAGATCACCGTCTCCTTCCACGTCTATCTTCTGCCGTTTCTCCTCCGCCAAAACTTCGAGAGTGGAAGCCGCCTCCTCGGCAACGGAAAGGAGAGAAGTGTCAGCGCGATGAAGCTGTACGTGACTGGCATCCGCACGAGAAAGAACCAACAAGCTCTCAACGAGGCGCGTGAGACGGTCTACTTCTTCCAGCATGCTTCCAATCACATCTCGGTATTCCGCGGGACCGTTGGGCTCCTGAAGAGCGACCTCACCGACACTCCGGATGGCGGTCAGAGGAGTGCGCAATTCATGCGATGCGTCGGCAGTGAAGCGCCGCAACTGTTCGAAGGCTCCTTGCAGCCTCCCAAGCATCGCGTTCAATACCGCTCCAAGCCTTCCCAGCTCATCTTCCCGATTTTGGACCGAAAGCCGGGCTCCCAAATCCTGTGCGGATATTTTTTGCGTTTCGCGGGTCATCGCGTCAATCGGTGCCAATGCTTTGCGAGCCAGGGCGTACCCTCCGAAGCCGGCAAGCAATACTCCAAGAGGAAGTCCAATGAGTAGGACGGTGGTGAACTCCCGGAGTTCGCGCCACATGGCTTGCTCGTTGTGGGCAACCCGAAGAATGACTATGGAGTTGTCGAGATGGTGTGGGCTGCTTGCGAGTCGGACTCGTAAACCATTCGGAAGACGCTCGGAGACCGGGGCGACGTCGTCCCTTGCCTCTTTCCGCGAGGGTGGCTCTCCGAGGGCCTGCCCAAGAAGTTGCGGAGTGCGATAGAGGAGATTGCCTTCCGCAGACCAAATCTCGACGAATCTATGAAGGCCGGGATCGCCCTCTTCGCCGTGATGTAGTCGCAGAGTTAAGGACCCGCCGGGTTCCGTCGCGATTTGCCCCTCGACTGTCTCCATGTCTTCTAAAAGGTTATGGTCAACTTGCTCCCGCATGCTCAGGAACAGGAAAAACAGAGATGCGGCCCCATACGCCACAAGCAACGCGGCCAGCACAACCACGTACCAGAGCGTCAGTCGTGATCGGACATTGCTGGGCGACAGTTTCATCCCTCTTCCCGGAGCACAAACCCAACGCCTCGCACGGTATGAATCAGCTTGAGGTTGAAGGGCTCATCCACTTTCCGGCGAAGACGGTTGATGTGAACGTCGATGACGTTATCGATTGGCGTTGCGCGCGTTTCCTTCCACACATCGCGCGCCAACATTTCCCGCGAAACGACCTGCCCTTTGTGCCGGAGCAGATATTCCAGAAGCTCAAACTCCCGGCCTGTCAGTTCCACGGATTGCCCCCGCCGTTTCGCGTTGCGAGTCATCACGTCCATTTCCAAATCAGCAAGTCGTAGCTGGGGAGATTGTTCGGTCCGCCCGCGTCGAAGGAGCGCCCGGACCCGCGCCAACAGTTCCGGGAAAGCAAAAGGTTTCACAAGGTAGTCGTCGGCACCTTTGTCGAGCCCCTCGACGCGATCCTCGATTGCGTCTCGCGCCGTGAGGACCAGGACGTGGGTCTGCAATCCGCGTTTTCTCAGGGTGGCGAGCACTTGCAGGCCGTCCCGACCTGGAAGCATCAGGTCCAGGATGACCAGGTCGAATTCCTCCGCATTCACCAGAAAAAATCCTTCTTCTCCTGTCGGCGCGACAACAACTTCATAGTTTTCGCGCTCTAACCCTTCCCGGAGGGCCCGAGCCACCTTCGCTTCGTCTTCCACGACGAGGACACGCCAATGAGTCTTCGCTTCCTGCATCTTGCTTAGGTCTTCTCTTCTAATCTTGCACCGTATAGATCCAAATCTCCGCGCCGTGATCGGCACGGGCGGGAACTGCCAGGAAAAATCGCTCGAAACCCTTCTTCCCTTTTCCGAAGTACCCTGCCGTGCGCGCGCCCAGCGTCGTGGGCATCTTGGCGAGCAATTGATAGTGGCTGGGGTCGCTTTGTTGAAATGTATAGATAAAACCCTCGCCCCCGGCCATATAGATCCTCTTCCGTCCGGCATCATAGTAGAGGTCATCGGCGTCCTGCACGCTGGGAAGTGCGGTGATCATCTGACCGGATTGCGTGTCGAATACAGCCATGCGCGCCGGTTCGTGCGTTCCGACGAACAAGCGGTGATCCGCCTCGTCGAGCGCCATCGGGAAGTTGTGCTCGAGGGTTAACGGCCAACGGGCGATCGCATGCGTGCTGCGATTGATGACCGCGATCTGTTTCAAGTCCGGCAGGTTGACATAGATATTCGGTCCTGCCGATTCCAATTGGAACGATTCCGGATGCGCTCCCAGCTTGTATTCTTCGTCGGTGCGCTTGTTGGTCGTTGCATCGACAGCCCCGATGGCTGCGGTCTCCTCGTCGCCGTAACCAACGTAGACACGCTTGTTCGCCGCGTCATACCGCAAATTATCGACATCGGCGTGGAAGTCGATTGCCACGATCAGATCGAACGACGTTCCGTCATAGATGTACAGCTTGCCTTTGCTGCTCGCCACAAACAGCTTGTTCACTTCCGCGGCATAGACCACGCCCTGAGGGTTAGGTACGCCCGTGATCGTGTGGTCCAGCGTTCTCCCGCTGATGTCGATGACCTCGACCGTATTGTTGCCCAGCGCGGAGACGAACAGCTTCCTCCCACTCGTGCCAAAATGGTCGAAACGTCCCTTGATGTTCTCCAGCGGGATCGCCTCCGTCAGAACCAGCGGCCGGACAGCCGGAGTTGCCGAACTCTCTTGAGCATGAAACGAAGCCGACCACGCAAAGCAAATCATCAGTCCTGAACAAACGACACGTACTCTTTTCATGCAGTCCTCCTGGGACCTGAATGAATAACCTTACCAAATCACTTTTATCGCAAACTGAATCTGCCGAGACGGTGTCTGTGTAGACGTGATCAGCCCGGCGTTGCCAATCGGACTTCCTGCGGAATCAAAGATATTCCGATTGTCGAGGGGCGGGGCGAAATTCGTGTGATTGAGAACATTAAAGAATTCCGTTCGGAACTGCAGATTAAATGCGTCAGAAACCCTCTTGATATGATTGTTCTTGAATAGCGAAAAATCGAAATTCACCAGTCCAGGACCGATGATCGTGTTACGACCCAGATTGCCGCGAAGTGTAATCGGATTGGGCACTGCGAAGCACTGGGTTTTGATGTAGTGGTTTGGATTGCCAGGATTGACAAGCGAACCGCAACCCGGAGCGGAAACGAAATTCGGCACATCGATATTCGGATCGGTACTCTTCACCCCGAGGGCGTCTCCCCCGAATCCAGGAGTAAACGGCACGCCAGTACTTGCTTCAAAAACTCCTCCTATTTCCCACCCTGTGAGGGCCCATCTACTAGCTCCGTGGGCCCACTTCGGCGCGCTAATTTCCCAGGTGTAATTCACTTCGACGTTGTGTGCGACATCAAAATCCGCCAGACCTCGATTCAGCTTGGTGTTGAACCATAGAGGGCTCGCGACCGAATTCGAGTACTCGTCTCCCACTAGACTCCCGGAGGAGGTATCAATTGTCTTGTCCCAGGTGTACGAGCCCTCAATCTCCGCTCCACTGCCGATCTTTGCCTTTACCTTTACTTGGAGTGCGTCATAGAACGAATTGCCTTGCCAGAGACCTTCGTTGATGAGACCGGCGTTGGCATTTAGCCGCGTGCCACTCCCAACAGGTGAGGGCCAGAGATACCCCTGGGATGTGAGTGACGGCAGAACGATGTCGGCGTCTTCCACGCGAAAGATCTGGTGGACACCCCGCGAACCCACGTACCCTACCCGCAGACTGACATCGCGACTCAGATCGCGCGCTAGCGTCAGGTTCCACTGCATGACGTAATTGCGTCGCGGATTAGGGTCAAAATAACCCTGTCGAAACCCGCCGGAAGAGCCAGCCACAATGGAGAACGCCCCCGTCGGGAACGAACCAGGAGGCAGACTCGTGGCATTCCCAAGTTTGAAAAAGGGCGCCGAAAAAAGCTCGTTGAATTGGATTAGATAAGGCAACGGGAGAACGTCGAACATCCCGAAACCCGCACTCACAGATGTCTTCCCGTCCCGAAAAGGGTCCCACGAAAAACCTACCCGCGGCTCAAAGTTGCGAAGGGTGGGATTGGAAAACAACGGATCACCTAGATGCGGTTGCGCATCGGTAAGGTGCCGAAGAATCGTCAGCTTGCCCTGAACCTCCGTCGGTACGGTCGCCATCTCGTAACGCAAACCCAGATTGACGGTCACGCTCGGGCGCCAGCGCCAGTCGTCCTGAACGTACGTTCCCGCGATGGTTTGGCGCAATCCTCGCTCGGATATCGCGCTTGGAATTGCCGCACTCAGCGAGAATGGTCGATTGCTCAGGAAATCCGAAAGTAGGCTGAACGCGAATTCTCCACCTGGGTTGGAAATCGCAAGAATATTGTCCCGGATGCGCTCCACATTCACGCCGAACTTAACAGAGTGAGGCCCTTTCGTCAGGGAAACGTCGTCCGAGGCCTGGATGGAGGTCCAGTGAAAACGGAAATTCGAAGGTGTCCCTAAACCACCAGAAAAGAACGTAAGCCCCGGCACAATGACCGCCGCCGCATTCAGACTCGGCACGGTCCCGAAGGTCGGGTCAGCGACAAGCGAGTTTCCACTTGGGAATGTCAAACCCGATGTCGTCACCACGCGGTTGATCCCGAAATGAAAAGAATTCACAAGGGCCGGGCTGACCGTGTGCGTCTCATGCAGTGTAAAAACCTGCTTGCGCGAGTCATACCCAGTCCGCTTGTTATTGAATTCATCTGGCTGTCGTACTGTCCCGCTGTCAAACATATACGTGCCCGAGAGCACGTCCTGCGCAGAGAAAGTATGGTCAATCTTGGTTGTAAAGTAATTTTCAGGCGTGACGGTCTGTCCTGCGAAGGTGAATATGCCCGTGTCTCCCGTTCCAGCTACACAGGAAGAAAACGGGCACAGCAAAGCTCCGTTTGGCAGTGGATAGAAAGCCTTGAGAAATCGCGCAACCTGAGAGTCCACTGGAATTGTGGTCGTCGAACTGCAATCCGGAGGGGCGCAGAGATGCCCATCCCGGGCGGCTTGCGATGGAACTGTATCCACCTGCGTGATTCCTTGCGACTGGCGCAAACCTTCGTAGTCAGCGAAGAAGAATGTGCGATCCTTCACGACCGGCCCCCCGATGGATCCACCAAACTGATTCCTATGGAACGCGGGCTTTGCCGTGTCGAAGAAATTCCGGGCGTCGAACACGCTGTTCCGGATGTATTCAAATGCATTTCCGTGGAAATCCTTGGTCCCCGAGCGTGTGGAAGCGCCAATAATCCCGCCCGAAGAGCGCCCGAACTGCGCCGGGTAGTTGCTCGTAAGAACGGAGAACTGCTCAACAGCATCGGACCCGAGATTGATCCCCAGCGCGCTTCCCGGCGGGCCATTCACGTAGTCATTGACGCTGATGCCGTCCAACCGGGCATCGTTTTGCCGAGGGCGGCCCCCGGATATTGTCATTTGGTTACCGAAACCCCGCTGTGCCTGTCCGGTCGATTGCGTCCGCGCACTGGCTACTCCAGGCTCCAGGGTTGCCAGATCCGAGGCAGAACGCCCATTGAGAGGCAAATCGGTCACGCTCTTGGAGCTTACGACGCCACTGACGCCCGATGCTCCCCCTTGGCTCTTGCCAGGTGCACCGCTGACTTCGGCCTGAAGCACTAAGTTAACAACGAGCGAAGAATTCTCGGTTACTGTCACCGTGGCACTGGCCACTGCAAAATCAGGCGCGGAAGCCCTTATTTCATACGCACCCCGAGGCAAGCCAAAGAGCCTGTAGGTGCCATCCTCGCTCGCGGTAACCGTCTTCACTTCACCCGTGTTGATACTTTTCGCAGAAACCAGAGCGTTGGGGACGCGCGACCCAGATGCAGACGTGATCGTGCCCGATATAGCGTTTTCAATTTTCTGTCCAAGCCCTGGTACAGAACCCAATAAGCAAGCCGAAAATGCCAGTCCCACCAACGACGCAATGCTGCTACGGATTCGACTCCCCCTGGAAACCATATCGACACTCCTTAACCGTCCATGGTCGCCAGACCGGGCGAACGCACAGATCCCGCGCGTTTATACGAGATCTTATAAGCCTGAAGCCACGGTTGCCTACTTAAGTTTTGATGAACGAGTCTTCAGAATTCCGAATCGAGGAAAGCTAGAAGGAGACATTTACTCAGACAATTCTACAAATGAATCCTTCAGCACCGTGGTCGGAACACCGCGCAGCCGAGCTAGGCACTGGCCCAAAGCAGAGATACGTTTGCACATCCTGAGTTGCTCCGGATCCACTTCTCGCCCATCGTCCTGCCTGTCCCGTTGTCACTCGCGCCGCTGAAAATCAACGCACGAACCGGATCATTGGCCTAATCTGCCCCTTTTGCCCCCGCGTGTTTTTGTTAAGTGTTGATCCATCAGAAATGATGGATGGTAGGGGCGGTGGGGATCGAAACTACCTTCCAAAGCTTCGTGAAATAGTGGATCAAACTTACCTGGCTAGCTTAGGCTGAGACTTCTGCCGTCGCAAAGCAGCGTTCAAGCGCACCTTCGAGCTAGTCAACCTACGCAGGTTGATCACTCCCGTTAACATATCCCCCCTGTTTTCAGTCGTCCAGCAAAGGGGGAGGGTATGCAGGATGGAAGTGTGACAGTTGAGCGGCGTAAGGGAGGTCCAGATGTTTGGTGCTTTAGGTGGCGGGAAGCCGGGCCAGACGGGCGGAGAATACACCGCCGTTTAGTCCTCGGAACCGCTGACTCAGCACGCAAGATGGCCGTACTTGATCGATTCCCTTCTAAGATGCGTGGATTACGGTCGGCAAGCTCTCGCTGCTGGAAATGCCGCGATAAGTCGGCCACTACGGCGTCTCCCGATGCTTTCTTGACAAGCTCAGTAGTGGTCATTATGATTACTACGTGAGTTTCATCCGACGCTCGCGCAGAGGGAAGTTCACCTATCTGGCAGAAGTCGAAAGCGTTCGTGTCGGCAAAAAGGTAGTGCAGCGTTTTATTCGCTACATCGGGCGGGAAGAAGACGGTAAGACAGTTCTGTCTTGTTCGGTGTCCGAAGCGAGTGTGGAAGAGGTCAAGTTAGCCGGACCGCTCATGATGTTACATGCCCTGGCCGAGGCTATTGGATTGCCGGATCTGTTGGGTGAGTATGCCCATGAGACTCTCGCCCTTGTGTATGCCCACTGCCTGGATTACAAGAGCTTGAATCGGATGCTGCATTGGTTTGAGCGCACGGATCTGAATGTCATTCTGAATCTGCAGGACCTGACCGAGCGACGCTTGGTAGGGGCGCTGGAAGCTCTAGAGAAATTCGATGCCATGGCCCTGCAGCGTTCGATCTTCGAAAACACCCGAGCCTTCATGGGTTTGAAAACGCGAGGAGTGGTCTACGATGTCACCAACACCTACTTCCACGGGAAGCGCTGCCTGCTGGGTCGCCTGGGTCACGACAAGGAGAACCGCAAGGGCTATCCCTTGATCCAGATAGGTCTGGCGGTGACGGCCGAAGAAGGCATCCCCATTTTCCACAAAACCTTTCCTGGCCATATCCATGATTCCAGAACCTTTGTCGATATTTCCAATGATCTGATGCACTTGGGTATTACGCGCGGCATTGCGGTCATCGACCGGGGCATCAGTTCGGCGGAAAACACTGCATTTTTAAGGCAAAAACGCTGGCACGTGCTGTGTGGGTTAAAACGCTCCCCCGCGATCGAGGCGGCGCTGGGAGCGGATTTTTCGTCTGCTGAGCTGTGCCAACTCGACCATCGCGTCCACGTGCAGCAAACTGTGTTTTATGTCCGAGCGCAACCGTTCCGGCAGGGGAAGAGCCGCGGGCGCCTATTCGTGTGTTTCAACCAAAAAGCGGCGCTCGACCAGCGGGAAGCCCGGCTCGATGAGCTAGAGGCGGCACGCGAGCGTCTGAGCAAAGGCCTGACCATCAAGCCAGAACTACGAGAGTTTTTTGGTCAGGACCGCCAACTACTTCCCAAGCACCTTGCCAAAGAATCTCGCTGGGATGGATTGTCTTTTATCTTTACCACCAGTACGTTGACGCCCACCCAGGCGATCCAAGCGTATTTTGACAAAGATGTGGTGGAAAAATCCTTTCAGGCCTTGAAAGGAGTGGTGCGATTGCGGCCGGTTCGACACTGGCTCTCTACTCATGTCGAGGCACACGTCTTTATCTGCTATCTCGCCTGTTTGCTGCTGACATTACTGAAAAGAAAAGTCGCCCCACTCGGATTGTCTTTTCAGGAAGCACTCAATGAGTTAGATGGGTTGTACCGGGTATACCTACGCGATCCCAAGAGCGGCTTTAGACTCGGACGTATGGTCACCTTGACTAAGAAACAAGAGCAGATACTGCGCGCCGTCGACAAACGACTGCTTAAGAATTGTAGTGGGTAAAATCGACGTGGAATTTGGGGACCAAGTTGTCTCGCCTCGACGAGAACAATGGCTCGCTCGCAATCAAATTCACATCAGACGACCTGCGCGAAATCGACAGTGCGGCCTCGAAAATCACAGTGCAGGGTGATCGTTATCCGGAACGCGTGCTGCGAATGAGTGGTCGGTGATCGGCCAAAGCATGATGACGACGCCTTCAGTCCTCAGTGGGGGATCAACTTCCGAATTGTCGGCAACCCTTCCCTCACAGGATTATGTAAGGGTTGCTCGTGATTCGCTCAGAATCGCCGGACATGGGCTAATTTGACCGTAGGAATCGCCGAGCAGTCATCGTAAACGTTTCGCTGTCCAGCTCCGGACGACACAATGTGCAAGGACGACAAAGATCGGGGGAACGCTCAGAGTCGGGCGGCTTGGTCTAGGAGCGTTCGACCTTGGGCGTCGACTGAGCTCCTAGCGGTTCGCGAAAAGAATCCATCGGAATCGGTGAGTACTCGACCTCGATGATCTCGAGATGCTCCGTCTTCGCTGGCGCGCGCAGGTTCACGCGGTCGCCAGGGCTCGCCTTGATCAGCGCATTGGCGAGAGGCGAGCGCCAGCTGATGTAGCCGCGGTCGAGGTCCACCTCGTCGATGCCGACGATCGAGACGACGTGTTCGAGGCCGACGGCGTCCTTGTAGGTCACGGTTGCGCCGAAGAAGACACGCGTAGCGGCCGCCCCCCGCCGCGGAGCGGCGGGATCGACGACCACGGCCGCGTCAATGCGTTTCGTGAGAAAGCGAATCCGCGAATCGATCTGGCCTAGCCGTCGTTTGCCGTAGAGGTAGTCGGCGTTTTCACTGCGGTCCCCATTACTGGCAGCCCACGCTACGACCTCCACCACCGCGGGCCGCTCGCGACTCAGTAGGAAGACATGCTCGTCTTTCAGCCGCTGCAATCCGGCGGGCGTAATGTAGTTTTTGACCGCTGGCCCCGCTGGCTCTGGCCGAGGTCCTCGGAGCGGCCGCTTTTCTCGAATTTGCCAATCTGCCATGGGATTTCGTGTACTTGTGGGTGACCCAATCTCGAAAGGCCCGCGCGTCGGACCTGATAATTCCCCGCACGGTGAACGTGACGCACGCGGGTTAGATGTCGAATGATACATCGGTCTGTCCTGTGGCACTCTTAGAAAATGCGGAGACCCGTCCGATTGCATATCAAGGCGAAGAAGTATCGTTCACCTAAGCGATGAGCCGATGAGTTGCCCATTTCCAATGAATTGTTTCTGTTCGACCTGTAGGCTCACGCTGATTCCGGGCGGATGTCGGCTAACCGGAAGCTATCCTGCTTCCGCGCCGGGATTAGCCCTGTGAAGTCGGCATCTAGTCAGGAAATCAATTACTGACGAGATGCGCGTTTGGCGGTACTATACAGATGCGCATAAATAAAAGGACATGATGATTACAAAAAAGATTGCAAATAGGGCCGGATCAGAGGTCTTAGCAAACAGCCACGCTGAAAAGGGTGTCTTCATAGGTCCCACAAAAATAAGCGCTTACACGAGGGAGAATCCAAAATAATTTCTTGTGGGTTTTCGGCCGGGCCGTTTTCTGATTCAAGAGCAGGCGGCACATTTCGGCTCTTGAGTTGCAGTTCCAAGGTTACGGGCTGCATGTGGTTGAGGTCCTCGCATAGGTGCCGGGCAGCATAGTCGATTTCGCGATTCGTAGATCCGCTACCATGTCCAGTAGGACCCACAAGAAATTTTCTTAAAACGCGCGAGAAGGTGGCTGTTTGCTAAGACCTCTGACGATGGTGTTGATGGCTGTGGGTACCGGCTTAAGGCGCAGCGAACTTTTCGCCTTGAAGTGGAAGGACGTGGACTTCGCCGCGAACCATCTTAGCGTTACTCGTTCGATCGTCAGTCAGGTCGTTGGCGTCTGCAAGACGGAAGCGTCACAAAAACCCGTGCCCCTTCACGAGTCTCTGGCCCAGGCTTTGCTGGAATGGCATAGACATACTTCCTTCCGCAAGCGTGAAGATTGGGTCTTTGCCAGTCCGCACTCCAATGGCAAACGGCCTTACTGGGCGCAAGCGATCATGAGATACCACGTCGCGCCGGCGTCGCGGAGAATCCAACTGCAAAAGCGTGTTGGATGGCACACCTTCCGTCACACCTACGCGACAATGCTGAAGCAGGTTGGGACCGACATCAAAGTCATGCAAGAGTTGCTCAGGCATTCCTCGGTGCGATGCACACTGGATACATACACGCAAGCAATCATGCCCGCCAAGCGAGCGGCGCAAAACGCTGTACTTTCTCTGATTTTTGCCGAGGTGCAGTCAAAGCCTAGCGAAACGTGCACCGTTTTGCACCCATGAAACGGATGGGCAGAAATGAGTAAGTGGTTTATTTAGAATGGCGCGGACGACGAGACTCGAACTCGCGACCTCTGCCGTGACAGCCAGAATCCTACGGTAACTACTTGAAACTACGCGGCACGGATGGCTACCAAAACCGCGCTTTGGAACCCTCGGTAACAATTATTGGACCAAGAAATGGACTCTGCCGCAGAACGGCAGAAGCCTTAACCTAGTCTAATGTATCTTAAATAACTATACATATTATTCCTCGTCTTTCCGTCGGCGCCGGGGTTGAGTGCTCCCCGGTTGAATCGATTCCAACTTTGCGCGTGCACGCTCAATCTTCTTCAGAATCTCCTCCAGTTTGGCAGTCCATACAAAGGGACGAGGATTCTCGTTCCACCCTGCCAAGAACGCCTCGATGGCCGCGATCAGATCCGGCACGCTGAAAAACGCCCCACGCCGCACCGCCTTTTGCGTCAGTTCGCGAAACCATCGCTCGACTAAATTCAGCCAACTGGAGCTGGTGGGAATAAAGTGCAGTACAAAGCGCCCATGGCGTTTCAGCCACTTCTGTACTTCCGGAGTTTTGTGGGAGCCGTAGTTGTCCAGCACCAGATGCAATTCCCAATCCCCGGGAAACTCTCGGTCTAGGCGGCGCAAGAACTTGAGGAATTCCTGATGCCGGTGCCGACTCTGGCACTGCCCAATGACCTTGCCGTCCAACATGCTCAGCGCCGCGAACAGGGTCGTCGTTCCGTTGCGTTTATAGTCGTGCGTCATCGTGCCGCATCGCCCCTTTTTCAGCGGCAGGCTCGGCTGGGTTCGGTCCAAGGCTTGAATCTGGCTCTTTTCATCTACGCATAACACGATCGCCTTTTGCGGCGGATTCAGGTACAAACCCACCACATCGGTCAACTTCTCGATGAACTTGGGATCGCGCGACAACTTGAAGGTGCGGTTCAGGTGCGGCTTGAGATTGTGCAATTGCCAAAGCCGATTCACGGTGCTGTGGCTTACTCCCTGGGCTTTCGCCAGGGTCCGGCAGCTCCAGTGCGTCATGCCTTTGGGTTTGGTTTCCAGAGTCGCGGCAATCAGTGCGTCTCGCTTCTCCTGATCATACTTGGGCTTGCGTCCCCGGCCGGGTTGAATCTCCCAGAGCGAACCGATCCCGGCGGCGCGCACGCGCTGGCGCCACAAGGCAGCGGTATGGCGATTGACGTCATAGGTGGAAGCAATTTCCAG
>Ga0209376_1004044_pt1 | contig 12905 bp, 9 predicted proteins | sample GraSoiAngelo_134_FD_185891 | JGI IMG/M metagenome (GOLD analysis project Ga0209376, IMG submission 185891) | Grasslands soil microbial communities from the Angelo Coastal Reserve, California, USA - 14_0929_05_30cm (SPAdes) (version 2) | ecosystem: Environmental > Terrestrial > Soil > Grasslands ... | reverse complement strand
CCGGATATCGCCGCCGCACCAGCAACCAGCAGAGCAGGAAGTCGAAGGCCTGGCAAACCAGTTGGACGACGGCCAGCAGCAGCAGCGATGCCCGCAGCGCCAGCAGCCCGAGCGTGAGCACGAGCCGCAGCACCACACCCCACAAGCGGACGACGTTGCGAGGTACGAAGACGTCGTGCGCCGCGAGGACGCCGCTGGGAAGGAGCGAGATGAACCCACTCGATACGAACAGCACCATCAAGAAGAAAGCCCAACCGGCGTCCCCGTGCAGGGCCGCGGGGATGTGGTAGGTGAACGTGAAGAAGGCGTACAAGCCGACGCCCATGACCAGCGCGACCGCCCCGAGGATCAGATACAGCGCGGTGCAGCTGCCGATCGCCTGGTTCAGTTTGGTCGTGTCGCCCCGGGCGACGTGCTGCGCGAAGTAGCGCACCGACGCCATCGGCACGCCCAGCACAAGCAGCCCCAGGTACCCGGTGATCGAGTTGATCAGGTTCCAGGTCCCGTACCCGTCGTCGCCGAGCTTGTGGATCGTGTAGGGGGTGAGCAGGTAGACCGCGACCACCGTCACCACGGTGACAATCCAGTTGCTTCCGACGTTCTTCAGCACGGGTCACCGTCCCCGGTGATGGATCGCACCCCAAATCGTGGCTTCTAGGGCAGAAAGTGCACGTGTTGTGCCAGCGCCTGCTCTGTGGAGGGTCGCTGGAGAGTGTTGCGTGGGCTCGACATCAACCCAGCAAGGCTGCCGCCTCGCTGACCGTGGCAAAGGTGAGCGGGGTGATCCGCGACAAACCTTCGAGGTAAGCTTCGACCGCGGCGTACAAGCGCGCGACGTCCGCGGTCGTGGCGGTGAAGGGACTCAGTCCGGGCTTGAGACTCGGGCTGTGCCAGGACAACTGCAGATGCCGCACACCCTGCTCGAGCAGCCGGCGCGATAGCGTCAGCATGTCGGCGACGGACGCCAGCTCGGGGCACAAGACGATGCGTTTGACCAGGCCGGCGCGGGCCGCCAGGCCGCCCAGGTGAAGCCAGCGGAACGGCGCCGCGTCGAGGAAGCGGCTGGCGGGATCCCAGAAGCTGAAGGGGCCACGGTTGAAGCCGTGGGACAGGGGAACCTCCAGCAGTTTCCCATCCGGAGCCGGGTGGCGGACGTCGCGGTCCGGCGCCAGACGATACGGCACCATGGGCGCGCCAACGAACGTTGGGCCATCGTCCAGCCTCTTCAAACTGAGGAACGGGCTGACGCTGCTGTCCACGCGATAGCCGCAGCACAAGAGCGCGGCCACCGTGTCACGGCCGAGGCCATAGCGACCTGCGCGAAACGCCCGGGGTGTGGAGTCGAACGCCTCTTCCAACGCCTTTGTGAGCCGGCGCAGCTTCGACAACTGCAGCTCGGCCGGCAGATTCTTGAGCATCGAGTTGCGGGGCACGAACGCTTCCGTCAGGGGAGGCGTGTTCCACGGATGCAGGTGGGCCGCGATCTCCCCACGGCCCCCGTCACAGACCTCGCGCAGCACGTCCGCCGCGCCGTGCTCAACGGCGACCTGATAGGCCGTGAAATAGGTCGGCCGCACTCCCAGCCGCCCGAGGAACGCGGCCAGCGGCCGGAGCTCCTGGATGTTTTCGGTCGTCACGTCGTGGCGGCTGCGGTGCCAGTTGTCCTCCTCGGTGTCGACGGAGACGATCAGCAAGACGCCGTCCGTGGGCGGGTCGCGGCGGTCAATCATCGTCCGGCCCTCGCCCGCAGGGTGGCCACCGCATCCAGGGCGCGGAGGCACCGCCCTCCCCACCCCGGCCGAAAGATCACCGCCTCACCGGTCATCCGCCGGGATGGCGTCCATTGCTGCTTGTAGCTGTCGCCGCCGCGCAGGAAGTTGAAGGCCCGATAGCCTCGCTCGATCGCGCGCTGGATCATCAGACTGACCAGGACGAGCCCGACGCTCTCCCGCTCCCACCGCGGGTCCCGCCCGCACTGATAGAAGTAGACCGTGTCCCCGGACACAAAGCCGTACCAAGCCGCCGCGGGGCGCCCGTCCAGATCGAGCGTCGTGAGCCACAGGCGCTTGCGCTTCGCCATCTCGCGAGCGAAGCGCCGCTGCAGGCCTTGGCTGCGCGGGTCCTGGAAGGCCCCGCCGCCGTCCCAGCGCGTCTCGTGCAGCGAGAGCAGGCAGCGCCACCCCTCCTCCAGCCGGTCCTCGTCGTAATCCGTAAGCGCTACGGCGTGATGCCGCCGCAGACTGCGCTCCATGTAGCGCAGGGCCTGCCGGCGGCTGCGACGCAAGGTCGCGAGGTAAGCGTCCCACGATGCAGGTAGCTCGAGCTCCGGGCAGGGGCACAGCGCGCGTTGCCGTGCCACGTGCCCGCGTCTCACGAGAGCGGCGCACAGTCGATCCGCGTTCGCGGCGCCCGCGACGAGGTTGCTCAGGATGAGCACCTGCCACGGCAGTGTTTCCAGCGCCGCCGCGAGGGCCGATAGGTCGGCCTCCGGGAGGGCCGGCACGTCGAGGTCATCCGGGCAGCCTACATCCCCGATCGCCCAGGTCAGCGCCTGCACCCAGACCCGATGAAACCGCACGCGGGACAGTCGGACGGGGAGCAACGCCTCGAGCGATCCGTCCGGGCCGTGGAGCAGCAAGGCTTCGCTCGCTCCCACTTCCTCAGACGGGGCGGAATCCGCCCACGCGCGATGCCACGCCCAGCTCATGAACGGCGACGGCGATCGGCCGCGCCCGAGCAGGCCATCCCACACGGCGGACCCCAACGCGAGGGCGTCGGACAGCGACACCCGTTTCACCCCGCCTCGCGAGCCGGCCACAGGGTGATGCAAGGCACGGACGTCGTCGCGGCGAGCGGCGAGCCCCGTGGTCAACGACACACCTTCCACTCCCGGTTCCTCCCGATCGACATTGAGTTTTCTTTCGCAAGGACCACGCCGTGCCGCACATGTTGCGCCGCCGCCACAAGCCGATGCGCGGTGAGACCCTCGCGTGGGTGGCGTCACTCTTGCTCAGTGATCCCTCAGTTATCGGCGCTGGAGCCACGCGACATGTGCGGCATTGCGGGAATTGTGTACCGGCAGCGGGAGCGCCCCGTCCCCGAGTCGCTGCTGCGCCGCTTGTGCAGCGCCATGAGGCATCGCGGCCCCGACGACGAGGGGCTCTACCTCCACGGCGCCGTCGGCCTCGGCATGCGCCGGCTCAGCATCATCGACCTGAGCGGCGGCCGCCAACCGATCTTCACCGAAGACGGATCCAAGGTGATCGTCTTCAACGGAGAGATCTACAACTACCAGGACCTGCGGCGCGGCCTCGTGGCCCGCGGGCACACGATCCGCTCCGCCGGCGACACCGAGACCGTACTCCACCTCTACGAGGAGCGCGGCCCCGACTGCGTGTCACCCCTGCGCGGGATGTTCGCCTTCGCCATCTGGGACGCGTCCACGGAGACGCTGCTGCTCGCGCGAGACCGCTTCGGGATCAAGCCGCTGTATGTCGTCACCGCCCCCTGGGGGATCGCGTTCGCCTCGGAACTCAAGGCGCTGCACGCCGCCCGATTGACCTCGCGCGAGCTCGACTGGGAAGCACTCGACACCTATTTCCAGCTGGGCTACATCCCGGCCCCCGCCTCCCCGTTTGCGGACGTGCGCAAGCTCGAGCCCGGGCACACCCTCGTGTGGCGGCGGCAGGGGGACGTCACCACCCATCGCTACTGGCACTTCCCGCTGGACAGCGCGCCCAGCCCTCGCGACCCCGAGGCGTGCGTGCGCGAGTGGCTCGACGGCTCGGTGGCCGCGCATCTCGTGAGCGACGTGCCGGTGGCCGTGTTCCTGAGCGGTGGGCTGGACTCCTCCGCGGTGGCGGCGAGCATGGCGGTCGCGGGGAACGCGCCCCACGCGTTCACGGCTCGCTATTCGGGCTCCGGGGCGACGGCGACGGACGAAACCGATCTGGCCCGCGCCCTGGCGACGCGGTACGGCGCCGAGCTTACGCTTGTCGATATCCGCCCCGACATTCGCAACATCTTCGAGCCGATCGTCGCGGCGCTCGACGAGCCTCACGCCGACGACTCGGCGATCCCCACGTGGCTCCTGTCGCAGGCGGTGGGGAGTCGCTACAAGGTGGCCTTGACCGGCATCGGAGGCGACGAGCTGTTCGCCGGGTACCGGCGACATATCGGCCTCCTCGCCGCGGAGCGGTACGCCAAACTGCCCGCGGGCGTGCGGCGCATCGCTGGCGCCGCGAGCCGGCTGCTCCCCGAGCCGCGGAATGGGACGCTCGGCATCGACCGCCTCAAGCGTTTCCTGCGCTCCGGGAACGGCGCCGTTCCGGATCGGTTCCTGGGGCTGATGAGCCGTCTGTCGAACGGCGAGCGTCTGGCCCTGTACACGCCGAGCCTTCGGGCGCACATCACGGGAGACGCTGCGAGCGCCCGCTTCCGCGAAGTGTTCGCCGCACAAGGTCGCCCCGCCGGACTCGCCGCCGGCCTGTACCTGGATTACATGACGTTTCTCCCCGACGACATCCTCGCGCTCAGCGACCGGCTGGCCATGGCGCATTCCCTCGAGGTGCGCGTCCCCTTCGTCGACCACCTGCTGGTCGAGGCCGTGTTTCCGATTCCCCAACGGGTGAAGATTGGAGCGTGGTGGCGGGGCAAGCGACTGCTGCGACGCGCGCTGCGCCCCCGCCTGCCAGCCCGTCACTTCCGGGCGCCCAAGCGCGGGTTCGTGGGCCCCACGAGCGCCTGGCTCCGGCACGAGCTCGGCGACATGCTGGCGGACGAGCTCTCGCCCGGGCGCCAGCGTCGCCTAGGCTACTTCGAGCCGTCGACCGTGGGGGCCTTGCTCGGGGAGCACCTCACCGGACGCCAGAATCAGGAGCGGATTCTGTGGGCGCTGCTCTGCTTCTCGACTTGGCACCGGTTGTACGCGGAGTGAGCGGCGGGCGCGTTTTCAGAAGGCCGAGCCACTGCAGAGTCTCCACGAGGAACGGCGCCGGATCCCGCCAGCGCCACACCTCGCTGCGGTCACGGCCAGGCGAGACGCGCAGGAAGTCGCGCAGCGCTCGGAGACGCGACCCGCTCCGGTCGTGGCGCAGGCGGAGATACAGGTGGTCGACGTCACCCCAGAACCAGCGACTGCGGACGCCCACACGGTAATCCCCGGTCTGCGGCACGGTCTCCCCCGCCGCGCAGCGGACCAGCAGTGCGGGAAAATCGATTCCGGCGTCGATCGCCAACTGCAGCGAGCCCCAAAACCGGCCGTTCACCTCCATCACCATCTCCCGCCCGGTCGCCAGGTCCCGCTTGCACTCGATCATTGCGACGCCGCTCCAGTCCAGTGCCTCCAGGAGGCGAAGCCCGGGACCGACCAGCCGCTGCTCCAGCGGGATACTTTCGCGGTAGACGCTGACCCCACCGGTGGGCGGCTTTTCCCGCAGGCGGCGATGGGCGAACATCGCGACGGTCCGACCGCGCCATCGCAGCGCGAAGAACCCCTCGCCATCGCCCGAGACCAGACGCTGCAGCAGCACCGGGAACGCGCCCGCCGGTAGGGCGGCCAGCGCGCGGCGACACTCGGCCGCGTCGGCGACCGGCACCACCCCCAGCTTGCGCCGGGTTGCCCCGACCGTGACGACGGAGCGGTGGGGCTTCACGACTGCCGGAAAGGAAGCTTCGGCCACGGCGGCGTCGCACTCCCCAGGCGTCGCGATGATCCGGGTGTCGGGCGCGCCGAAGCCGCACGACCGAGCGAGCTCGAGCACGTGCGCCTTGTTCGAGGCGGCGCGGTAGGTTGCGAGGTCGGGAAACGGCAAGACCACCCCCGCCGGCAGCGTTTCCGGATGCTCCAGCACTGCGCCGAGCGACGGGTCGGTGATCGGCAACAGCAGCCCAACTCGCTCTCGCTGCGCCGCACGACCCACCTCCGCCGCGTATGCGGCCGGATCTTGAAGGGGATCCGTCGCGAGCCGGAGTGGCCGCACCCCACGCGAGACGCCGGCGAGGGACAGCGACGTGGGAGCGGCGACGCTTACGGCATGCCCCGCCCGCACCAGCGAGCGAGCGGCGGCGAGCGCGGCGCGCTCGTTTCCGTCGGTGATCAAGATGTGCATGGTCGTCCTGTAACCCGACGCAACATGCGGGCCGGTCGTCGCTTACCCCTGGGCCCCGAAGGCATAGGGCTCGCGGTATGGCGCCTGCGCCACAGGCGGGGGTTCCCCGCACCGAACCCACCACAGGCCGCTCCGTGGCTTCGGTCTTGCGGTACCAGTCGCACACACGGGACGAGGCAAGGCGCATGGTGAGTGCGGCGCGGTGGCAACGTGCCCAGCAATACGAGCGCGGCTACTGGGAGTCGCTCGCGACCAATATCGCAGGTGGCACCGTGTCGCAGCTGGACTGGTATCGGTGGCGATCCGACCAGCTCGTGGATCGGCTCCGCGCCCTCGGCCTCGGGCGCCTGACGGCGGGGCGCGCCCGCGTGTTGGAGGTGGGGAGCGGGCCCGTCGGCATCGTGGGCTTCTTCCCGGCCGCCGAGCGCGTGGCGATCGATCCCCTCGAGTCCTACTACGCCGCCAATCCCACCCTTACGGCGTTGCGCAGCCCGTCAGTCGAATACCGGGGGGGGTCGGTGGAAGCGCTGCCGTTCGAGAGCGGGCGTTTCGATCTCACGATCATCGAGAACTGCATCGACCATGTCCGCGATGTGAGCGCCGGGATGCGTGAGATCAAGCGCGTGCTCAGCCGTACCGGTGCGCTCTACCTCACAGTCAACTGCCGCACCGCCTGGGGCTTCGTGGTGCATCGCGCGCTTTCGCGTCTGCGCGTGGACGCCGGCCATCCTCACACATTCACCCCCCGCCGCGCCGCAGCGCTGCTCCGGGACCACGGCTTCACCCCGCTGCAGTTCGAAGTCGGCTCTTACGCCGTCGCCCGGCGCGAGGATCTCGCCGCTCCCGAGCTGCGAGCCCGCATCAAGGCGGTCCTCGGGGTGAGCGAGTTTCTGGTCAGCGCGGTGGCCCAGCAGAGCCCGGCGCAGTGAGCCCGGCGATGCCCGGCTCCCGACCCCTGCGAATCGCGTTCGTCGGCGCCGGCAACATGGCCGGGCTGCATCTCGGCGCGCTGAAGCGCGTCCCGACACCGCACACCGTCGTGGGCGTCCATGACGTTCGGCCCGAAGCGGTGCACGCCTTCGCCCGGCGCGGCGGCGGCGCGGCTTACGCTTCCCTGCCCCAGCTGCTCTCGGAGGCTCGGCCCGATGTCGTGCACGTCTGTACGCCGGCGGGAATGCACTTCGAGCCCGCCCGGCAGGCGCTGCTCGCCGGGGCGCATGTGTACGTCGAGAAGCCGTTCGTCGAGACCCAGGTCGAAGCGGACACCCTGTTCGCGCTGGCCCGTGAGCGGGGGCTGCTCATGTGCGCCGGACACCAGCTCGTGTGTGATCCGGCGTTCGGCCGGTTGTTGCAGCGCGCCGCGGCCTTGCGGCCCGTCAGCCTCGTAGACAGCTACTTTGCCTTTCGACCTCCGCGGCTCGACCTGGAGCGCTCGGGTCCTCGCGCGCTCGCTGACCAACTGCTCGACATCCTTCCTCATCCGCTGTACACCCTCGTGGCGGCCCTGGAGCGTTTCGGGCCGTCGGGGGCCCCGCTGGAGATCGTCACGGCGACAGCGACGCCAACCGTGCTGCACGCGCTGCTCAGGGCGGGCGAGGTAATCGGCCGTCTCTGCGTGAGCCTCCGCGCCCGTCCGGTCGCCTCGACGCTCACCCTCGCCGGGGCGCACGGAACGCTGAGGACCGATTTCGTGCGTGCGATCGTCCTGGGCGCGGCGAACGAGGGCACGAGCCCCCTCGAAAAGATCGCCAACCCCTTCCTCGAGGCCGGACAGCTCGCGTGGCGGAGCGCGGCGAGCCTCGCCGGACGGTTGATGCGCGGCGCGGACTATCCGGGGCTCGTGGAGCTGCTGGGGGCGTTCTACGCCGCCGTCGTCGCGGGCGAGCGCCCGCCGCTCAGCGTCGAGCATCTGCGTCGCGTCACGACCATCTACGAGCAACTCGCGGCCACGGTCCGCAGCGCCGCCGAGCCGGTGGCCCTCCTTTCGACACCGGCGCCACGTGCGGGCCCTCTCGCGGTGGTCACGGGGGCCGCCGGGTTCTTCGGCCGCGCGATCAGTCGTGAGCTCGCCCGGCGTGGGTTTCGCGTGCGGGGCATCGGCCGGTCGGAGCGGCCCGACGATCCGCACGTGCACGAGTGGGTACGCGCTGACCTAGCGCGGGAGATCCCGGCCGACGCCCTCGCCGGCGCGGGGGTCGTGGTGCACGCCGCAGCCGAAACCGCCGGAGGATTCGAGGCTCACGAGCGCAATACCGTGGGCGTGACACGCCAGGTGCTAGGGGCCATGGCCGCCGCCCGCGTCGACCGGCTGGTGTACGTCAGCAGCCTTTCCGTGCTGCGCCCGCCGCAGCCATTTTGGGAGCGCCAGCACGAAGGGACTCCGCTTGCGGCGCGTCCGGAACGGCTCGGGGCGTACACGTGGGGCAAATGCATCGCCGAGGACCTCGTCGCCGCGGCCGTGGGGCGCCAGGAGATTCACGCCCGGATCATCCGGCCGGCGGCCCTCATCGACTGGCGTCGTCTCGAGCTCCCGGGCCTGATGGGCCGACGCTTGTTCGGCAACTGGCACGTGGCGTGGGGCCGCCCTGGCCTCCCGTTCGCGGTGTGTGAGGTCGGGCAGGCGGGGGCTGCGGTGGCGTGGTGCGCGGAGCATTTCGCGGCAGCGCCCCCAATCGTCAACCTCCTCGACCCGACGGTCCGCACTCGGAGGCAGCTCCTGAAGCTGTTCCGCGACCACGGCTGGCGCGGCCGCGTGATGTGGGTGCCGATCAGTCTGTTGGCCGGCGCCGTGGGGGTGGCGCGTTTCGTGGTCGGCCTCATCCGCCGCGACACGGGCCGCCCCCTCGCCGTGTGGTCTGTTCTCCGATCTCGCCGCTACAATGATGCCGTGGCGGCACAGGTCCTCACGGCCGCGAGCGAGGACCCGCTGCCCCCGAAGCCGCCGGTTCGGGGCGTTGTGAGCCCTCGCGTGAGCCGGGCGTATGGGTGACCCACTGCGCCCGCTGAGCGTGCCGTCGGCCGCCGCAGCGCCACGACGAGCGAGGGCGGCCGGATGGGATCTGCTGCTCGTGAGCCTGGCGGTGTATGTGGCCACGGCGGTGGGGCGAGTGCATCAGCTCTTCCCGGTGCTGCTCCTGCTCAAACCCGCGCTCCTGTCCGCCGTGCTCGCCATCGGCCTGTTCTTGCTCCAGCAGTCGGGCCAGCGCCGCATGAGTCTCCTCCGCTCGTCCACGACGGCCTGCTTGGTCGGGCTGCTGGTGTGGAGCGCGGTGTCCGTCCCCGCGGCGCTGAACCAGGGAATCGCCTTCCACTCCTGGACGGATTTCGTCAGGACCATTGTGATGTGTCTCGTGCTCGCCGGCGGCCTGCGCGGCGATCGCGATGTCGAGCGAGTGATCCTCGTCTACTTCGGCGTGACCGTCGTGTACACGGCCATGGTGCTGTCACAGTTCCAGCTCGGCGCCGACAGCTGGCGCCTGGGCCGCCTGTACTACTACGACTCGAACGATCTCGCGACGTTGATCGCCACCGCGATGCCCCTCGGGCTGTACTTCGTGCTCGCGCGGCGCCACCCCGTGGTGCGGGGGCTCGCGGCCGTCGGGCTCGCCGTGTTGGTGGTGGGACTGGTTCGCTCGGGCTCTCGGGGAGGCTTCGTCGCCCTCCTCGCCGTTGCGGCGTTCGTCCTGGTCGGCTTCACGACGATACCGGCGCGAGCGAGGTTGGTGGGACTCGTCGTGATCCTCGGCGTCGCCGGCACCAGCGCCAGCGACCGGTACTGGTCTCAAATGCAAACGATTCTCCATCCTCATCAAGACTACAATTCGACATCCGAGGCGGGGCGTCTGAAGATCTGGGAGCGCGGCCTCGGTTACATGGTGGAGCGCCCCGTGTTCGGCGTCGGGATGCTCAACTTCGCCGTGGCCGAGGGAACCATCTCACCCTTGGCCAAGCTCCAGGAGCGTGGCATCGGCGTCGTTTGGCTGGCGGCCCATAACAGCTTCATTCAGGTGGGTACCGAGCTCGGGGTGCCGGGCTTGCTGCTCTTGGTCGGGGTCATCGCCACGGCGTTCCGATCCCTGCGTCGCGTGGTGCGACACCCTCCCCGGGCGAGTCCCTCCGGCGGTGATGTGGCGCGACTCGCGCAGAGCCTCATGGCGGCGCTCGTCGGGTTCACCGTCGGGGCCTTCTTCCTCTCGTTGGCGTACTCGGACATGCTGTATACGCTCGCGGCGCTGGCCATCGCGCTGACCAAGGGCGTTCCCCGTGAGGGACCGCCGAGCCGGCAACCGCCGCGCTACGCCCCGGCCTGACGAGGGCGCGTCCGATGACTGCGCGACCGCGTCTGCTGTTCCTCGCCCAGTGCTTCCCGTACCCGCCCCACAGCGGCGTGGCCTCGCGCACATTTAACATCCTGCAGCAGCTGCAGGTCGCGTACGACGTCGACCTCGTGGCGTTCTCCCGGGCCAACCACCAAGCCGATCGATTCGCGCGGGAAGCGGCGTGGCAGGGGTTGCAGCAGGTGGTCGCCCACGTCGCCGAGCCGACTCCGATTCCCAACGAGCGCTTCGCGCTCCGCAAACTCTGGGACCACGCCTGCAGCGTCATCAGTGGGCGCGCCTACACCTATTACGAATTCCAGAGCCGCCCGTTCGCCGACCACCTCCGGGCCGCCCTCCGCGCGCGCCCTCCGGACCTCGTGCACCTCGACAGTCTGGATCTCCACGGCTGGCTCCCCGAGTTACCGGCCGTGCCGATTGCCTGCACCCATCACAGCATCGAGTCCGAGCTGCTCCGGCTGCGCGCGTCCTGGCTCACGCCCGCCGTCCGGCGGCGCTATGTGCTCCTCCAGGCGGACCGCCTCGAGCGCGTCGAGCGGGAGCTGTGTCCTCGGCTCACCCTCAACGTCATGATGTCGGAGGTCGATGCCCAGCGACTCCGCGCGCTGGCCCCCGGCGCCGCCACGGTCGTCGTGCCGAACGGCGCCGACACGGAGTACTTCCAGCCCAACGGCGCCGAGTCCGTCGCCGGGCGCGTGGTGTTCGTGGGCCCCACGTACAGCTATCCCAACCGCGACGCCGTGGAGTTCTTGCTGCAGGAGATCTGGCCCCGGGTGCGCGGGGCGGACCGCTCCGCCTCCTTGCGGCTGATCGGCCGCAACGCCCCGGAGGACCGGGCGCGATACGACGCCGAGCCCGGCGTGACCAGCCTGGGCTACCTCCCCGACATCCGGCCTCGGCTCGCGGAGGCTCGCTGTTGCGTCGTGCCGATCCGCATCGGCGGAGGCACACGCCTCAAGATCCTCGACGCCTGGGCAATGGGGAAAGCGGTCGTGTCTACGTCGATCGGCTGTGAGGGCCTCGACGCCGTGGATGGAGAGAACATCCTTATCCGGGATACCCCGGATGCGATCGCCGACGCCCTCCTGCAAGTCCTGCGCGATGCCCGCCTGTGTGCTCACCTCGGTCGCAACGCGCGACGGCTGGCGACCGAGACGTACAGCTGGAGCGTCGTCGGCCAACGGATTCGCTCGGCCTACGACGCGCTGCTCGGCCGGCCACGCGCCGTCCGCTAGGCCTCGAGCGCAGCCCAGGCAGTCACCGCCTCACGGACCCGGCCACCAGTCGGTGCGGATCTGCACGCCGGCGAAGTACCAGGCAAGGCCGGTGTCGGCCGCGCCCGCTTGGCCGTTGTTGCCCATCCCGAAGCGCGTCAGCATCGTCGGATCGACACAGAAGCCGTACCCGGCCGCGTAAAACGACGCCAGCGTCCAGTTGTCGCGCCCGTGAAAGCTCAGGTTCCCCGACGCGCCGTAGTCCTCCTGGCGGAACTCGGCGTCCCCGAAGATCTGCGTCCCCGTCGCGTCGTACACCCGCGGATGCACCTGAATGTGCGTGGGATCCACGAAGTGCACGTAGTACTCGAAGCGATACCACACCCCGTGGCTCAACGTCGCGTTCGTCGGCCCCCAGTGCCCGATCGGGTAGGTGAAGCCGCAGCCGTACATGCTGATCACGAACTGCCACCCGGTGCTGCTACTCGTCTTGCGCATGAAGGTGAGGTTCGAGTAGCCCCAGGTGTCGACCGTGACGATGTGATCGCCGTTGGGCGAGGTGTCATCGTTGCGCATGTAGAAGCGCACGTAGAAGTCCGTCGAGGGCGGGAGCACCCTGTTCTGCTGCACGTTGGCCGCGTAGGTCGGCCCGCGTTGCAGCACCTTCAGCGCGTTGCGCCCGCCGGGCCCGTTGATGCTCGCCCCCGAGACGACCGACAGCAGCTGCGCGCCCGCAGGGTCGTGGTTCCATTCCCAGTAGTTCTTCCAACGACCGCCGTCCGTCACGGCGCGGCGGGACCTGCCGGTGTCGCTGCTCCAGTCGCTCTCGAAGACCACACCATACTTGGCCTCCGCCGGCGCCAGACAGGCGGTCGCGCGGATCATCGCGGCGGCCAGACCCAGCAGCACCACGGCCCCAAACAGCGTCAGGCTCCGTCGAGTCGAAGAGGACACGGCAGGGATCTGCGATGCAAGCCCCGTGCACTCGCGACCATCATTCGGCGTCCATTCGGGCGCTGGGCGACTCGTTGCGCGCATGCCACAACACCGGGGCGCGGGACCGAACAGCCCGCTCGTTGCGCCGCAGTGGCGCGCTGTTTGCGATCCGATCCCTCAAGGCACGGCCGACGGTCGCGGTCGTCCTGGGCAGGGGGTGGCGCGGATGCGGATCGTAACCAACACGAAGTGGTTTGAAGGGCGAGCGATGAACGGCGCGCCCGTTGAGACGCGATACATCTCGCGGA
>Ga0209376_1004043_pt1 | contig 12907 bp, 15 predicted proteins | sample GraSoiAngelo_134_FD_185891 | JGI IMG/M metagenome (GOLD analysis project Ga0209376, IMG submission 185891) | Grasslands soil microbial communities from the Angelo Coastal Reserve, California, USA - 14_0929_05_30cm (SPAdes) (version 2) | ecosystem: Environmental > Terrestrial > Soil > Grasslands ... | reverse complement strand
AGTGCGCGATGCCATTTTCACTTCTTTACAGAACGGGAAGGTTCCTCCACCAGTAGTGACACCACCAGTAGTTCCACCATCGCCAAGTTCAGGTGGTGGTACTGGCGGTGGTGGATTTGGTGGCGGGGGAGGTGGAGAACTACATGCTGCTAGTGAAATTGGCGGTGGAGGATTTGGCGGTAGACTTGTCCGTCACATTGTCATCCAAGAAATAGTGAAGATAAATTCAGAAACAAATCCGCTAAAACCACAATTAGAAACGGCGTACACTCAGGGACAGCCACAAGAACATCCAGCCCCTGAAAACAACTGTTGCCCCGTAAATCACTTGGGACCTAATGCGAACCTCTTCAATACACTGTTACTGTGGATTATAGTAGCAGTAATAATAGTAGCTGGAATATCTTCTGCGTATATTTTAAAAAGTAGGCAACTTACTAGACGAAACTCTATCTCTTAACTGAGAATCAAACAGCGCTTGATGTTTAATCCATTTATGCAAGTGTTTGTCATGTCCTGGTACATACCCAACCATATTTTCAAATCCGCGCTTAAGCCCATAATTGAGGAAAACATTTCTTGCTATAACATTTCTCTTAGTGTTATGTTTCTTGCCTGCTTCTGTTACAGCTCAAAAATTTGTCAACACTACAATGACAAATTTGCCGTTAGATGTAAAGGCAGATAAGACACTCTATATCGCAATAGTAGTTGATCCTACTATACCTGAAGAAAAAATACAAATTGTAAAAAATGCCGTAACGTCTATCCACTCTTTCACAAAAGATGGAAAGAAGTTCTATGAAGGATGGCAAGGTGCATTAAAGGAATCACAGCATTACACAAGGTATTACATACCAACAAATTTGAAGATAGTTGATTCGGATAATGCTCACATCAAAGTAACGATAACACTTACAACGTCAAAAAATGATCTTGGATATGACGGTTATACCTCCTTTACTCAATATAATAAAATGATAGAAAGTGTTCATATTGTAATATACCAGGCAGACACTATAACCAATGAGGATCTTGCAGGAATAACGAGGCATGAGTTTGGACATGCGTTAGGCCTCGGCCATTCTTCATCTCCTAACGATTTGATGTATGGCGACATTGACGGAAGATTAGCATTTATCTCAAAGGGCAACCTGGATGCGCTAAGTGCACTATACAACGGTAAAATCTTATCTCAATATTTTGAGGAAAGCGTAAGCTAACTCATTTAAGATATATCGAAGGATTTTTGTTGAATTTGTTTATTGCGTACCATTTATCTACTCCTGGAAGCATTTTGATTTCATTCCTAACTCAACTATGAAATTGATAGCAATTTGGAATCGATCTGGAATAATATAATTATACCAAGATAGATAATTGATATCATGAGCAAAAATACCCAATTAGCAACCTTTGCCGCAGGGTGTTTCTGGGGCGTAGAAGAAGCCTTCAGACAAATAAAAGGCGTCAAATCAACCATGGTAGGTTATACAGGAGGAAGATCTGAAAATCCGACATATCATGATGTCTGTTCTGATAAAACAGGACATGCTGAAGCTATCCAAGTAGAATATGATCAAACAGAGGTTTCATATGAAAAGCTACTTGAGGTATTCTGGTCCATTCATAATCCAACTACATTGAACAGACAAGGGCCTGACATTGGTTCGCAATATCGTTCCATGATCGCCTATCACACTGCAGAGCAAGAACAGATTGCACGAAATTCAAAAGAATCTATTGAGAAATCTGGACGATTAAAAAATAAGATTGTGACTGAGATTGTATCGGCTTCATCATTTTATAAAGCTGAAGAATATCATCAGAAATACTATATGAAAATGGGTGGAGGTAGCTGCTACACACATCCAGTGATGGAATAAAAGGAGATTAAATCTATGACAGAAAAGATTTCAAAAAGTGATGAGGAATGGAAGAAGCAACTTACTCCAGAACAATATCTTGTCACAAGAAAAAAGGACACTGAGATGCCATTCATGGGGGAATATGTCAATTCCACGGAGAATGGAGTCTACAAGTGCGTATGTTGCGGTAACGTTCTTTTCAAATCCGACGACAAGTTTGATTCTGGTACAGGATGGCCAAGCTTTACCAAACCAGCTAACGACTCCATAGCAGAACATGACGACAACAGTCATTTCATGCATCGAATCGAAGTTATCTGTGACAAGTGTGGTGCTCACCTTGGCCATGTATTCAATGACGGACCAGAACCAACAGGAATGAGATATTGCATCAATTCATGCGCACTCAAACTAGAGAAAGACTGAGAACCGAGTCATTTCATATTACATGTTAGGTTATCGGTGACAAGTGATCCGATCTACATAATCATTAGTGGATTAAGGAATGTAACTGTACAGCAAATAATCTGATCTATATATTGTTAAATTATATTCAACCGGTTTTTCATTTTGTTGTAGGAGATTCTTTGTGGACCTGTCTAAATAATTTCTTTCGTAAAAGAAATGCTATGACCACTCCGCATACAAAAGTCAGCAAGCTTACCTCAAAACCACTGAAAAGATTCTGTATGACCATAAACCATTATTTTCTTGGTGTGGTATAAGCAGTTGTTTGTCAATCCCAGTATTGGTAATAACACAGATGCTCTAGTGAAAAAATACCAAAGGAGCTTTTCAAATACCGAACTAAGATCCAAGATCGTACTTTGGCATGTTATACATTTTACCCCAAGTCTCGGCAAATTTGTTCATCATTTCACCATATGTTCTTAGCTGGTCAAAGCCAGACTGGCTTATCATTGTCTGCCAGTTCTCACCAAATTGTTTTAACGCGTCTAGTCCTCCTTGGCTCATCGCGTTTTGCCAGTTCTCCATAAATTGGTTGACTGTATTTTGACTTGATCCACCAAGTGCTTTTGCCATGGCCTCGTTGTATTTTTCCTGTACCTCGCTGCTTGCTTTTTTGAGTGATTCAAATGCTTGCAGCCATGTTTTTAGTGATTTATTGTATTCGGTCCAGAGCGTGTCCCAATCTTGAGCTGGGCTGTCTTTTGCCATGTGTTGGTAATAGTTCATTATCTGATAAAGTTTTGTGTAATAAATTGATTTTTGAGAGAAAAATTTCAGCTATAACCTACAGGCGTTGACTTCGATAAATTATGAGAATCAGGCTAAAGTTTATCTAAAGTGATGATATGAATAGATCTTACGAGACTAATTAAATTACTATTATTGGTAGTGACTGTGGTAACAAGTTTTCTGGTAGGTGATACAACGATAGTCATGGCACAAAATTACACGGAATCAAACCAGACTATGGCACAAAATGCTACCACGCTCACCATGGCTCAAAACTCAACTAATTCTTCTGCAATCATGTCTCCCCAGACCAATGAAACTCTTGGGGTGAATGAAACAGTAGATGTAACTAAGAATAACATTGTCATAACTCCTCCACTGAAACAACTAAAAAATGGAGTCTCAATCAATGATATAAAATGCATAGATGGTATGCAATTAATTTTGAAAAAAGAAGATGGTTCACCTGCTTGTGTAAAACCTGAAGATGCTACCACGCTTACAGAACGCGGTTGGGCCCAAGTGCCATAATAATTAGAATACTAACTCAACACTAGTTTTACGGTAATTATAAAATCACGCAATAATAACAATGCTTATTGTGGGTTCCTACCAAAGAAAGTTGCTTTGGAAAATCTACTCACAAATGACGAAATAGTCTGGCTTTGCAAATTCCTAGAAGGCAAGGGTAGCAACAATGAAACAATCGACAAAATAGTCAACATTACAAGAAAACTAGAAAAGATGAAACGGAGATAACAAATATCGCCGCGTGGAAAGGCATAAGAGCGTTATGTATTTATAAATATTAATGGAAGAAAAAAAGAAAATGAAATCAAATACTGAAGAAGATTACAACAAGGTATTGGCTTCAGAAGACCCAACTAACATTTCAAAAGAGGAACAAGAAAGACTAACCCGAGAAGCTATTAAGAAATTCAAATCGTTATCTTAGATTGATAAATTACCTTAGTGACTAAAACTGTCGTTTCCTATCATTGGCACAGAAAAGGAACTATTCTAACAATACATTGTCGGAATCGGAGGTTTTTTGTTCACTTTCTGTTAAAAGTTTCTTCAATCTCTGTGGATAACAGCTCATGATTCCTACTGGCATGTCTTTTACAATAACGGCAGTATGTAATATTAAGTTACATTAATCTAAAAAGACCTCGGTATAGTGATTTCTATGGCTAAATTTCAATTATAGATTTCGAATTTTTACGAAAAATTGGGGTTTGTACCAAGTATACTGAAGCATGTATGCTAAAAAAATGTAATATTATGATACAGACTGTTGCATTTTAGCCTCAAATCATATAGTCTTTTATATGTCAGGCTTGGATTCGCTGGTCGCAAGATCCTTAATCACGACAATTGAAGAAAATCTTGGTGAAAAGACATTCCAAAGAATTGAAAAAAGGCTATTTGAGCGATATGGAATTAATATGACACAAGCTGCCGAACACTTTACCAAGTTAGACGAAGTAATGCGAGAATTTTTTGGTTCAGGTGCTGAAGGGCTAGAAAGACAATGCTTACAGAAAGTAATTACCCTACAAAAAGCAGAGGCCGAGGCTTTAGAATGGTTCACAGTAGAGAATCACTCACTTGCTAAAGTGATTTTGGAAGCACTTGGAGATAAAGACAAAAATGCCATTCTTACTTCAACTCAAGGACAATCTAGGATCACTTCTGAAATATTGGAGACTTGCAAAATACCGCAGACTTCGGGTTACAGAAAAGTAGGCCAGCTAATAGAAAATGGCCTGTTAATCCCAGATGGTACAATTAAAATGCGTGACGACTTGGAGGTAATAAAATACAAATCATTATTTGAAAATCTTGTAATTAATTTTGAGAAAAACAAGGTAGAAGTAAAGATTCAAGTTTCAAAAGAATCTCTTAAGAAAAGTTCCATCTTGCAAGTCATTTCCTGCTAGCCACATAAGCGCGGTCAGTTAGTCTATAAGAGTCACATAATTTTAGCCCATCTTACTGAATACATTATGGATCCCATTATTGATATTGTGGCAACAAGGCCAGCCAGTGGTCCAAATTCAGGTATTGTCTGATTACTATTTTTGTCTTGTGTAAAACCTGTAGAGGTAGAAGTTATGGTTCTGCCCTGTGCAAATGTAAACGAAACGCTAATCGCATCATCTCCTGATGCTTCCAAGAATCCATCTGTTGGGCCGCAAACTGGCGAACAAACCGATGTGGCTCCAGACAAGATTACATAACCTGCAAATACTCCTGTATCTGCTCCTGTTTCAACTAGTCGATAAGGAATACTGCTTTCTCTAGTAGAGACGGTAATCTTGTTTTCAGAGTCATTTCCTATTGTGTCTATGGCATATGGATTTGAATTAAAATCAGGCGCATTGATTACTATGTGTACCAGTGAAGTAGGTGAGTAAGAATCTCTGTAAATTACAATTGGCGATGCATTCCTGCTAATGGTATCCTGGGCAGCTACGAAATGTGTTTGGGCACACGCGTCCGCTACAGATGACAAAATAATTAGTATTAATATGGAATAAGATAATTTGTTTGAACCTATGTCCGTATGTGAAGATACTTTTGAAATGATATAATAATTGTGGCGTCACCCTAATCCTTTTCTATCACATTTTAGATATTATAGCGTCATATCACATGAATATTCTTTCTTCATGGAAAAATTGGTTGGTTATTACTCCACTAGTTATCTTACTCTCATTTTCTACAGTAGGTATAGGAAGACCATCTGTGTATGCTGAATTTGATAGTGCTGGCAACTACGTTTGCAACCCTTTCAAAGTAGAACTTGAAACGAATATCTTTATTTCTGTTGTAAACCAAATAAATGAAAAGCTAGAATTCTACAAGAGGTCATATCCTAATTCAACAGAACAGGAGCAACACGACTTTATAATGAAATATCAAAACACGTGGCAGCTTTACAACAAATCTAAAGCATGTATAGAAGCACTTGGAATAAATTCAGACAAAACCGCCTCTCTAAATGAAGATGTAAAACAGGTAATCGCAGTTCCAGAATTTAATATGCTAGGTATAGTCGCACTTTCAATTGCTGTCTGCCTTAGTGTTGTGATTTCTAGAATCAGATTAAAATAAAAAAGAATCCAAGCCGTGAATAGAAAGAGGCATTCCTCTAAATATTAGGATAAGCATACTTGTCAAGTAAATTCTAGTACGACAATTTATTAAGAAAGAAAGCAAGTGTTAGCACATGGAACAACGATTGACGTGTGCAAACCATTCAGGTGAGGAGATAGTCCTGGAACAGATAGGATGGAATAGTTTTAACTGTCCAAAATGTGGTAGTGATTACTCTATTGGAAGAAAGGTAGTAGTATTGGATCCAAAACCAGTACGAAGATTCTAGGCAATATCAAATCTATGCATATTCTGCATTCTATCATTCCTGTCTGACGGCTTCTATTTTCACTATAAATTGTAAAGAGATTTTACCACATTCTCAGCTTCTTTTAGCAAAGCCCTAGAAATGAAAATTTTGTGTTTTGATAATCGAAATCAATTGGCTTTCAAAGAATTGTATTGTGTCAATTGCAACGAGTCCCTAGGGGATTATAACGAAGAGTATTTTTCTGACGTAGCACTATACAGTGTAATAACTTTTAACAAGAGATCCCAGGCACACAAAAGGCATGATATAATCATACGCGGTTCATAAGAAAAGTAAGAGTGAAGATTTTAACACGTATGTGGAGCCAGACGTGTCAACAAATTTTTCTTATTTTCTGTACGTTCTTCTCCTTGTAAAAATAAGCGCCATGACCACGAATTACAAAATGTCGTCTACATTTTGAATCTAATTCATCAAATGATTGTCCAGATGCTTCAAACTCACACGCTATGCAGGTAGCATAAATCATTAAATCTTATGCAATGGTTTTTGATATTTAGATCCTTCTACTCTTTTAGACCAAATTCTTCTCTTTGAGAATTAGATGTATTTTATTAAAAAATGAAAACTTCTAATTCTTCAATTGACGTAATTTTCCTAGAAATAAAAAAGAGGTGTAATGTACTATACACCCAATGCTGAATTTTCAGGAACGACATACGATTGCTGTTGTGGTTGTTGTTGTCATTGATGTTTAAAGCCACCCATGTAAAAGTTTGGGCACTCTCAGTAGTTCTAAGTATAGGAGCTGGATTGTATCCAGCATGGAAGGCATCGAAGATGTCTCCAATGGTTGCACTAAGGAGAGAGTAAAACCAGACAACCTGTAAATTCAGAAAACTCACCTCATTGTAACTGCTGTCTGCAGTTAATCGAAATTAATGCAAGATTAATTTTTCATAAAAAATATTCGTGTGATTGTAATCACTCCTATTATAGAAACTAAAACAACTATTCTAGCAAGAGTACCAAATTCTGGGGCATATGCCATATGAGAATCCAATGTAACCGGCGTTGCAATTGACGCTGGGTCTATACCATCTGATGCAAGGCACGATTGTGCCTTGGTCATTATATCATATGTGGATTCCGCGGTTCCAAAATGAGTATGAATTATGTAATTTTGTAACTGTTTAGGAGTGGCGCTTGGTTCTAAGCTAAGGTATGAATCAATTTCATAGTTGAGTTTCTCAACTGCTGCTTTGTAAATTGTCTTTTCAAGTTCAATGTTACTGGGATTGCAATAATAATTTCCACCAAAGTCGAAAGATCCATAAACTGGGTTATCAAGCATGTATCCTACCACAAAAGAAAACCCCAATAGTACTAGAATAGAACATCGCAATTGGATTTCTAAGATATAATAGTAACCAGAGTCTTTTAATTTTACTGTTTGAAATATTCTCTTTGATTCTTACAAAAAGTTGACATAAATTTCCTATCTAGAATGCCACTGTTAGTGAAACAAAATTTTGACACAAATGCTATTATTTATGCATAAAAACTTAATATCTGTTAAAATCAGTGAGGAATCTTGTCTATTGTCACATGAATACCGTGACCGAATCTATATCCGAAAAGATATTCTACTCAAACTTGCAGAATACACCGAATTAAATCAAACATCACTTTTGAGTTATTGCGGGCTTAATTTGATGAAACACAAAGACATACTAGAGGGATTGGAAAAAAAGGGATTCATAACAAAAACAGAAGAGCCATGGGGAAGCAAAAAGATAATCAAATTCAAAATAACTCAAAAGGGCAGGGAATTTTCTACACTTATCTTAGAACCATACGAAGAAGTATTCCCACGAAAAGAAAAGGAGACCAATAGGTAACAATGTTAGCGAAATGTTTTAAACTGAATCAAAGGAGGTCTTTGTGTTAAATGTCAGGAGAGTCTGACGAATCTAAGGGTAAAGAGGAAAAACCTGAGAACATTTTGAAAGTACTAGATGACTTGATCTCACACATGCATACCACACGTCATCTTTTTGTGGTATTGATAATATCGTCTCTAATTTTTGCACCAATAGCTATGGTGGTAGGCGGCTTTCTGCTGGTACACCCGCGTTTTAATATAGTGCGCTTTATGGCTGAAGCTCCAGGAGCACCGGAAACTTTTCATCGACTTCCGTTTGTGGCAGTATTGGCAACAATTCTAATTTCAATCTCTATTATAATAGCGGGAATCTGGCTGTTTATTGGAATAAAGGAATATGGGTTTTATTCCAAGTGGAACAAGCGATTTCGTAAATATGAATCACTTAGAGATAAAATCGATAAGGAACTTGCCGAAGATTAAACTAAATATCATTGATTGTTTAAAGTGAAGATTCGCCACGTTCTTTGGATCCAATGTCTACTGTATCCGTTACACTTGACACGAATACCTTTCCTTCTCCTGCTAACCCTGTGCCTGCATGTGAAACTATCGTCTCGATGACCTTGCCCACTACATCATCCCGTACAACAACGAAAAAGTTTGTGTTCAGATTGTATTGGGATTCCAATCGTCCACTACCGCTTGTTCTGACCATCTGTCGCGGCCTTGCACCCCTTCCTTTAACTGAGTGGTATGTGAAACCGCCCAACTCCAATTGTGTTAACGCTTGAAAAACAGGAGTAACTTTGTCTTCCGGAATTATGGCTTCTATCTTTATCATGCGAAGGTTTATTCTCTTCTAATTATTAAACATGAAGATTTAGTAGATAGAATTTTAAAAAATTAAGAATTTTATAGTACAGATTTGATGAGAATTAGCCAATGTCTATTAATTGTTGTAAAAATTTTATTGTACTGCAATAACATCTAAATCTGGCTGTCTTGTTTTACGATTTTCTAGTTTAAGTACTTGATTATATTGCCAGAGCCTTCAAGCTTAATCGCGTTTATTTCGTTTTTGATGTTGCTTAAGTCATTTATTTTCATAAGTCCAGATGTTACAGTGTATAAAGAGTCATCTATGTAAAACGACCTGCTTCCAAATGAATAATCATAGTTTGTGCCGTTGTAGTGCTCTACAGTCCCCTTTAAGGTAAAGCCCTTGGCAGTATCTACTCCAAATACGTAAAAGCCTTTCCAGTTATTTGGAGGGATTGGATGTGGAGGTACTATGTCTGCTCCTCCCTCAAGCGGAACTGGACCTCCGTAATACTGCTGAAATACAGGTATGGATAGAACATTTTTTTCCTTGTCAAATAACAAAGCTTTGGGCTCTGATAGAATCTCAGAATCAGTTCCACGGCCACCAATAAGATATGTGTCTATCGTGACAGGATTTGCCACATCTGAGACATCAAACAAGGCAACTTTTACTCCAAGTGGCTCTAGACCGCCATACTGGTTCTGTTTTGTCTCCTTTCCTATTCCTATGATGTGTGTATTATCATATGGGTGCAAGTAGCTAGAATATCCTGGAATTTTGAGTGCACCTAAAACCTTCGGAGTAGCAGCGGACAGGTCAATTACAAAAAACGGATCAACTCTTTGATATGTTACCAGATACAATTTATCGCCCATGAATCTTGCAGAGTAGATGGATTCCTCAGGCGCTACTTTTTCCAAACTTCCTATTATATTTAGTGAGTCGTCTAACACATACACATTATTTGCAGTGGTTACACCCTTTGATGTAAAGTATTCAGAGGTTGTTGCAACTCTGAATCTTTTTTCAAACTCATCCATGGAATATTGGTTTAGCAAGTATCCTGGAATCTCGCCTTTTGCTGTATATGATACAGTTCCGTTATCGATTGCAAATTTTTGAATTACAGTCTTTCTGTAGTCTTGTTGTATGATGATGTCGTATTGTGAAGTTGCGTTTTGGATCTTGTCAAAGAGTTTGTTTTTCTCATTCTCTGACATTTTGTTGTAAGTATTTTGTAACAGGTCTGATATCTGCGACCACTTTTGTGATGAGTCAAGTCCGCTTGCGTAAATTGATTTAATCTGCGTCTGCACGTCATCTGGTAAGAGTGGTACAATTGACTTGAAGAATCTATCCTTTGTGTAGCTTTCATCGTAATAATACGGATGATACTTTTGGTATGTTAGATAAATGGCGTCATTTGAAACATAAAGTGTGCCTGTTGCACCCATCATGAATGTCTTTGAGTTTATCTCATCAGAAAATATGTTAAACGTAGTAATGGTATTGAAGTTGTAGCTTGGTTCTGGATTATCAAAGTAGTAGATATCTGGAGTAATTGCTATGCCAGAAGCACTTTTTAAAATTGGAGGCCACGGATGTATGTAATCTACATATGAGTTTGAGATGAAATAGACATAATTCCCAATCATCCTTGCTCCAGTATAGTAGCCTGTTACCTCGTAGTTTTTGAGAATCTTTGGATTTTCTTTGTCAGAGATATCGATTATTACAGCATGAGTTACAGGGGTATAAACTGGATTTGGAATGTAATCATACTGAGATATGGAGTAGTGTTCCGTGTTATCGTTGTAAAAGATAACGAGCCTGTCTTTATTCAAAAACATATTCTGAAGGTTATCTCCTTTGACATCGAGGCCAACCTTTGATACGATCTTTGCAGAATCGCCAGGATATGCGTCAATTATAGTAATCTTGTCCTGTGATAAAATGTATGCATACTTGTTGTCGTTTTTGAGAAAATCTGGTTCATCGATCCCCGTAACTTGTACATTTGTAGTAGAGTACTGAGCTCCACCACTTGTTGCAGTTGTGGCACCTTGAGTTCCAATAACCTGAGCTTCTGGTGCAGAAGGTACAGGCATTACAGCTCCGACTGCTGGGCGTGCAAGTTTTAGTTGTTCATCGAGCCCATAACGTATAGGCCCCCCGTAATATTGTACTGAAGCTCTAGCCTGTGAGTCAAGAAGAAATTTTTGAAGATCATCAGTTGAGTTGAACTTTTTTAGATTTTCAATTGGAGATTGCTCTGTAATATTTGTAGAAATGAAGGATGGCGGTATTGTGTGCAAAGTTTGTGGATCTGATAATGACACAAACGCAACTGCTCCAGCAACTGCAACAACAATTGAAGCGATTATGATGTAAGTAATGCTGTTTTTCATTTTATGTGTTAGTTATTTGGGCTTGTTAGCTTATAGGCTTTGATTAAATTTGAATTTAACTTAATTTTCTATAGGATTTTTCTGCCTTGATATATGAAGCATATTTTAATAACGTGTGTTAGCTTTTTCAGTATGAAACAACTACAAACCTTGATACAACAGTAAGACAATTAGCTGATAATTAAAAATTGCTTATGATTTCTTCTTAATTCTAAAATTCAAAAATCTAGTAAACAAACAAGGTTCGATCCGAAGGTTTTACCTATACATGCTGCGGTGCCCAAGCTTGAGGATCAAACCAACGATTCAGTACGCTATGCCTTTAGAATACAGTTACAATAATCCTGAAGAAAAATTCGATGAAAATTTGACTCAAAATTCCAAAAATGGCTTGAACACGTTTCTTTTTTGTAATCACCATAATGAAGCAAGTATGATGTTGCAAAAACTTAGATATTCGGATATAATGCTAATACGCAGGGGGGTGCAGGTACATTCAAAATCTTATAAACTTCATAGATAAGGTTGAAGGTCCACAACATATTGCGCTTTTTTATAATAATCCCGAACATGCACGAATGTTTGAGTTTCAATTCCTAAAAAATGGTTTGAAAAAGGGAGAACAATGTGTCTATGCTACAGACGATGATCCTTTTTTTATAGTAAGTAAAATGTCACACTACGGAATCAACGTAGAAACATATCTTACAAATGGTCTGCTGCGTGTATATCAGGTACCTGATCCCACAAAGGATCACGAGGGTATAGCTACAAGTTGTAAAAAGACTGTAACAAAGATTCTATCTGAATTAAAATCTCCATTTAGAATTGTTGGAAGAATTGTTCCGGACGTAAGTATGATAGAAGGAATTACTGCTCAATTAGAACTAGAACAGATTACTCACAAAAACTTTGATTCTATTGGAGGAATGATAATGTGTCGTTATGATTTATCCAAGATGGAACCGGTAAGACGTAAAGAATGGATGAAAAATCTATATGAAAATCATCATTTTGTAATTTATGAACAAGGATTCCAAGAGGGCGTTGTATTATCAGTTCGTTAATGTTACATTAAAACAATTTAATTCATCAAGACAATGGTAGTATTTGCAAAATACATATGGCATAATTACGATGCTGGCCAGTTAGTATTGCATTTGGTGCATCTTCCCCTTATTCCATTAAACAATGGTTCCCAGTAAAACTCCACTTTATTTTTGCAAACTGGGCATATAGTATCCCCAGCATCAAGATCCTTGCCAAGGTTCCTACCATTTTTTGATTTTGGGCGATTTTTCATTGCTTTGGGTATCGGACGTCAATATTGATAGAATCTCTTAAGCT
>Ga0209376_1004039_pt1 | contig 12922 bp, 14 predicted proteins | sample GraSoiAngelo_134_FD_185891 | JGI IMG/M metagenome (GOLD analysis project Ga0209376, IMG submission 185891) | Grasslands soil microbial communities from the Angelo Coastal Reserve, California, USA - 14_0929_05_30cm (SPAdes) (version 2) | ecosystem: Environmental > Terrestrial > Soil > Grasslands ... | reverse complement strand
GAGCGGCCCACCGGGTCTCCGGAGCGCAAGCATGAGCTGCGGCACGCCTTCAATTTCCACCGCCCCATCGGTATTGCGATAGAGATTTGACCCGATCTCCACATCCATCTTCGTTCCCCGTTACCAGTGTCCCGACTTTGGCGTTGCGCTTCCTGTGTTACCCCTTACCCCTCACGCCTTACCGCTCACGCCTTACGGCTTCTTGATCCGGTGCAGGATCAACGCCACGCAGCCGGCCAGCAGTCCTCCGCCCACGATGGCCGTCAATAACTCCACCAGCTTGTCCTCCCAGAGCGATCCTTGAGCTACTATCACCTCACGGATGCCGCCTTGGAGCATGATCACCGACAAGGCCATCGTCGCGCCGATCACAAACCACCAGGCGAAGATTCTGAAAGAGACCATGGTCTAGAGATCCACGCGGCGATCCAGGCTTCGATATTGGATTGCCTCAGCCAGGTGCGCAGGCTCGATCCGCTCCGACCCCGCCAGGTCGGCGATGGTCCGTGCCACGCGAAGCATACGGCCATAGGCCCGCGCGGAGAGTTTCAGGCGCGTCATGGCCTGTTCAATGAGATCCCGCCCCGCCCCATCGATCGCGCAAAACTTCTTGACCTGCCGGGACTTCAACTGAGCATTGCTGAAGAACCCTTGGTGCTGATAGCGGGCCGCCTGGCGCGCTCGGGCTGCTGTCACCCGCGCTCGGATCGAGGCCGACGTCTCCTGTTCTCCCTCCCCTCCCAATTCCTTGACCGGTACGGGAGGCACCTCGATATGGATGTCCAGGCGATCCAGCAGCGGACCGGACAAACGGGACCGGTACCGCCGAATCTGGTGGGGCGTGCAGAGGCACTCGCGAGTCCGGTCTCCGTAGTACCCGCAGGGGCAGGGATTCATGGCCGCCACCAGCATCACGCGCGCGGGATACCGCAGAGACGCGCTGACGCGCGTGAGCATGACCGTCCCATCTTCCAGCGGTTGTCTCAACCCGTCCAGCACGTGCCGTTTAAACTCCATGATCTCATCCAGAAACAACACCCCGTGATGGGCCAGCGACACTTCACCCGGACGCGGGACGGTCCCGCCGCCGATCAGCCCGGCGTCGGAGATGCTATGATGCGGGGCCCGGAACGGACGAGCCGTGATCAGCGGCCGGCCGTCGGTCAGGAGCCCGGCCACGCTGTGAACCCGCGTGGCCTCGATGGCCTCTTCCGGCTCCATGGGTGGAAGAATACCGGGCAGACGCCGGGCCAGCATCGTCTTGCCGGACCCCGGCGGGCCGATCATCAGGATATTGTGACCGCCTGCCGCCGCCACTTCGAGCGCCCGTTTGGCGTGCTCCTGTCCCCTGACGTCCGCAAAGTCATCCTCCTCGGCCGTCTGAGTCGCAAAGAGCGCCCGACGATCCACCGTCGCCGGGGATATCGCTCGCGCTCCGTTCAGGAATTCGACCGTCTCCGGGAGTGTATGGACCGGATACGCGCTCACGCCTTCCACCACCGCCGCTTCCTCGGCATTCTCGGCCGGCAAGATCAGCGCGCGCTTATGGCGGCACGCCATCCCGATCGAGAGCGCTCCGGCAATCGGCTTGACGCCGCCGTCCAGCGAGAGTTCGCCGACCAACACACGCCCCGCCACCGCTTCCGCCGGAAGCACCTCCTGCGCCACCAGGATGCCCACCGCGATGGCCAGGTCCAGACCGGAGCCCTCTTTCTTCAGGTCCGCAGGCGCCAGATTCACCGTAATCTTTTTTACCGGGAACGAGAACCCGGTGTTCTTGAGCGCCGCGCGCACGCGGTCACGGCTTTCACGCACGGTGGCATCCGGCAGACCGACCACCGAGAACTGCGGGAGACCGCCGCCAATGTCCACCTCCACCTCAACGAGATGCGCATCGAGCCCGAACAGCGCGGCGCTCAACACCTTGGCCAGCATGATGTCCTCGTAGCTAAAAGCGAGCAGCGAACAGCGAGTAGCAAACTCCCCCTGAACGAGACCTCTTTGCTATTCGCTATTGGCTGTTCACTTCTTTCGACGTGGCCGGATTATAGGCGTGCCCTCGCAGGTTTTCAACACAGTCCTCGGGCATTGTGTATAATACGGCCCATGCCTCTGCCCGTTCCTGGTAAACAGGAATCAACCGCCACACCGATCCGCCAGCCGCCGACTCTCGTCTCTCCGTCCCGAGTACTCGCCACCCTGGGCGTCATCGCGCTGGCGTGTGTCTCCGCCTTCGCGCAGGAGACCCTGCCGGTCGGAGGAGCCTGGAAAACAGTCGCGCCGGCTCCGACGATGCGCACCGAGGTCGTCGCGGCCGCCCTGGGCGGCAAGATCTATGTGATCGGCGGATTCCATGAGCCCAGCCTGCGATACCTCACAACTTTTATGATCAGCGACACGGTGGAGGAGTACGATCCGGCCACAGACCGATGGGCGACCAAGGCGTCCCTGCCCACGGGGGTTCACCATGCCGGAGCCGGGACGGTCGGGGGACGGCTGTACGTCATCGGAGGGTTTACACGATCGTTCTTCTCGGTCTGGGGCCCGGTCGCAAGCGTGTACATGTACCAACCAGAGACCGACTCCTGGACGGAACGGGCCCCCATGCCCACCCCACGCGGGGCGCTCGCCGTCGCCGAGTCGGGCGGCCAGCTCTATGCGATCGGCGGCTATGACGGATCCGGGAACTCGGCCGCCGTCGAAGTGTATGACCCGGCCACCAATACCTGGACCAAGAAGGCCCCCCTTCCCACGCCTCGAGACCATCTGGCCGCCGCGACGGTCGGCGGGAAGGTGTACGCCATTGGGGGCCGCCTGAACCGCGACTATGGGCGCAATCTGGCGATCACCGAGGCCTATGACCCTGTCATTGACCGCTGGACACCGATGGCCTACATGCCGACAGCCCGAAGCGGGATCACGGCCGCTGTGATTCGAGACTTCATCTACGTGCTCGGCGGGGAATCACCCGACGGGACGTTCCGCACCAACGAGGCCTACTGGCCACGCGCCGACCGCTGGCAGCCCATGGCCCCGTTACCGACCGGACGTCACGGCCTGGGCTCGGCCGCCGTGAATGACCGGCTGTATGTGATCGCGGGCGGGCCGACGCCGGGCGGGTCGTTCAGCAACGTGAACGAATTGTTCGTCCCCCCGATCACCCAGGCCGCTACTCAGCCCGAGGCCCGCGCCTCAGCCCAGCAGGTGGGGACGATCATGGCCCTGCTCGCAGTCTTTCAGGAGGCGGGCTCGCTCCCCCCGGAATCCAGCCCGGAGTCGGACCGGCTGACCAAGGCCCTCATCCAGTTTCAGGCCGCGTTCATGAAGAGCTCCAACCTGGAGGTGAGGCGATGGCTGACCGAGGCCCTGTTCGCGGGACTGGGCAACGACGCACCGGCGGCGGTCCGGGTATTCCGTACCAAGGGGTGGACCTCCCGGACCTTGGAGGCAGTCGTCGACTACGCCGCGACGCGGCCCGTGTGGAACCAGCGTGTGTTGATCGAAGGATTTCAGGCCTACAACGTCGGACGGAGCGACTTCGAGCTAATGGCCCAGACCTTCAGAACGGCGCGCAGCCGACTGGCCGCTCGTGGGGAGGATCTGCACCAAGCCTATGCTGCACGACAGGGCGAGATGCCGGGTTTCAAGAATGAGTGAGCGGGGAAAAACCAGAAAGGAGGTCCGACATGGCGACGAAAGCCTACATTCTCATCAAGGTGAAGGCCGGCAAGACCAAGGACGTTCTCAAGTCGCTCAAGAAGGTCCCCGGCGTCGAGCAAGCGCACCCGTGCTTCGGGCAGCCGGACATCTTCAGCTTCGTCAGCGTGGGGGATGAGAAGGCCCTGTCCGACGTGGTGATCACCAAGATCCACACCATCGACGGCGTGGAGGAAACGGACACGCACATCGTGGCCGAAACGTAACCGGGGATGCTGAACTCATAACCGGACTGTTTTCCCCGTGTCCGCTGACTGATAGCAGGCGTCGGCGATTTCCACCGCCCGCTGTCCGTCCAGGCCTGTGATCGGCATCGGGGCCCCGCGGTCGAGCGCGTCGAGAAACGCCCGAAGCGTGGCGACCACGGTCGGCTGATCCTCAACCGGCCATTCCTCCAAGCCGCTGCGCGCCGAGGTCATGCTGACCTGGTGGCGCACCCAGTCCGCGATCATCTGTCCATCCGCGCCCACCCATTCGGCTCGGCTCACTCGCCCGCTGGTGACACGCGACACATCCACGAGGCACGGCAGATGGCCTGTGGTTCGCAGACTGACCAAGGCTCTGGACTCCGGACTTCCCGCCGATGAACGATCCATTTCACAGCGCACCTCCGCGACCTCCTCCCCGGTGAGGAAGCGAATGAGATCCAGTTGGTGGATCCCGATCTCCAGCAGCACGCCCCGGCCCGCATAGTCGGTTGGATTCCGCGTGACCTCCGGGCGGGGTTCCACCCGGTTGGTCAGCACCAGATACTGTCTTGGCCCGACAGTCGAAAGCCGCGCCTTCAGCGCCAACAGGGCAGCATCAAACCTGAGCGTCTGGGCGGTCATCAGGGGGATTCCTGCAGATGCAGCGGCGCGGACCATCTCGCGCGCTTCGAGACCGGTGGGGGCCAGAGGCTTCTCGATCAAGATCGGCTTGCGCGCGCGGGCAGCCTCCAGGCAGATCGGACGGGAAAGGGAAGGCGGCGTGACTGCGACCACGGCCTGTACGCGCGCGTCAGCGATGAGGCCGCGATAGTCCTGGTAAAACCTGAGAGCGTGGCTGGCCGCAAAGGTCGAGCCCTGCTCGACATTGCGGCGGCAGACAGCGACCAGTCGAGCATTGGGGAGAGGCTCCAACAGATGCCGGGCATACCGCATGCCGTGCCTGCCCAGCCCGATCAGGCCGATTCCTCTCGGTGTCAACACGATGCTGCGGCCATCTGTCTCTTACCTGGTCTCTACGTAACAAAAAGGCCGTGTTGGACAACACGGCCTTTCTCCGAACACATCACTATGACTTCCGTTGTCGTGCTGCTAACGACGTCCGCCGCCGCCGCGGCCCACTCCCTCTCCTCCTCCGCCCCCCCATGAGGAGCGTTCCCGCTTTTCCTGCGGTTTGGCTTCATTCACGACCAGAGCCCGACCTTCGTACTGCGTCCCATTCAGCGCCGCAATGGCTTTTTGTGCGTCCTCGGACGTCGCCATCTCGACAAACCCGAAGCCGCGTGACCGGCCGGTATACCGATCAGAAATGACCTTGGCCGAACTGACCGTTCCGTGTTGCGCGAACAGCTCTTGGAGCTGCTGATCCGTCGTCGTATAGGGCAGGCTGCCCACATAAAGCTTGGTTCCCACGGTGACCTCCTCTTCAGATCCATCGCTGAGGCGGTGCAGCATCCCCTGCATGTGCCCGGCCGCCTGATCGGTTCCTGTGACCGCACATTCTAGTCCTGCCTCACGGACAGGTCAACCAATGGCCCCCGCTTTTGCACACAATTGACAACCACCACTACCGCAGTTATAGTACGCCTCCCCTCACGCGAGCCGCGCAACTCGCAGGGTCTCAAGTCGCACCGTTGTCTCCGGGAGGTCCCAATTCCACCATTCCCCCTCGACAAGATCGGCGTCAACGCGGTCCGCTTCCCCAGCGGGGTCCCGATCCCCTCCGTGTCGGACACCATGACCGATCCGTACGCCGTCACGCGGATTTCCAAAGAAGCGCAGGTCGAGGGTCTGCGGTTCTGGCCTCAGGAAAAAGGCACCTATCCCGGCCTCGTGCTGCTGCACGAGTGGTGGGGACTGACCTCGCAGATCAAGGACCTGGCGGCCCGGCTGGCCTGCGAAGGGTATGCCGTGCTCCTCCCGAATCTGTACATCAGGCAGGGCGGCATGGTCACCGTCAACGCAGAGGTCGCGGCTGCGCTGATGAGCCGCATGAAGGAGAGCGAGATGCTGCAGGACGTCAACTCCTGCTGCGAATACTTGAATACCCGTGACCAGGTCAAGCGAAACAGCCACGGCGTCATCGGGTTCGGGATGGGCGGCTCACTGGCCATCCGGTTCGCGTGCCAGCGCAAGCGCTTACGGGCGGCGGTCTCGTTCTACGGCAAGATGGTCATGCCGCCTGCTGTGTTGAAGGATCTGGCTTGTCCTCTGGCTGGAGCCGATGAGTGGGTGACCGCGGAGGAAGTCGAACACCTGCGCCAAGCGGCCAAGGACTTCGAGAAATCAGTGGAGATTCGGACCTACGACGGCGCGCCCCACGCCTTCTGCAACGAGACTCGTCAGGACACCTACCGCCCCGAGGCCGCGAAGCTGGCATGGGAATCCACCGTCGCCTTTCTCAGCGATCGCTTCAAAGCCGACCGCTGATCCGCGACCATCCACGATCATCCAGCCATCAACTCCAAATCCGCACAGGTGGCATGCGGTTAGGAGCGAACGTCATTGCGTAACTCACTAAACGGGGTGGCCTGGCTGATCCCCTATTGCGCGCGTCATCACCCGTTGCAATCTGAAGCGCAACGGGTACCCGGCTCTCCATCCGCCCAGGCCCGGACCAAATAGATCCTGAGTGCGCGGTGCGCGAGCACAAAGGGCAGCCCTGCCACCCCGCCCGCTCTCCCCTCCCCATTGAGATTTCGGTCGCGATACTCCAGAATAAACTCCTATTGGACCAGAAAGAATGCGACGATTGTTCCCCATGGCAAAGAGCGTCTCCTGGATCTGCGTCGTGCTCGCCTCGTTCGTCTTCATGTGGCCGATGCTACCCGGCCTCGCGGGAGCGCAGCGCGTTACTTCCGGCGCTCCGGATTTCCCGGGTATTCTCCGCACGCACGCGGACAATCTGGCCTCGGTGACAACTGACGCGGAGGCCCTGGATCTCTTCGCCTCACACCTCGCCGGCGCCCTGTCTCTCCAGGATAGTGTCACCGCACTCACAGACAAGCCGCCGAGCGGCAAGGCCTCCGCTGACCGCCTCACGGACCCCGACCTGACCGCCTCAGCCGTCCGTTTGACCGCAGAGTTGGCCGCCTGGCGGCTGGCCGCGGCGATAAAGCAGACAGCCGACGCCGCTCCGGCTCCCGCGCTCCAGACTGTTCTCCAGCAAGCGACCACCCAGCAGAGCTGGCTGCTGGAAGGGCGAGGACGCGAGCATCTCGGGCGAGCAGTGAAACTCGCCTCCGTACTCAACTCCATTGAAGCTCCACCGACCTCGGAGCCCGACGCATCGACCGCTTACGGGGAGTACGCGGCGTACCTTGATCGGACGTACCCCGGACTCACGGAGGCCGACAGGTCCTGGCTCGTGGTCGCTGAGCGAGAAGGCTCGGCAGGCCTACGCCGCCGCTTGATGGAGTTCTGGGAGAAAACGGCTCGGAGCGAGGTGGACAAAGAAGCGCTCGCAGCCAGGTATTTTCAGACCCGCCTGCGACCCGTGTTGACGGCGTACCTCGCCGCGCTCGCCATCCGAGCTGAAGCAGAGGCGGAGCAGAACGCGCGAGACGAATGGATGCGACTCCACACGTGGCGAGACAGGCTCAATGAAAAGAAAGGACTCGCCCGCCTCTGTGGGACTTGGCAATGGACGGTACACAATCACCAAAATCATCAGGAACATAAGATGCTGATGGTCTTCCCGCCGCCGGACACACTCGACACGAACCAGCCGACGGGTCCCCGCCCGGCCAGGATCGTCGTGCTGGGTGATGCGGTCTTTCTGCGTTGGGAGTTTCAGATGGGCTATCAGGAGGACAGCCTGCTGTTTATCAAGGACGGCCAGCGGCTTGAAGGAAGCTTCACCAATTCCGCCGGCGCGTGGGGCTCCATCACCGGCAAGCGGACCGGTTCCTGCCCACGCGGACACACATCACGGCGCCCACGTCCAGAACTGCCATGCGAGCCAGCCCCACCCGACCAGTAACCCCACGCCGCCGAGCGGCGTAATCGCACCCAGTTCGGCGATCCCGGTGAACGCCAGAGCGTAGAGGCTTCCCGAAAACAAGACAATCCCGATCGCGAACAGCCAGCCGGCCGGCGTGAGCGACGCCTGCGGAAATTGTTCGCAGGCCCCGCCGACGATCAGCAGCGCGAACGCGTGATACATCTGATAACGAACCGCGGTCTCAAACACGGCCAGCATGTCCGGGGAGAGCACGCTCTTGAGAAAATGGGCTCCGAACGCGCCGGCTGCGACGCCGAGAAACGAAAAGAGAGCTCCGAGGACGAGAAAGATTCTGGTCATGAGCAGAGCCCCTCAAGTTGAGTGGTGCCGGAGACCGGACTCGAACCGGTACGGGCCTTGAGAGCCCAAGGGATTTTAAGTCCCTGGCGTCTGCCTGTTCCGCCACTCCGGCATGAGTTGCAGGTTGAGGCTGAGGTCAAGGTCAAGGGAAGACACTGCAACTTCTCTTGTCGTCTGAACCTTAACCTAAACCTTAGCCTGGGTCGCCGCGCGATCCGCGTGACTCTAACACTCACCATCTGAGGGGTCAAGGTTGGAACAGGCTGGAAACAGAAACGGCCTGGAGCCTTCCCGAGGCTCCAGGCCGTTTAAACGTTATACGGTGGGTGGAAGACAGGTCAGGCCGCTTCGACGACGCGCCTCCCCTCGCGTTTACCCATGAGCGACTTGCCGGATTGCACCGCCTGCTCCATTCCGGCTTTCACACTGCGGCCAAACCTCTGCGCGCTTCGCGAAATGCCGAACCGCGCGCCGCGTCTCCGCACCCGACCTGGGCGCGAACAGAAGCCCCAGTCCCGCTCCGATGACGGCCCCACCTGCCACTAACGCTGCCACCTTCGCTGCTTGCTGCCCTTCTGTTGACATAGCCGTGCCTCCTTGTATGTTACTCGGATAGTGTTCACCAGTTGCCGTTTTTTGATGAGCGCTCAGCTGGTATGTTCAGCAGGTTCCGTGCCAGGAGAAAGAACGAGCAGATTCAACTTGAAAATGCGGGGTTTGACCCGCTCGACCGGCTCAATACTCGATCCGCCGCCTGTCCCCTTTTCACAACATCCTCCCGTGAACCGTTTCAGAAAGCAGACATATTGGGCAGCTGTGCGAGAGAGGGCTCTACTGGACAGGGGATTGAAGGAGGAAAATCACTTTCTGCTGGGTCTCTTGGGCCTCTTTGAGCGAACCGTTTGTCTCATAGGCCGCCGCCAGATTCGCCAGACTGCCCGCCTCCCGCATCCGGTCCCGCAGGGCGCGGTACAGAGTCAAAGCCCGTTCGTGATGCTCGGCGGCCAGCGTCGTGTTCCCTTCCGCCTGATGCAAGCTTCCCAGCAACGAGAGTGTGTCTGCTTCCTGAGATCGATCGCGCAGCGACTGGTACAACGCAAGGGCTCGCTGGGCCATCTTCAGTCCTTCGGCATACCGCGCCTCGTTGAAAAGGAGCCTGACTAATCGAATCCTCACATCGGCTTCGGCCCGGACGTCCCGTTGCGCTTCCGCAAGCTGGAGTCCTTCCTCATAGAGGGTGCGTGCCACCCCTGGCTCGCCTGCACGGATACGGGCGTCTCCGGTCACGGTCAAGGCGGCCATCTGCTGAGCCGCATCCTGCCGGTCTCGCGAGTCAATCAGCGCCGTCTGAAGGATGGGGAGCGCTTCGGCCACTCGATCCTGGGCGGTCCAGAGACTGCCCAGCCTGATCAGACTTTCCGCGTAGCCCTTTCGATCATGCGATCGCTGGAAGAGTGTGCGCGCGTGGTCATAAGTCTCCTGGGCATTACCCATGCGGCCCAGTGATTCCAAGATACGGCCCAGCTTCAGCAGCGCGTGAGCATGCGGCGCATCCTCGCCGACCGTTGCCAGGATTGGGACCGCCGCCTCCAACGCCGCCAAGGCCTCCGCATGGCTTCCCTGCCGCTCGTGTATGCTGCCGATCCGGACGAGCGCGGCGGCTTCGCCGCGCCGATCCTTCTTCGCGCGGAAGGCGGCCAACGCCCGTTGATAGTAGGGCAGCGCTTCCTGGAGGTGGTTTTGCACTTCATGCAGGTCGCCGATCTTGAGCAGCTCGTCGCCGTCGAGCGTCCGCGGCAACGACTCGCGCCTCACCGTGACAGGCGCGCCGGGCGGTTGGTCCGGCCTGCTGACAACGGGCAAGATGAACACGGGGTGGTCCAGGCCGTCCCAGAGCCCTGCCGGTCCTTCACTCCACGACAGCATCATCAGGATGACCCACGAGACCATGACATGCCCATGATACAACCCGCGCTCCACTACCGCTACACGGGAGCCCGGCTTGCAAAATCAGGCCGTCCTCCGTAGTATGGCCGGCGTTCAAGACCCGGAAGGGCCGCTCCGGGAGGTGCGGAGGCGCGAGGCCTGCTGCCGCGGGCGTTCTGAACGGGACGACTTGATTACAGGAATTATGCATCGAACCTCAGGGACGCAACACTAGCCCATGCTTCCTTATCCGAACATCGATCCGGTCTTTCTCCGGCTCGGTCCTCTACAGTTCCGGTGGTATGGCCTCATGTACTTGTTGTCGCTGGCAGCGGCTTATTTCGTGATCAAGCTCCGTGCGGCCGCACGGGGCGTCGCGATTTCCAAGGACCAACTCTACGATCTGATCGTCTACGCCGCGGTGGGAGTCTTCGCGGGAGGTCGGCTGGGTTACGTGCTGTTCTATAACTTACCCTACTATCTCGAGCATCCCGCCAAGATCGTCGCGGTGTGGGAAGGCGGCATGGCGTTTCACGGAGGCCTACTCGGGACGATCCTCGCGGTCTGGCTGTTCTGCCGTCGCCGCGGCTTCCCGTTTTACACGATTGCCGATCTCGCTGCGATTACTGTCCCGATCGGACTGGGGTTGGGGCGCCTGGGGAATTTTATCAACGGGGAACTCTACGGCCGTCCGAGTGATGTACCGTGGTGCATGGTCTTCCCGGGCGGCGGGCCCGAATGCCGGCACCCGTCGCAGCTCTATGAAGCAGGATTGGAAGGCGGGCTCCTGTTCATCGTGCTGTGGCTGATCGGCCGTCAGCCGACCCCGCCCGGCACCGTCTGTTGGAGCTTCATCACCGGCTACGGCCTCTGTCGCGTGGTCGTGGAGTTTTTTCGAGAACCGGACTTCCACCTCGGGTTCATCCTCGGACCCTTCTCCATGGGCCAGCTCCTGAGCGCCCCCATGATTCTGATCGGCGCCTTCATGCTGGCGTGGGGGTATCGGCAGGCGGAGTGGCCGGAGTGACCTCCGTGCTCGCGCACCACGCACGTGACGAGCGGGGCTTGGAGGGCAGGTGGCCTCACGTGCTCGCGCGTCGCGCACACAGGATTGATCGTTCCGGGCCTAGGCGGCTGGACGCGCGCAGTGAAGGCCAGCCCAGCTGCCCGCCCCCTGAGAAAATGAGGTGGATGGAGTGCCGGGGACCCGTTGCTCTTCTTGAATGCAACGGGTGATGACGCGCGCAGTAGAGGTCACCCCAGCCGCCCGCCTGCCATTTGTGTGGAAGGAATTTCTCAGCTAACAGGGGAGATGGACTCAGGACTGCTTCCCCTCCTCACTCCTCACTCATTGCTCGTTACTCGTTACTCGTTACTCATCACTCTCCTAATACGGCATCTCCTCGTCGTCCAGACCGAAATGGTGCCCGATCTCGTGGACGACGGTGTCTCGCACCTCCTGGACTACTTCATCAGGCGTGCGGCAGAGCCTGAGGATCGGACCACGGTAGATCGAAATCTTCGCTGGCAGGTGGCCGCCCGGATCGAAGAACGATTCGGCATCACGCGCAGTGCCTGAATACAGTCCTAACAGGTCATCCTCCGACTCCATGTCCATCTCGTCGAGCACCTCCCGTGATGGCTCCGCTTCCACGACGACTGCCACATTCTTGAGCAGACGACGGTACTGATCCGGAAGACCGTCAACGGCTTGGCGGACGAGCCCCTCAAATTCCTCCGGGCTCATCGAGAGGGTGCTCATGCGGGCACGACGCGCCATAATTCCTCACGGCTAGCAGCAAATAGCGAACAGCTAGTAGCTCGGGCTAATTGGCTTCCAGCTTGGGGCCGCTCGCTACCAGCTATTTGCTATTCGCTATTTTTACGACGTGATCACTCGACGGCGTCTTGTTCAGTGCTTGCGGGTGTCATCCGAAATAAATGAGTTCTTCGACTTGGAGCCCTCCACTAATCCATGCACGCGGAATGGCGGCGAGTCCCAGATGATCTTGTTGCCTGGCGCCAGGTTCGCCGCTTCGACATAATGCCTGCGCGCGGTTGCTTCATCCCCGAGACTCTCGATGACCATCGCCAGGTTGTAGTGGGCCTCAGCCAGGGATGGCTGGGCCTTGATGGCCGCCTCATACTGCCCCTTGGCTGCCTCCCACTGGCGTGCTGCAAACAGCTTGTTACCCTCCTCCATCGCCGCGACCGCCCCGGGCGACGTCCCTGGCGGGGCATCGAGCGTGGTCTGATATGGTTCCATCATCGTGGCACAGCCAGAGACCAGCATCCCTAACAACGCGAGCAGCAGGCGCGCTCTCATCGTTCGTCTCTCCATCCTACACCTCCACTGCTTTGCCATTGCGCAGGAACAGGAACTGAAAGCCGACCTTGTCCACTCCCAAGCAGCGTGAAACCGCCTCTTTGTATATCTTTGCTTGGAGGTGGTACTCGGCGGCCCGGCTCCCCACTTCCTCGTCGCGCACCCGATCGGTTTTATAATCTGCGACCCAGACCTGACCTCCGAGACGATACACCAGATCAATCACGCCTTCCATTATATAGTGCTGAGTGCTGCCCTTCGACCCTTCGATTCGACTCAGGGTCGAGGGGGGTGCTGAGTGCTGAGAGTGGAATTCGCCCCAGGAGATAGCAAATGGCACCTCGCGGCCCACGATGGTGGCGCGTCGGAGTCGCTCGTATGGTTCGGAGGCGAGGAAGCTGGCGAACAGCTCACGCAGCTCGGCTTCTACCTCCGCCGCCGCCC
>Ga0209376_1004036_pt1 | contig 12924 bp, 12 predicted proteins | sample GraSoiAngelo_134_FD_185891 | JGI IMG/M metagenome (GOLD analysis project Ga0209376, IMG submission 185891) | Grasslands soil microbial communities from the Angelo Coastal Reserve, California, USA - 14_0929_05_30cm (SPAdes) (version 2) | ecosystem: Environmental > Terrestrial > Soil > Grasslands ... | reverse complement strand
CGATCCATGACATCGAACGCTTCGGAATTCAGTTTGTGGCATCTCCCCGTCACGCCGACATGCTGTTGGTCACCGGTCCGGTCACCCGGAATATGGAGCTGGCCTTGCTGAAGACGTATCGAGCGATGCCAGAGCCGAAGGTAGTCGTCGCGGTAGGCGCTTGTGGCATCAGCGGCGGTATCTTCGGCAAGAACTACGCGTCTCTGGGAGGCGTCGACAACGTCTTGCCCGTCGACGTTTACATTCCCGGCTGTCCACCCCGGCCGCAAGCTCTCCTCCACGGAATCCTGCTTGCTGTCGGGCGGCTCGGAGAGAAGCTGTATCACGAGCGCGGTGGGTGATCCAACTTTCGTGTCATCCAAAGTCCTTTGACGATGCAATTTGCCTTAAGCTGTGGTGGACAAATCATCAGGGCAGGCAACACTCAAGTTCGTTCTTCTCACTTGGAGACGTGCCGAAGGCGGCTTCACTCCAACTTTCTTATCCCCTATTGTTTAGCCCTTATTGGCCACGAGTAAACCAGTTGATGTTGGCGGGGTAGCCTACACCTGGGTTTTCGGTCGCCAATTCCATAAATTGTTCGCGTAGAGACCGATGCAGAAAAGATTAGCGGGAACGAATCCAAATTGAGCGCTTCGCACACCGATCACACAAATGATGATGCTATTTGCTCCCGCAATGACCCAACCGTGCCATAGTTTTTTCCCAATTAAAACCGTAGAGATAATGGTCAAGATGCAGGATATGTAGTCTAGCTTCAGCATTCTTGTCCCTTGCACTCGTTACGTGGGCTACTTCCAATCGGTCGTCACCATTGTAAGCACCCAATCCGGTGACGGCGATAGTGGTCAACCGGACAGGTGACACGAAAGTTGAAATGCGGCTTGCGACACGCGAAGAGCCGGTCAAAAACAAAATCCCGGTAGGGATAGGAGAGTACAATGAATTGATGAACTGCCAAGTGAAGGACGAACTGGTGAGTCAGCTCATCGCTTTGAATAACAAACTCAATCTGCTCAGTCCTAATCTGATACATGGGGACGAAGAACGCGCGGAAGTGCAACAACGACGTGAGAGCTTATACGCCGAGATCAAGCACCACAGGGCGAAGGGACACGAAGGCAAACCGTGCCCGGCGGCAAGACAGGTCTAGGCCAGTCGCCCCTGCCTCGCTTGGCAAGCGAAACCGCTCAGAAGTTCGAGGCCAAAACGGTTTCATTTCCATCATTTCCAATTCCAAGTGCTTTGACTTGAGATAAGTGCCGCCAGCTCAGCGTCTTAGGGTTTGCTAGAAGGAGCTTGGGAAGCGCTGTTCTACCAGTGAACCAACCCGCTGGTTATTTCTGATTGGTATTTCACTGAGGGACCATCTGTACAGCGGTCGGATTGATTCTCTTTCATGGTTGAAGGTTGGAGCAGCTGGGTCCCACCAGCGCCGACGAATCGGCGGAATTCAGTTGCTTTGAACGCCTGCCTGTCACGCAGTAGTTCGCAGGTCGAGTCGCCGTTGCTTCCGTCAAATTACCGTTCAATGTTCCGCGATCCAAGTCGAGGACTGCGGCGACGGGACCACCCAGGGCATTGGCGCGACCATTGCAAACCTCAGGGGGGCTGGACTCGCCCGATTGATTGCCCGGCTCGATGGCGGAAGCTATGATGTCCGGCTCGCTTCCAAGGGGCCATGATGTCTGAGCTCGTCACCATTGGCACGTATTCGGTTTTCATTGCGAGTTACGTCGTCTTCGCCCTGGGAAAGTTTCCTGGCATGAAAATTGATCGCCCCCGGCGCGGCCATCATCGGGGCGGTCCTGATGTTTGCAATCGGCGCCATGCATGCACACGATGCTCTGCAGTTCATTCATTTCGGCACTGTAGCGTTGCTTTTCTCGATGATGCTTGTGGTGGCCTGCCTGCATTTGGCTGGCTTCTTCGATTGGATCACGGAGCTGGTCGTGACTCGACTCAAGCCCCACCACCTGCTCCCCACAGTGATTTTCCTGAGCGGATTGCTTTCCGCGTTCTTCGTCAACGACATCATTTGCATTGTCATGGTTCCTTTCGTCTTGAAAGCCACCCGCCGAATGGGGGTCAAACCAATACCCTATCTCTTAGCAGTGGCAACGGCGTCAAACATCGGGAGTACCGCAACCATCACGGGGAACCCGCAGAACATTCTGATCGGGTCTTTTTCCGGCATTGGGTATCGGGATTTCCTATGGCACTTAGGTCCCGTCGCGCTCGTCGGCTTGTTTCTGAATTGGCTCGTACTCTGGTGGCTCTATTTCCGTAGGCGTATTCACGATGTCCAAACCGAAGCTCCCGTCGATGCGGTGCAAATTGACCGCGCAGCTCTGGTCAAGGCTGGGCTGGTAACCGTACTCGTTCTGGCCGGATTTCTTGCTGGCTTCCCACCACCTCTGGTCGCCGCAATGGGAGCAGCCATCATGTTGATCACACGTACGCGCGACCCTCATCTGGTATACGAAGAAGTGGACTGGGGCCTTCTTGTTTTTTTCGTCGGGCTCTTTCTGATAGTGGGAGGCGCAGAGAACGCAGGTTTGACGGAGCGCCTGCTAGGTTTCGGCGGGCGTTTCAATCTGCAGCACCTAGGTGTGTTCACATCGGTGACCGCGATATTGTCAAACTTGGTCAGCAATGTGCCCGCCGTAATGCTATTGAAATCCCTCGTGACTCGATTTGCCAACCCTCATACGGCTTGGCTCACGCTGGCAATGGCCAGCACCCTTGCAGGGAACCTGACCATCACGGGTTCCGTCGCCAACATCATCGTGGTAGAACGGGCTCGCAAAGAGGTAGCTATCGGCTTCTTCGACTACTTTCGAATCGGTCTGCCCATCACCCTTCTAACGCTGTTGTTTGGCTGGCTCTGGCTTTCCTGGATTCAATGACTGTCGCTACAAATGTCGCTAAGTAGCCGAGCAACCGCTGGCACATCTCCTCTCCTGCCACGCCTAAACCAATTCAGGCTCCGTCCATTCACGGTAGGAAGGTTGTAATCCTCCAATCGCGGCAACGGCGCACACCACAATCCAAGGTGGTGTTTTTCAGGCGACCAGTGCGAGAAACGACGCCAATACGACTAGGAATTTGCAGTCATCTCTCGATTGCCCGAAGTGGGATGAACGCGTCCCTGACCTCTGTTCGAAAAAGATAAAAGAGCAGCGCGCCAGCGATTGTGACACGCGTCGTGCCCCTAACGAAATGGCCCATAAAAATACCGATCAAGTCTCCTAAGACCTGGGTTGCGATGATGACCACGGCGAGGCTCCATCCCCAAAGGCGTCGTCCAAACCAACCTACACCGGCAGCCGCCAGTGCGGTGCTCCCTTAGGGCGTTCGGCGGAAGTTATCGGGTCGTCGGTCGGATTAGTACCGACAAAACGCGCCAGCAGTGACCAACCAATTTGCTGCAGAGAGGCCGACGTGGAAGCCGGATAGCTTCCGGTTAGCAGACACCCGTGGGCCAACGGTCCAGGGCATCAATGGTCGTGTTTCCCAGAAGGACCGAGCCCCATGCCATTTGCTAAGATCGAGCAATGACAGCGAGGGACAGGACAGGGCATAACGCGAGTGATCTAGGTTCGGTCGAGTCTTGGCTGGTCTCGGCAGGACGGGACCGGCGCCCGGGCTTGCCGCTAAACGTGCCGCCATGCCCGGCGTCGAACTTCGTGCTGGGCGAGCGCCGTGCGTACTCTCGCGACGACGGCACGCCGAGTTGGGAGGCACTGGAAGAGATCGTCAGCGGCCTCGAAGGTGGCTCTTCGGTCTCCTTCGCCTCCGGCATGGCGGGAATCGCGGCGATTTTCGATCAACTCCACACAGGCTCGGTCGTGGCCCTGTCGGACGACTGCTACCAGGCTGTCGCGGGAATCGCCAAAGCTGGCCAAAGCCGCGGCCGGTGGACCGTGCATCGCGTCGCCGTGGCCGACACCGAGCGCTGGATCGAGATGTGTGGCGTGGCCGACTTGATCTGGCTGGAGTCGCCTTCGAACCCGCTGCTGACCGTGGCTGACCTGGACGCCATCTGCGCCGCACCGCGGAAGCGTGGTGCAATCCTAGGCGTGGACAACACCTTCGCTACGCCGCTCAATCAGCGTCCACTGACGCTCGGGGCCGACGTGGCCATGCAATCGGCGACGAAGTTCATCGGTGGACACTCGGACCTGCTCAGCGGCGTCGTCACCGTGCGCGACGCGAACCTGCTGGCGGCGCTGCGGCAGGCCCGGGAGCTCGCGGGTGCAACACCCGGCACCCTCGAAACGTTTCTCGCGGTCCGCGGGGCTAGGACGCTGGCACTGCGGCTGGAGCGGGCGCAGTGCAACGCGATGACACTGGCCGAGCGCCTCGCGCCACATCCAAACGTCACTCTGACGCGCTATCCCGGCCTCGCGAGCCACCCAACTCACGCGGCCGCGCGACGCCAACTCAAGGGCTTCGGCACGATTATCTCGTTCGACGTGCGTGGCGGCGCCTCCGCCGCCGACGCCGTGTGCGCCGGACTGCAGCTCATCCAACACGCCACCAGCCTGGGCGCGGTCGAGTCCACTATCGAACGGCGGGCCAGCATTCCTGGGCAGGAGCACCTGCCCCCGGCGCTGCTGCGGCTGAGCGTGGGTATCGAGGCCGTCGAGGACCTTTGGACCGATCTAGATCGAGCACTGCGCAACCTGGCCGGATGACAAGCCGGAAGTCAGACACCCCCCGCGGAGCGGGTGGCTTGGTGAGTGGGGCCGCCAACAAACGCCGAGTGCGGCCGCTTCTATGGGCACCTCGTCGTACGGACAGACAGCCCGTGCCGCGTGTAGGGAGCGCCGGCTTGGCTGAACGCACCTCATTCGACGGTTTCTCCGACGGGAGTTCCGGGAAAACCGCGATACGAGAAGATGCCGGCCCGCTCAACCGAATCCTCTCGCCAGCTCACGCGCCATTTGGTGCCAAGCTGCAACAAGATCACAGCAGCGGCAAAGAATGCGCCGGCGAAAAGAAAAAGTCCCCCCGAATACTGCCCGGTTCGCTGCTTGATCGCTCCGAGAATAAAAGGCAAGAAAAAGCCCCCCAAGCCGCCGGCCGCGCCGACCAATCCAGTGAGAAGCCCGACACGGTCAGGGAATCGCTGCGGCAGGAGTTGAAAAACGGCTCCATTCCCCATGCCCATCATTCCCATGGACAGAAACAAGAGCCCTACTTCTAGCGGAAGCACAGGAAGCCTCCCTACACCTCCGAGGCAACCGGCCACGCCAGCCAAGAGCAGCAAGAGCAAGCGATAACCTCCGATCTTGTCCGAGAGCCATCCGCCCACGGGCCGCAAGAAACTTCCCGCAAGGACAACAATGGTCGTGAAGTCGCCAGCGCGGACTTTTGAAAGTCCATACTGGTCATGAAAGAAGGTGGTGAGAAAACTGGCCATGCCCACGAAGCCGCCGAACGTAAGGCTGTAGAAAAAACAAAACCAAGCCGTATCCGGTTCCCGCAAAATCGCTGCGATTGCTTTCCAGTTGGGTGGTTCACTGCGGCGCGGGCTGTCCTTTGCCAGCAAAGCGAAGAGAACCAATACAACGATCACCGGAAGTATGGCCAAAGCGAAAGTGTTCGCCCATCCAAACTTCTGAGCGAGGCGCGGCGCGAAGAGAGTGGCGATGAGCGTCCCCGAATTTCCTGCACCAGCAATGCCCATGACGAGCCCTTGATACTCTGGCGGATACCAGCGTCCCGCGAGCGGCAGAGCTACGGCAAAACTTGCGCCACCAATGCCCAACAGGAGCCCAAGAAAATAAAAGTGTTCAACCGTATGTGCTAAGCGCCAGGCAAAAATCAGCGGAAGCAAAGTGAAAGCGAGCCCGAACAGGCCGGTCCTGCGTTCACCAAAACGCTCGCCGAGAAATCCGAGTACAGGCCGGAACAGCGCTCCACCCAGAAGAGGAATCGCTGTTAGCAACCCTTTCTGGTAGGGCGTGAGCTTAAGCATTTCGGAGAGGAACGGAGCAAGGGCACCGAGCAAGACCCATACCATGAAGCTGACATCGAAATAGAGAAACGCGGCGATGAGCGTTGGGAAGTGGCCGCTTTCCATGAACTTGCTTTTTTCCATCTCATCTCCTTGCGCGGGACGGAATTTCTTCCATCCCGTCCGACCTCATGCCTGGACTCTGGCTCTTGGGCTCCCGCGTACGCCCCAATACTGCGGAGCGATTTGCGCCCTCTCGATACGCACGGCGCACTGCTTGTAATTGGGCTCGCGAGAAATCGAATCGAAGGCGCTTTGCGTCACTTGATTGGCATTTGCCTCGGCGTAGTGAAAGGGCATGAAGACTTGCCCCGGCGCGATGATCTCCGTAACACGAAGCTCTACGCTTTTCACGCGTCCTCGAGCTGAAATCACGTCGATGCGGTCATGCGGCTTTAGTCCGAGCGACTGCGCATCCCGCGGATTCATCTCCAGCCATGCGTTTGGCGAGAGCCGTTCGAGGATCGGAACGTTTCCTGTTTTGGTGCGCGTATGCCAATGTTCGACGGTGCGGCCAGTATTCAGCACGAAAGGAAAGTCCGTGTTCGGTTGCTCCGGAAAAGGTTCCCACTCAACCGGCAAGAGCCGCGCTCTTCCGTCCTCTGTCGAGAAGTGCCCATCGGAGTAAAGCCGCGTCGTCTTTACTTCTGTGGCGCCTGCCGGATGGGGCCACTGAATCCCGCCGTGGCGCTCGATGAGCTCGTATGTGAGCCCGGAGTAATCGCAGAGCCGGCCCGCCGAAATCCGCTTCCACTCCTCGAAGGCATCTTTCGGCTGGGTCCATCCCGGAAAAAGCTCGCCGTAGCAGCCGAGCTTTTTTGCCAAATCCAAAAAGATGTCGAAGTCCGTGCGGGCCTCTCCAGGCGGTTTCACAGCGCGATTGACCTTGCTCACGCGGCGTTCCGAATTCGTATAGGTGCCTTCTTTTTCTCCCCAGATAGCCGCGGGGAGGACGAGGTCCGCGACTTCGGTTGTGGGCGTGGGATGAAATCCATCCTGAACCACCAGAAAGTTCAAACTATCGAGGCTGTGCTGTAGCACGCCGAGATTCGGGAACGACACGATTGGATTTGTGGCGATGACCCACAGAGCGCGAATCTTCCTCGCAACCGCTCCTTCGATAATGTCCGGGTACGCCCATCCGCGCGATGTAGGCAGGCGCTCCGCGCCGATACCCCAGAGCGCCGCCAATTCCTCGCGGTCGGATGCACTCTCAAATTTGCGATACCCAGGGAGGCTCGACGCGAAGCCCGCCTCCCGTGTTCCCATTGCATTGCATTGCCCAGTAATCGAAAAAGGAGACGCTCCCGGCCTGCCGACGTTGCCGGTGATCAACGCAAGATTGTTGATGACGTTTACGGTTTCCGTGCCCTTGGTGCTGTGGTTCACACCCATCGTCCAGCCGATGAAAGGAGCCTTGGCTTTGCCGTAGATGAGTGCAGTCTTGTAGATTTGCTCGGGCGTAAGCCCGGTGAGTTGAGAGACGTGGTCCGGCGTGTACTTGCGAACCGACTCTTCCAGCTGGTCGAAACCCGTGGTATGCGCCGCAACGTACTCGCGATCGATGAGACCGTTCTCGATGAGCAGATGAATCATGCCGTTCAGAAGAGCGATATCCGAGCGTGGCTTCAGTGGCAGGTAGAGGTCTGCCATCATCGCAGTCTTTGTCACGCGGGGGTCGGCCACGATCAAGGTCCTGCCGGGATTTGCGTCGAGATACTGGCAAAGGATCGGGTGGTTGTCGGCGATGTTCGCGCCGATGAGAAAAATGACATCCGCTTGGCTGAGATCTTCGTACGCGCCTGGTGGACCGTCGCTGCCAAACGAGCGTTTATACCCGGAGACGGCGCTGGCCATGCATAGCGTCGTGTTCCCATCGTAATTCTTCGTACCAAGTCCAAGCTGCACCAGCTTGCCAAGCACATAAAACTCTTCGGTGACAAGCTGACCGGTACTGAGAACGCCGAGGGCGTCTCGGCCATACTTCTCCTGAACGCCGTGGAATTTCTCCGCCATGATGGCGAGAGCTTCGTCCCACTCAATGCGCGCAAGCTTTCCGCGTTTGTTGCGCAGAAGCGGGTAGAGCGCGCGGTTCGAAGCCTCCAGCGTGTAATGTTCGGAAAGACCTTTGGGGCAAAGCAGCCCAGAATTGACGGCGTGGTCCGGATTTCCCCGCACGCTCACCGCGCGGCCGTCCTTTACCCCAATGAACATCCCGCAACCGACCGAGCAGTAACCGCAGGTCGTGGAGACCCAAGTGTCTGGAATTTTTTGCTCGGAGGTGTGCCCCATGACCGGATCACTGGCGTACGCATACCTTTCTTTCAGGATGTCCAATCCGAGCTGGCGCTTCAGACTCATGCCGCGGCCTTTCCGGCGGCTACGTACGAAGCAGCCATATTCTTTGGAACCACGCTTACGAAGAAAACATAGCGGCTGAGAACTTCACCAGCTAGAACAGTGAGAAGTGAAGCGCACGCACCGGCCCAGCTCGGCACAAACAGCGGCAGAATGATTCCACCCAAGCACAGGAGCGCATTACTTCCCAGGAAAGAAGACGCCAACGTCGTGGAAAGCAAGCGCGCCGATGCTTGCAGTTCGAAGGAGTCGGATGCGGTCAGCCAGAAAAATTTGCCGGCTTTGTTCAGCAAGTGCCCTGCTGTCGCGACAACAATCGCTATGCTCAGCCAGCGCCGATCCCCGATTCCGAGGCTGGCTGCTAGCAACGGGCCGAGCAGCATCGCGGTAAGAAAAAATCCGGCCACCGTGCGCTTGGAGTTCCATGCAGGCCGCGCCGGGACGAGATAGATGCAGGCACTCGCAGTGACTCCCGCCGCGCCAAGCAAGGAGGTCAGTGCGCCAATCGCAAGGCTTCCGGGCAGCTTGAACCAGAGCAGCCCCGCGTACACAAACGCCACTCCGGAAAAACATCCGAATAGCAGGACTTCGCGGCTCAGCCAGGACCGCTTCCACATTTTCAGGGCGCGATACGCGTAAATGGGACGCCCGAGGTGGAGCGTGGAGGCACTCAGCGCCAGCCCGGCTACCACCAGCGAAACCAGCGCCGCAACACCCAAGCGCGTGGTCTCTCCGAACAATTGCAGCAGCCAGATGGTGACAAAAGCGCCGACCGATAGTTGTGTCAGCACGGTCATGGCCACGAGAGGCCAGTGCGGATCTTCGGGCTTGACGCGGAAGAAATCTGCTTTCCGCGTGTCGGGCGGCAAATTGTCGGGAAGAGTGATGCGCGTCGAGGAGATGCTGTCATCTGCCGAAGGAAGACCCGGCGCATTGGCGTTCGTGGCGTACTCCCGCTTCCATTCGGCAATGTTCACGATTTCGATGCCGATCGCAGCCTCTGGACAAGCGCTGACGCACGCCGGCGCGCGCCCTTTGTCCAGCCGCTCATGACACATGTCGCATTTACCGACGACACCGCGCTCCGGGTTGTACTGCGGCACGGCGTAGGAACAGTTCCACGTGCAGTATTGGCAGCCGATGCAAGCTTCCGCGCTGTGCAAGACCACGCCAGTCACAGGATCTTTGGAGTAGGCGTCCACGGGACAGCCTTCCAGACACGTCGGCTCCATGCAGTGATTGCAACCCATGGACAGATAGGAGCGGTGTGTATTCGGGTACCAGCCGCCTTCGATCTCCCCGACTCTTCGCCAGTTGATGTCCGCGGGGTTGCCGTTCTGCTCGTTGCAAGCCACAACACAACACTTGCAACCGATACATTTGGTCATGTCGAAATGAAAGCGGTACTGCTCGCCGGGCTGGGGAGCACGCTGAGGGACACTCGCCGCACCGGGGGCGAACGCTGTACCGCACTGGGGTACCACACCGGAACGTGCCCCAGTTTTAGGCGTCACCAAGAAGTAGGCGTTTTTTTCCTTCGCTCTCTCAAACAGCGGCAACAACATAGTGTAGTCACAGACTGCGGCCATGATCCTGTATTTGGACGGTTCGAATCGACCAAACAGCACGGCTCTTTCGACGCGCAAAAGGTGGACAGTTTGGCGAAGGGAACGTCCTCCTACTACCTTGCGGTCCTCAAGCAGTTAGCGAGTTCGCTGCCGTCACCTTGTGACTTCGAGACTGCGATGGGCGTAATGGAAAGGCAAACGCAAATTTTGACTTCAGCCTATTATAAAATTACCGAGGCGGTGCCAACCCCGACAAATCCAATTCTGCTGTAGCTCCTGCACATCGCTCTGGATCATCCCCGATTACGATATTACAGTTCGGCCCGCTGCATTCATCGCGCCCGAGTGACCGGCTTTAGCGGCCAATCTCTGCCCGCCTGCGTGTGTTTACTTAGGATTGACGTTTCGTGGGGTGGTCAGCAAATCGTGCACAAGGGAAGATCTCCAATGAGCTACGATTTTTTTTGTCCCACTTTCCGACCCGCTTGACCACTAAGATCTTAGCCGGAAGGTGAGCTCTTTCCTTCTAAGAGAAAAATCCAACTGGAAAAGGATAACACTCCCAGCTAAACCTCTATTAGAAATGTGATTCAAAAGATTGGCCGCTAATACCGGCAACCCGGAAGTGATCAGCTCGCCCGTTGGGTTAGTACCGACGCGCTTGTATTGACTGGTCTGGACGGGTGGTCGGCTTTAGTGGCCAATCGTGATGCCCGCGCGAGCTTAAGTCTCGCAGAATCCAAATCTTGAACGCTCGTGCACAGATTGGACCGCTATAATAGTGAGTTAGGCGGTGACGTTGTTTATCGATCGCCATAATCCTCGGGGCTAGTTTTGTCGACCGTTGTACTATTGCTGCTTCCAACGAGTGCATGGATTCAGACTGCCAAGGGTCCCCACGCTGCGACCACAAATAACGATGAGGCTGAGATCCGGGCCTTGCTTGATCGCTGGGCCAAGGCATTCGAAGGTCACGACCTGATGGCATCATGTCAAGCTACGCGCCCGGAGATGCTGTCGTCGCTTACGATATTGCGCCGCCGCTCCAGTACAAAGGCAAGGAGGCCTATCGGAAAGACTATCTGGAGTTCCTCGCCCAGTATGATGGCCCAATTCATGTGGAATACCGCGATATGCGGATCCTCAGTAGCGGCGATGTTGGGTTCGTGCATGCGCTGGAACGATTCACCGGGAAGCTGAAGAACGGTCAGCAATCTGACATTTGGCTTCGCTATACGGGTGGTTTGCGCAAAATGAATGGAAACTGGCTAATCGTCCACGACCACGTATCGGTGCCACCGACTTCGAGAGCGGCAAAGCTATGCTAGACCTCAAGCCATGAACATTCCCACACGGAAGAGGTCGATGGTTCGAGTCCATTCGGGCCTACCATTCCATTTTTCTGCTTGTAATCCTCTACCGGTGTGGCATTCTGTCGAGCACGCCATCTCTGCAGTTTCCTCGGTTACAATTCAGACCTCGACCGGAGGGCACGATGGAGCTCAGCCGCCGTGATTTGTTCAGTAGATGTGTAGCGCTGGGAGTCGTGAAACTGGGTGCAGGCTTGACGGTCGCGACCGCGTTCGATTCTTGGTTGCGGGCTGAGACTGTCCCGCGTCCGGCTACGCCCATCGACCAACTCGGCCCGTTTTACAAGAGGGGAACACCGGAATCTCCGGGACACTCCGCCGTGCTGCGCGCACAGGGGGATCCCGGACTGCAGCTGGCCGTCGCCGGTACGGTGTACAACACTCGCGGCGAGGTGCTCCCGGGGGCAAAAATCGATGTCTGGCAAACCAATCATCAGGGCCGGTACGACATCACCGGCTATCGCTACCGCGCGATGCTGCGCGCAGGGATGAAAGGCGAATACGACTTTCAGTCGGTCGTGCCGGGACACTATCCAGCGCGCAAGTGCCAGCACATCCATTTTCTGGTGCAAGCCGAGGGACATAAACCGCTCGTCACGCAGATGTATTTCGCCTCCGACCCGATCTTCAAAGGCGACCCGGCGAAGAACATGAACGACGATTGTCCCTCCGTCGAGTTGGTGCGGCCGATTTTGCTGAGCGATCAGGCCACTACCATGGGCGCAAACGCCACGTTTGAACTGGTGCTGGAGTCGCAATGAGGAAAGTCCTTACCGCGTTGGCTTGGTTGGTTTCATTCGTTTTAGCCAACGCCAGTTGCGCGCAAACCGTGAAGCCGATGGTAAAGCTGGACGCCTCCGGCGAGATGTACTTCGCAGTCGTTTGCGGCGACGGGGAAAGTGTCGCCGGCGTGGATCGGGTAAATGACATTCATCTCTGGAATCTGGCTACCGGGGGACATAGGTTGTTCAAGGTCGGCTTGGATGCGCAGGTCGACCCCGGCGCACTCGCGTGCGACCAGAGGACGATTGCAGTCGGTTCGGTACAAGGAATGGTTACCCTGCTGGATTACGACGGAAAGGTGAGACAGCGCGTCGGCTTGAAGGAGGAGGTCACCGGCCTGGCGCTTTCGCGGGGTGGAAGCAAGCTGGCTGTCAGCACGGCAAACTCGCCGGTTCAGCTATGGGACGTGGCCAGCGGTTCACGCGACTGGAGCGGAACCACGTCGTTCGCCAACACCTACGGTGCGAGGATCAGTCCCGATGGCAAATCGGTGTTTGCCGCTGACGGAGATACCTATGTGCGTGCCTATGACATAAGTGGGAAGTTGGTCTACGCGGCTGAGGGCGATCTGCTGGAGCCGTTTGATGTGAGCGTCTCGGCGGACGGAAAAACTCTGGCCGTGGCTGGCGCTGAAGGAAACGTTGAGTTGAGAGACAGCGCCACGGGAAAGGTCCTGAAGAAATCTACAAGCTGCGGCAATCCCATTTTTCTGGTGATCATATCCCCAAAGGTGCTCACGGTTTTGGCGCTCATTCTGGACGAGTCGACTTTGCATCGCGCCGGCATTGGCTACTGGAACGCAAACGACACCGAGCTGAAG
>Ga0209376_1004034_pt1 | contig 12932 bp, 9 predicted proteins | sample GraSoiAngelo_134_FD_185891 | JGI IMG/M metagenome (GOLD analysis project Ga0209376, IMG submission 185891) | Grasslands soil microbial communities from the Angelo Coastal Reserve, California, USA - 14_0929_05_30cm (SPAdes) (version 2) | ecosystem: Environmental > Terrestrial > Soil > Grasslands ... | reverse complement strand
TCTCGCGCTGGCGGAAGACCTTGAACGCTGGCTAAAGCACGAACCCATTCAGGCCCGCCACGCTGGAGTTTTCACCCGCGGAAGAAAATGGGTGCAACGCAATCCAACCAGCGCGCTCCTGGCAGCCACTCTGGTTGCTTTCGCTGCGGCGGTTGGATGGAATATTTGGAAAAGCGAACTAATCCGTGGTCCGATAACAACCGGAATCGCTGTGCTGCCGTTTGAAAACCTGGGCGAACAGAAGGAGAACTCCGTCTTCGCCGATGGTGTGCAGGACGACATTTTGAGCAAGCTGGCGAAGATCGCCGATCTCAAAGTCATCAGCCGGACTAGCGTGATGGAATATCGTGGCAAGCGAAATGTGCGCCAGATCGGCGATGCGCTTCGCGTGTCTCACGTGCTGGAAGGAAGCGCACGCAGGAGCGGTGATCGGATTCACTTGAATGCGCAGTTGATCGACACGCGCACCGACACCCACGTCTGGGTCGAACAATACGACCGCGATGTGAATGATTTGTTTACAGTCCAGAGTGAGATTGCGCAAAAAGTTGCCCAGCACCTTCACGCCAAGCTGTCAGCCAGTGAGCAGGCGTCCGTTGAAGAAAGACCAACTCAGGATCTGGTCGCTTATGATTTTTACGTCCGTGCTGTCTCCATGATTTACAACGCCCAGGTGCCCGACGAGAGTCTGGGTTTAGATACAGAGAAGAGTCTTTCCGAGGCTGTGGACCTGCTTAACAAGGCCGTTGCTCGTGATCCAAACTTCTTTCTCGCCTATTGCCAGCTAGCCTTCGCGCACGACTTGATTGGCGATACACCCGAGCGCTTGGCCCTGGCAAAGTCGGCCATCGATTCTGCATTTCGGTTGAGGCCGGATTCGGGGGAAGCGCACCTGGCGCTGGCGTGGCACCTTTATTGGGGCTATTTGGATTATGATCGCGCCCGCGCCGAACTTGCTCGTGCTCAACAGAGTTTACCAAATAACCCGCGGGTTTACGAGTTAGCTGGATCGATGGACCGCAGTCAGCGTCGCTGGGTTGACGCCACACACAATCTCGAGCGCGCATGTGAGCTCGATCCTCGAAACCACCCTTACCTGATTAACCTCGGATCGATGTACTTGTGGTTGCACGACTATGACCAGCACACGAAAATCATGGATCGCATCGTTGCGCTTCATCCAGAGCGGAGGCGTGAGCGGATTTTTCGCGCTTCCGTGGAAGTATACCGGCGAGCGGACACAGGGCCTTGGCGTGCTGAAATTGAAAAGATCCTGACCAGTGAAGCTGGGTCAGAGAAAGATCCATTTGTGGCGGGGCAGCGCTACACACTTGCTTTGTACGATCGCGACTTGGGCACCGCCACCAGCCTTGCGGCGGTGCTTTCCCAGAAGAATTCGCTCGAGTGGAGCTTTCCCCAACTTGGCCGCGACTTTTGGGTGGGTGTAGTCGCTCGTTTGAAAGGAGACGAAACTTCAGCGCGCGCTGCCTTTATCAGGGCACGCGCACAACAGAAGGAAGAGATCCGCGGTCACCCTGATGACGTAACCCTGCTTGCTGATCTTGGGCTAATCGATGCAGGCTTGGGAAAAAAAGAAGAGGCACTGAACGAAGGCCGCCGCGCGATGGAACTGGGGTCCAGCGTCAAAAACTCATTCACTGAGCCGTACGTAAAGATGTGCTTTGCTATCATCTGTGCCTGGACAGGCGAACGTGAATTAGCGCTTGGGCAACTTGAAGCCCTTACCAAAACTCCGGGCTCCCATACTTACGGCAACTTCCGCTTGAGTCCGATGTGGGATCCGCTGCGCGGCGATCCGCGCTTCGAAAAAATCGTCGCCTCGCTAGCACCGAAAGAAACCGTTTCTAAATAACCGCTCGTGTTTTCTCGGTAACCAGCGTCGGCATACGCTGAGAGTCTCGATTGAGCTTGCCATTAATCAGTTGGCTAACCAGACTCGCCAAGCAAGAAAACAACTGGCAGTGAAAGTTAGAGTAATCCTCCCCCGAGTGGGTCAAGCTGCCTTCGCCGTTGCTGTCGCCGTTAATCTGTTGATCGTTCCCAAGGTTTCCGCTCAAGCGATTGCGCCGGCGCATGTGACAACGGGCGCAACGGCCGAAGTGGAACGAGTCATCGTCACTGGCTCAAACATTCCGACAGCAGAGGAGACAGGTCCTAATCCAGTGGATACGTATCGTCCGGCAGACATCGAAAAACTGGGCATTCGTAATGCAACGGACCTGACAACTTTTCTGCCACAGCAGTCGGGCGCAACCACCAACCTGAACATCGCCAATGGGGGAGACGGCACCGTCCAATTCAACCTGCGCGGCTTGTTGTCCAAAGAAACCCTCGTGCTGGTCGACGGGAAACGTGTTGCCTTTGGCTCGTTAAACGCAGTCGGGTTCAGCGGTGGTGTGGACATTAACCTGATTCCGTTCCCGATGATCGATCACATCGACATTTTGAAGGATGGCGCCTCGGCTGTGTACGGTTCCGATGCGATTACCGGTGTGGTCAACTTTTTCTTGCTGCACAAATTCCGCGGGCTCGAGATCGGGGGCAGTTACGGAAACACCAACCTGGGAGCGTCTAACGACATGGGCGAGTGGGAGGCGTGGATTAAAGCGGGGACGGGAGATGATAAGACCGATATTGTAGTCATTGCTGATTTCTGGGAGCGGACCGGCGGGATCTTCAGCGCCGATCGGGACTTATCCAGTAACGCCTTTCAAATCCCCTGGGGCGGATTCGATTTTCGCAGCTCCAATTTCCCTGGCCGCGTTCAATTCGGTCGGTTGCGTCCCAGCATGTTTTTCGGCCCGGGCGGTACACCGCGGTTCGGTGTGAACACCCCGTTGCCGCATTCAGCTCCGAACGCGCAAACTTCTCCATTTTATAAGAACCCCTTTCTGGTCAATCCCAATGCAAACCCAGGCGCCCCCGGTATCATCGGCCCGCATGCAATCCAGTTCCATCCACAGGTCGGCACTGATTATAAGGGCGGCGGCGACTACTTCTTATATAATTTCGCGGCTGTAACGCCGGCGCTTCCACCGGCTGATCGGCAGAGCTTTTATGGCTCATTCGTTCGCGACATATGCGACAAATACCTGCAGGTGTTTGCCGACTTTAAGTATGTCCGCTCATTTTTTGATACGTCACTCGCGGCTGTCCCGTTTGTACCTGATCCCTTCAAGATCCCGGGCACTAACATAGGTTTTAGTCCCAACGGCATCAGCGTGCCAATCCAGAATCCGTTTAATCCGTTCACGGTCCCGGATAACACTGTGATTGTTAACGGAGTCGGTATCCCTGTGACGACCGGTGTTACTTTCCGCGGACTTAACGACACCGGTCCCAGACATGAAAAGATCACCTACCAAGATTCGCTGTTCGACGTGGGGCTGCGTGGCGAAATGGGAGAATTTGGCGATAATTTCAAGACTTGGAACTGGGAGCTCGGTTTTCGTTATTCCCGTAATGAAGGGCAGGACTTGGCCGTCGGCGAAGCGAGCCAGCCTGGATTGCGGGAAGCGCTTTTGGATACGGACCCGGCAACGGCATTTGATCCGTTCCTGAATTTCAACGCTCACAACACCAAGGCGGCCAAGCAAAGAGTTTATGTCACCCTTCATAACTCAGGCGAATATGAGTTGCCCATTGGTTATGCCACCGTTAATGGCGACCTGTTCAACCTTCCCGCCGGACCCGTCTCCTTTGCTATCGGCGGTGAGTATGACGCTCCGAGGTGGACGCGTGATCGTGACCCACTCAATATCATCTTTCAATCGATAGGCTCGGCGGATGGAGGAAGCGCACGGGTGAACCGGGATGTTTGGTCTATCTACCAAGAAGTGCGAGTGCCCTTCACCAGTCCGACGTGGAACTTCCCCGGTTTCTACAGCTTCGAGGTTGACTTTGCCGAACGCGAGGAGTGGTACAGCCAGAACACCTCTGCAGTTCTACCTTCTGAAGCTTTCCCCGCTCAGCCGGCGGCGCACAGCCAGTATAACGCGCAGAAGCCAAAGGTCTCGGTTCGCTGGCAGCCACTTGATCCAAAATATATCGGCGCTCTTACCTTGCGTGGCAGCTACACCGAAGCGTTTCATGCTCCGGCTCTATCGGAGATTTCACCCGCTTCCTCCCAGGATTTCAGTTTTGCTTCGGACCCATTAACAGGCGAGTTCTCTCAATTCGAGGTTCGCGTTATAGGAAATCCCAACCTACAGCCGGAGGTGGCCTATGAATGGTCTTACGGGGCGGTTTACAGCCCGAAATGCATCAAGGGCCTGACCCTCAGCGTGGATTGGTGGCACATAGATATGCGCTCAATCGCGTCCCTCCTCGGCGCGCAATTCATTGTTGAGAATAATATCCCTGGCCTGGTGATCCGTGGTCCCTCTCCGATTCCTGGTGAACCGGGACCAATCATCCTGGTCATTGATCCTAACGAAAATCTTACCGGTACGATCTTTGAAGGTCTCGATTACGAAGCCATCTATATTCTGGACTCTTCGATGTTTGGCCACGGGGACTTTGGTAGACTAACGGCAACGCTTAACGGCACGTGGCTATCCCGGGCTGAACTTCAGATTGCGCCGGCTACAAAACGGTTCGGTATTGCTGGCGAAGTTATACCGCCGGGATTCAGTCTGACTGGCTCGCTGCCACGCAATCGCGCCAATTTCAGTTTGTTCTACGACGGCCCAACAGATACGTCGATGCAGGGTTTGGATGTCGGCGCGGTAGTCCACTACACCGGCCAATACGAAGATGACAATCTATTTCTGACAGCAAATCCGAATACTGGGGAATTCTCCAAGCCACAAACGCCGAGGAGTGGGCCTTTGCCTTGGCGCGCGCGGAAAGTGCTTGAGTGGATTACGCTGGATCTAATCGCGTCGTACACGTTCAACCTGCCGCCCCCGGCTCCGGCCCCAGTGCCTGGCTTTGCTAAGGATGGAGGTAAAAATTTCAACATCAAGGACGGCAAGGAGAAAAATGTCATGCCTGTCTCCACGGCCGAATACCATCCCTGTGGATGGGGCGCTTGGTTGAATAACACCACGATTTCCATTGGAATGCAGAATGTATTCGACGAAGACCCGCCGTTTGCAGCTGGCGCAGGTGGCTACGACGCATCGATTGCCACGATCAAAGGCCGGTTCTGGTACGTCCAGCTAAAGAAAAGATTCTAACCAGTCAGAACAGGTTAGACCCGAAATCAAGTCCGCTGCGCGGCGAGCCGTGCTTCCAAAGAATCGTCGCCTCGTTAGCGCCGAAAGAAGTAGTGAACAGGTACGGTCGCCTAACCTCAGTCGTCTGTTGCTTAGCGGTGGATCATTCGGAAATCCGCGCTTGTCCGCTAGACCTTCTGCAAAGGCGGATCCTCACCGATGTAACGCTTCAACGCTTCAACGCTTTAACGATTTAACGATTTAACGCAGCGAAGCCAACTTCCCGCGTAAGAGATCGCAAAATTTTACGCAGTACTTCAGTGAACAGCCTGAAATGACAACTCAATAACGAGGAATCAAAGAAGGCCAAAACAAAAAAGGAAATTAAACAATGAATAACATTAAAAGAATCAGCCTAATGACAGCAATCTTCCTGACCGTGGCGCTCGTCAGCTCCGCGGTGGAAGCGGGAGTGATACCAATTAGTGGTACTATCGCAGGGAGCGAAAGTGAGGTACCTTTTCCCGATCCGGCAGAAGGGTTTTATGTCAATGGGAGCGTCACGTCAACCGACACGGAGCTTGGTCCATTCACACAGTTTTATTCGTCCCCACTGGTCTTCGCTTTCCTGGGTATGCTACCTGAGGGAAACGGGGCAAGTCGTTTGATAGTGGGAGACGCCGCCAACGGTGACAGCATTTTAACGTGCTCAATTGGAGCGAACCCTGGTTCATGCGCCAACGGCGATCTTCACCTTGTAGAAACCAATACCATTGTTGGCGGAACGGGCCGGTACGCTGGTGCTAGAGGCAGCTTCACCATGGACCGATGCCTGAACTTTGTGACCGGCGAGACCAGTGGTACCATCAGCGGCACCATCGTCGTAAGAGGACGGTGAGCGTTGGCAGGCCCTCTGCCAAACCGTCGCCGAGCGTAGCGCTTGATCCCGTTGATGGGGGAAGCGCTACCTCGGCAAGACAAGGCGAGAACTGAATAAAAGACGAACCGGCTTGAAGTGAAAGACAACCGACAAAGCTAAACAGAAAGATGCGGGGTTTTGGCGCGTTCCATCCGCGCCAAACCCTGTTTACTCGCGAATAAACGTTATTCAGAGGAGTCACCCCGAAAGCATTAGAACTGCGGAAAAGAGATAAACCGCGTTTCGCGATCAGTCGTCACGCTTCACTGTGTGGTGGCTGATTGTTTCACGCATGTAACGCTCACGGCTCTTTGAAATCGCCCGCGTGCTCGTGCGTTTCGATCACGGTGCCAGCTTGATCGTAAACGCGAATCACAGCGCGATGTGATCACAACCGACCGAATGGCAGCGGATCGGAAATTAGATCGACGTCGCGTTTATCTTTGCGCGAGTGGACTTCGTAAGCGTGTTGTGAGCTAGTCGTCGCGAGGACGTGGAGCGTCCCATTCGCTCGTGCATTCCGGAAGGATGCTGCCCCGGTTCCCCCAGTTCTGCACGTGTAATGCTTGGCCTGTATAGTCAATGATGTGCTGCGTGTTGTAGGGAGGCGAATGCCAGTGGACCAGTAGCGCCTCGGTGTCCGACAGGAGCTGCTTCCAGTCGCGCCCTCCTCTATCTTTCACGTAGTCGTCCGGCCACAGCCGACCGACACGGATTTCCACATCGTTCTCCTCCGACAGCCAGTAGGCTTCGTGTTGCTTGAAGCGGACCCCGAACGTCTGCTCGGCGGCCATGCCGATGTAGACAAGAGCACTGGGACCAAAGACTACATGGTGGCTGTCGATCTGGTACGGACCATAGTCATTGTCCCCACTGAGTTTGAGGACCACATCCAGCCCGACCGGATTCTCCCATTGCACTCGCACCCTTCGCATGCGTCACCCGCCCTTCGAATTTGCCCAACGAAAAGGAGATAAGCCACGGCAGGGCGTCATGGCGAACACGCTGAACTCATTTCGCAGTGGGGCCGTTGGCTCATCGATTAGATGTTTTGTGCGCCGTGAAATCAAGGCCTAACATCTTGCGACCTCTGGAGCGCTTCTCTCTCTTCCGCGATGTATTGCCGGAGCGTGTTGGGCAAATTGGGCGGGACGGGGTTGTGCCTGGATTCGGCGGCGAGTCCATCGAGAAAGGACCTGTATTCATCACCGATCCCGCCCCGCGCGAACCTCCAGACCGCGCGATAGGCGGGGTTGCCGAGCAAGCGCCTCAAGATGGTACCGTCGGACGCCCAGCTCTTGGGATCCAGCATGCCCAAATGAAACTGAAAGAAGCAGTCTTCGTAGCTCCAGAACACCGAGGTCATGTAACTGTACAAGACGAAGCAATCCTGATCGGTCAGAGTTTCGCCGTTGGCGGCGCGCGATATGACGTCGCTAACCCTGGGATCGCTCAGGCGAGAGAGGAGTTCGACGTTGCGCGCGCTTCGTCCCTGTTGCAGTAACGATCTTTGGTTGCGATTGGATTGCCGTATCTGCAGGCCAAGAAAGAGAAGCGAAACCACAACGGCGACGCTGCTGGCAAGTGATGCGAGATCGGCAAGACTCATGGATGATATGACGATCTTAGCACTTGCCCCCAGAACTGCGATTCGCAACCGAACCGCTCGATCATTTCGCTCAGCATCTAACGATCAGCTCACCGATGGCGGCCCCTCGGTGACTCCCGAATTGCCAGGCGGCGTCGCGGGGCCGCCATTCGGTGGAGCGCTTGGTTGGGCCGTCTCATGGCCGTGAGGTTCGGGGCAGGTCCAGCGCTCCAGAAGCGTACGCAATGCCTCCGCCTTCTCACCCAGTTCAGTACTTTCGATGTTCCCAACGGAAAGAATCGGCGGAAGCTCCTCATACAACTTCGGTAATGCCAGCCAGTCAGCCACCTGCTCGCGAATCCACTTGTTATACGCGAGTGGGTAGATACGTCGCGCCACGAAGAGCGCCTGCAAAAATTCCTGGAATGCCTTGTACAAGCGATCAAACGCCTGGAAGTACAGGCCCCGGTTCAGTAAGAAAGGGATGGCTTCCAAATCCCGGGCGCATGCCTCGCGCACCATCGCCAGCCGACTCCGTTGGAGATCATCCCCGTAGTAAGGCAACCACTGCGACTGAAGCTGTCGAAAGTACTTCCCCACTTGATGGAGCGGGGCGGCATACGCGAGGCGATTGCCGATCTCCACTTCGAAATAGTCCGGGCCGCCGCCATCATCCCAGACGGTTGGGACCATGCGGCCATCAAAAACGTCCAGGTGCACCTGGGCAAACCTACCGGTGCTCCGGAATCGGTGGATAAGCGGCTGAGTCGCAATGAACTCCTGCCACATCGTAGTCAAGGATTGAACCTCTTGACTTGGGGCCGTAGGCAGAATCAGCACTGCCATGTCGAGATCGCTACCCGCGACCGCCCGGCCTCGCGCGCACGAGTTCACCACCAGGATCGTATCCACATGCGCATGTGCCGAGAAGAAATCCCCGGCCAACTCGGCCAACTCTCGGTGGAGCTCAGTCGGGAATCTCAGTGGTGAAATCAATGGATGTTAGGATTTAGCGAGGGGGACACAGAGGCCTAACGAGAATTCGACCCAATTTTTGGGTCTTTCCAGAGAAATGCCCAATTTCTGGGTCTAATCCGCTCGCGTCCCTCGCAATCGCCAGATAGAAGCGGAGTCATGGGGAAGAATTGTGCCGAATCATTCGGCATTTAGGAAGCGGAATCGTTTGGGGGGCACCACTGACCATCTCCCGTCAGTGCGGCCGCAGCCAAGCAACTCGCCCGCGTGCCGTTGGACGAGATCGAGCAGCGGATACGTCGTGCGTTCCTGAACGCGGTTTCACCCGAAATCCGGCCCGTTCGCTGATTTGCGTCTTTCGCTGCTCGCTTGCTTAATCGCTCACACGCGCTTATAAGACGCGCTCGGCGGTCTACCCCCTCGGTGTTTGAATAAAGCACGCGCAAGAAACGACCAACCAGAAACCAACGCATCCATGAAACTACTCACAACCGCACTGCTAATCATCGCGACTCTTGCCACAGCGCACGCTGATGATCGCAAGCGCCACGAGAGCAAGCGCCACGAGTCGCACAACTACATCATTGAGCGCCAGCAAGCCGGGCTGGTGCAAGGCCCGCCAACGTCGCGGCTGATCATCGGCAAGCGGGAAATAGATATTTACCCCGACGGGTCAATGTACGAGAAGAACAACTTCGTCGGTTTCAACAAGCGCTGATTTCTATTTCTCCGCTGTTCTTGACCTGGTCCGGAGCGGGCGCCTTTTCTTAGGCGGCCTGATATTCCAGTATCGCTTCGCTTCACGCGGTCTAACAAGCTCGTATAACTGGTCAGGATATATTGTCATTTCCGGCTATCAGGACCTTCAACCAGGGCGGCACTTGCACCGGCTATGCGGTCCCACCTGGTATCGATCCCGGTCAGGGGACCGAATACGGTGTTTGGCAGCGCGAGCCAGGCAGTCATAATTACTCGTTCAGGACTGTGAGTTACGGCTATACCGCGGAAGGTGTTTTTGACGGCAGAGCTGAAGTTACCGACACGTTACATCTCACCAGCGCCAACAGCTTCGAGAGTAGCTCCATAATCCAGATCTTCGATGCCGACGGCAATCTGGTCTTTACCGCGTGCGCCACGAGCACTGCAACGCGGTTTGAATAATCCTGGCAAAACAAGATTCGACCTCTAACCAATCAACGAGTTTGGCGCGTTCCATGCGCGCCAAACCCATTTGCTAATCAAGGATTTGCTTAAAATTCTTTGCGGGGCGGGACTCTAGCTCATTGAAACGAGCACGATACCGGTGCTGATCAGCACTGCGCCAACGATAAGTCGCAAGCTTAACTTTTCCTTCAACACTACCGCGGCTGTCAGCGTGATGAAAATCACGCTCAAACCTTGAAATGGATAAAGATAACTAAGGTCGAACCTTTGGAGCAGACCAAGGGTGAGAAAAAAGGAAACCGTCATTAACGCTATGCCGATAGCAGCGAGCGAAACGTACCGAGAGTTGCGGAACCCCAGGGTCGCCGACAACTCCATCGCTCTTTTCAGGATGAGCTGGGCTGCCACAAAACTCAGCAAAGAAAAAACGATGAAGAAGAAAGCGAGAATTCTCACAGGCGTTGCTCGATTTGTGCAACTGGTTTTGCCACCAGCGCTAATCCAATAATCACCAGCGCAATCCCACACCATCGAAGCGTCGTGATCAACTCACCCAAAAAAATCCAACAGCCGAGCGGAACCAGAACATCAACTATTCGAGAGAGGGGATAAGCGACGGTGAGAGGGATGTAACGAAGCACATACAGCCAGCTGATAAAACTGGCGATGATCAGAAGGATTGCCCACCACACCAGGGGCGAAGCCAGACCATTGATCCCGGTCCAGGAAATAGCGGTATCAGGTTCGGCAACTTCCGTTGCGCCTCGCTTCAAAAGAAACTCGGACACGAGTACACAGACCACACTCAAACTGAGTTGCAGCCATGGATTGCCAAATCTGCGAGGTCGATCTCGCATTCGCTTTTTTAGCTAGCTACGACCTCGTCGCAAGTGCGATTGATTTTCGCTGTAGCCGCCTCGCTCTGTCGAGGCGCTGTCTGACTTGTTCCACCAGCACGGCGACATAGCGCCGTGACTACAACGCCGCCTCAAAGCTGATCGGCGTTGGGAAATCGCCGCAAAACAGGGTCGTGACGTGTCGGGCCCAGATATTTGATCAGACGCCGAAATATTGGATTCAGCAGAGCGTTCGTGTGCCGCACATAAAGGTCCAGCGGTACCAGCTTGCAATCCAGATGAAGCTTGGGCTCATAGTTCAGCGGATTGCTGTAGTAGTATTTTAGTCGTTGTTGCAGCGCCCATGAAATGATGTCGCGTAGTGTGTAAAAATAGAGATGCAAATCGAGCGCGACGCTGTATTCGAGCCCGATGCACTCATCATAAATCGCGTCGCCACAGATCAGGCAAAAGCTGAACGCGACGATTTTGCCGCTTTGTCGCCAGACGAAGAAACGCGCACGTTCCGGCATCCGCTGCGCGATGGCCAAAAAATAATCTTTGGTCAGTGTTTCAAACTTTAATGGCGCTCGCTCGTGGACCGCGAGGTAAAGCGGATAGATTTCGTCAATGAAAGGGGCGATGTCGCTTGCGGGTTGCATCTCGATCTTCGAAGCGCGCTCGGCTTTCCGAAATTTTCGGCGCAAATCTTTTCGAGTCGCCTTGCTTAGGCTGCGAAAATAGTCGTCCCAATTCTCATAATTGAGCGACAGCCGCGTCATCGGCATACTGGGAATCCGGGCATAACCATTTAAGGCAAATGTTTCGAGCGATGGGCGATAGTTCGCCGGAAAATCCTTCAAAATGACGAGAGAAGCCTTGTTTTGCCTCGCATAAGTCCGAAGACTCGCCCGCAGCGCTTGTGCGGTCCATGCTTCGTCGCTCTTATCGCACGCGCCCAGATCTCCCGTGCCGGCTGCACAGCCAACCATCAAAACACGCATGGTTAGAAAGCGCGGAAAAACTTTGCGAATTGCATCGACGACAGAGCGAATCTTCCCCGGCATGCCCTCAATAAGATTTTGCCGTACAAGAAATGCAGGCTGGATTGCCCGAATTGTGCCGGCCTGATCCTCGAGCAGCAGATAATGATGTTCGAAATCGCCTTCCAACGTTTCTTCGACGATCTCGTAGTAACGATGATCCTTGCACTTATTCCGAAAAGCGCGCGGCCATGGGTCACAATTCTGGAGATCGGCCAGTGAAGTGATCTTCGCGAATCCGTGCGGGATTGGAATGGTGTTGCCAACTGACATGGAGAAAAAGCCCGCCCAATAAATCCACGACTCGAAGGGCGCAATCAATTAACAGCAAGTTCGATTTTCTCAAGCCGGTCATGGCACTGGGCCGACGCCGGTTTCGCCAAAAATAAGAACGGCGAATGAGCGGATCCGCCGACTGCTTTGTCAAACCCTTTGCGGCATTGGGATTCCACACCTTGTGAATGCTCGTGGAGATTTTTCTTTGCGACGGAAGATTGTTGCAACAGCTGCGGCTGTCGCGCTGACAATTGCTCTGGGCGCGGTGGATTATCTTACAGGGCGCGAGTGGGCAATATCAGCTTTTTACCTGTGCCGACGGCCCTCGCGGCGTGGGCGGCCGGGCGTTGGTCGGGATTGGTTGTGGGAGCGTTGTGCACGGGTGCATGGTTCCTGAGTGACATGCTCAATGGGGCAACGTATCAGCATCCGCTGATTCCTTTTTGGAACGGGATCATGCTGTTTATGTTCTTTGTCGTTGTCGTCTGGTTACTGAACGCGTTTCGCACCTCTCATTATCATTTGGAGCAGATGGTTGCGCGCCGAACTGCCGCCCTGCGGGCGGAAATCGAAGAGCGAAAACGGCTCGAATATTCACGGCGCACCTTAGGTGTGCACGTTGGCCACAAGGTGGCCGAGCAGATTCTGGCGCGCGATCCCGGAATCGGCGGCACGGAACAGGAAATCTCCGTGATGTTTGTGGATATCCGATCCTTCACGGCACGCGCGGCAAATCTTAGGCCGGACGAAGCGGTGAACTTGCTCAACCAGTTCCTGCACGCAATGGTGGAAGTGGTGGAAGGTGAACACGGCGGAATGATCAACAAGTTCCTGGGGGACGGTTTCATGGCGCTTTTTGGGGTGGACAGCGATGAGCATAATCATGCTGATAAGGCGCTGGCGGCAGGGTGTGATTTAGAGCGCAGACTGGAACGTCTCAATGTCGATCTG
>Ga0209376_1004029_pt1 | contig 12936 bp, 14 predicted proteins | sample GraSoiAngelo_134_FD_185891 | JGI IMG/M metagenome (GOLD analysis project Ga0209376, IMG submission 185891) | Grasslands soil microbial communities from the Angelo Coastal Reserve, California, USA - 14_0929_05_30cm (SPAdes) (version 2) | ecosystem: Environmental > Terrestrial > Soil > Grasslands ... | reverse complement strand
GCAGATCTCCTGCTCCGCGCCTTCTCCTTGCACGCGGGTCGGCAGCACCAACAGCTCGGCCACCGGCCAACGGCGTCCCGTGACCGCGATGATGTCCTGCAGGGCCGCGCCGTCGGGGCTCGTGACGATGCCGATGCGCAGCGGATACGGCGGCAGCGGTCGCTTGCGCGCCGGGTCGAGCAGCCCGTCCTTGGCGAGCGCGGCCTTGGTCTTCTCGAAGGCGAGCTGCCACAGCCCGCCCGCCTCGGTGGAGAGGAGATCGAGGACCGTGAGCCGGAACTCCCCCTTGTCCTCCCAGACGGTGGGGCGGGCGAACAGAAAGACCTGCATGCCGTCCTGCGGGGGGGCCGGCAGGCGGCGGTTGTCCTTCTGGAACATGACGCAGCGGATCTGCGCGCTGCGGTCGCGCAGCGCGAAATACCAATGACCGCTCTGCCACGCCTTGAAGCCGGAGATCTCCCCGCGCACCCACAGCGGCAGCAGCCCGGCTTCCACCACCGCGCGCGCGCGGCGCGTGAGCTGGGTGACGGTCCACGCGCTCTCCGGCGAAACGGCGGCGAAGAGGTCTAGACTTTGGCCCACTGGCGCGCCGCCTGGACGGTGTTGTACAGCAACATGGTGATGGTCATCGGCCCGACGCCTCCCGGCACGGGGGTGATCGCCCCCGCCACCTGTTTCGCCTCCGCGAACTGGACGTCCCCCACCAGGCGGTAGCCCTTTTTCGTGGACGGATCGTCCACCCGGTTCACTCCCACGTCGATCACGACCGCTCCGGGCTTGATCATGTCGCCGGTCACGAACTCGGGTTTCCCGATGGCCACGATCAGGATGTCGGCAAGCCGCGTGACCGACTTGATGTCCCGCGTGCGGGAGTGACACACGGTGACCGTCGCGTTGCCGCCCGGGCCGTCCTGGAGCAAGAGCGCCGCCATGGGCCGGCCGACGATGTTGGAGCGACCTACGATCACGGCGTGGTGCCCCTTGGTCTCGATCTCGCTCTTGACGAGGAGCTGCTGGACGCCGTACGGCGTGGCGGGGCGAAAGCCGGTCGGGTCACCGATCGAGACCCTTCCCACGTTCTCCGGGTGAAAGCCGTCCACATCCTTCCCGGGTGACACCCGGTGCAGCACCCGCGGCGCGTCGATGTGCTTCGGCAGCGGCAATTGCACGAGGATCCCGTGAATCTTGTGGTCCGCGTTCAGCCGCTCGATGAGCTCGAGCAGCTCGGCTTCGGTGGTTTCCGGCTTGAGCCGGATCGTCTCGTGGTACAGGCCCGCTTCGTCGCACGCCTTTCCCTTCATGCGGACGTAGGTGGTCGACGCGGCGTTGTCTCCCACCAGGACCGCCGCGAGGCCCGGCGTGATCCCGCGCGAGCGGAGCCGGCGAATCTCGCCCAGGAGCTCGGCGCGCATCGCGTCGCCCACGGCAGCGCCGTCGATGAGCTTAGCGGGCAAAATCCACCGCGCGGGTCTCGCGGATCACCACCACCTTGATCTGGCCGGGATACTGGAGCTCGCGCTCGATTTTGCGGGCGATCTGCTCGGACAGCTCGCTCGCCTTGCTATCGTCGATCGCGTTCGGAGTCACGACCACGCGCACCTCGCGGCCCGCCTGGATGGCGAACACCTTTTCGACGCCCGGGAACTCGCTGGCGATCTGCTCCAGCTGGGTGAGCCGCTTGACATACGTTTCGAACGCCTCGCGCCGGGCTCCCGGCCGGGAGCCGGACACGGCGTCGGCCGCCTGCACGATCACGCTGATCGGCGACTCATGGGCGACGTCGTCGTGATGGGCGGCAATGCAGTTGACGACCGTCGGGTGCTCGCCGTGCTTGGTGGCCACTTCCACGCCCAGCTGTACGTGCGTGCCGTCGTGCTCATGGGTGAGCACCTTGCCGATGTCGTGCAGCAACGCGCCGCGCTTCGCGAGCTGGACGTCGAGCTTCAGCTCGGCGGCCATAATCCCCGCCAGCCAGGCGACTTCCTTCGAATGCTCGAGAATGTTCTGCCCGTACGAGGTGCGGTAGCGCATTCGGCCGACGAGCTTCACCAGCTCCGGGTGCATGCCTTTGATCCCGGTCTCGTAGACCGCCTGCTCGCCCGCCTCGAGGACCGAGGCGTCGACTTCGGCGCGCGCCTTGTCCACCACTTCCTCGATTCGTCCCGGGTGGATGCGCCCGTCCGTGATCAGCCGCTCGAGGGCCAGCCGGCCCACCTCGCGCCGCACGGGATCGAAGCACGACACCACGACCGTGTCCGGAGTGTCGTCGATGATGACGTCCACCCCGGTCGCCGCCTCGAACGCGCGGATATTCCGACCCTCGCGCCCGATGATCCGACCTTTCATCTCATCGGAGGGGAGGGCGACCGCGGATACCGTGGTCTCGGCGGTGGACTCGGGCGCGAGCCGTTGGATCGCGAGGGCGAGGATCTTCTTGGCTTCCTTGTCCGCGCCGCGGCGCGCCTGCTCCTTCAAGTCGCGGGCGAGGGCGGCGGCCTCGTTGCGGGCCTCATCCTCGAGCCGGCGCAGCAGCTCCTGCTTCGCCTCCTGAGCGGTCAGGCCGGCGATCTGCTCGAGCTGGGCGCGCGCCTCCAGCTCCTTGCCGGCGAGCACCTGATCCCGATCCTCCAACGCCCGGCCCCGCAGCTCGAGGCCGCGGGCGCGCTCTTCCAGGCCGCCGAGTCGCTGCTCGAGCAGCTGCTCGTGCCGCTCGAGGTCGCGGCGCCGGCGCGCCGCCTCCTCTTCGAAGACCTCGCGCGCCTGCATCAGCTCCTCCTTCGCGGCGAGGACGACGCGCTGACGGGCTTCCCCCAGGAGCCGCTCGGTCTCCGCGGCCGCCGCGCGGGCTGCGGCTTCCGCCGTGCGGCGCTCCACCCGGCGCCCGATCATATAGAACAGCGCCCCCGCGGCGACACCACCGCCGAAGAGGGCCGAGAGCACCGCCAGCCAGTCCGCCATAGGATCTATCTCCAGCATCACCCCGCCGGAGGCGGAGCGAGTGTCGTCTACGTCATCCGTTGTCCGTCCTCCGTCATCCGCAGAACACCGTTATCAACTGACGACGGATGACGGAGGACTCATGACGGCTTTTCTCTTCCCCGCCGGCAGCAGCTTCGTCAGATCGTCCGCGAGCGCCGCCAGGCGCGCCGCGACCTCGCGCTCGCCTTTCCTCGCCTGGAATAATTCGTTCGTAATGTCCAGCGCCGCCAGGATCGCCGCCTTGTGGGTTTCGACGATCGGTCCCTGCGACAAGACCTTCTTCAGCGCCTGGTCCACGTAGGCGGCGACCTCCCGCGTGTACTCGGGCGGCAGGTCGGACCGCACCGTGTACTCCTCGCCACCGATCATCACCTTGACCGCGTGTTTCTTGGTGCTCACGGCACCCCTCCGCCGGCACCCGGAGCGCTCCCGCTCGCCGCCGCGCCACCGCCCGTCGAGCGCACGCCCCCGTTGCCGCCGGCCTCGCGCGCTTGCTCCTCGAGAAACGTGAGGCGGGAGAGGAGGTCGTGAACCCGGAGCCGCGCCGCCTCGACCCGCTGCCGCAGCGCCTTGTTCTCCTGCTCCAGGTCTGCGATCCGGTTCCGCGTCTCGGCGTCGGGCTTGGCCGCGGATCCCCCCCCGCCCCCCCCGCTCCCCCCACCCCCGCCGGCCCGCCCGGCAGTCTCCTTCAGCTCCCCTTCAGCCTTGACGGCGCGCGCGCGCCACCCGGCCAGCTCGTCCGCCACATGGCGAAGGATGGTCTCGAGCTGGTCGAGCACCTGTGCATCAGCTCTCTCTCCGTCGTACGCCAAGCTCGCCCTCCAGAGCTTCGAGACCCCGCGCCAGCAGCGCATCCACATCCCGCTCGCGCAGCGTCCGCTCGGGATCGCGGAACGTGCAGTGCCAGGCCACGCCGCGGTGCCCTGCCCGTATGCCGGGTCCCCGATACTCGTCGAATACCTCGAGCCGCTCAAGGAGCGGCCCCGCCGCCCGCCGCAGGACGTCGGACACCTGCGCCGCGGTGACCCCAGGCGGGAGCACGAGCGCCACGTCCCGCTCGACCGGCGGCTGCAGCGGCAGCGCCCGGTACCCGACCAGGTCCCGTTCGGCGGCGGCCAGTCGTACCTCGAAGCCGAACAGCGGAGCGGCCCACACCGGGGCGTCCGCCTCGAGGGGGTTGGCCTGCCCCACCACCTCTCCTCCCTGTTGCACCGCCACCCATCCGACCGCCCCGCCCGTTGCAGGTTCCACGTTACAGCCGGGGGCGGCGGCCGCCACCGCTAACTCAAAGTGGTACTTCAGGTCCCATATGTCCATATCAGGTACTTTCGCACCCTCCGACCAGTGCGCCGGCCGCCGGGCGCCGGTGAGCACCCCGGCCACGGACGTCCATTCTTCGGGCGCACCCGTCCCCCGCCGAAAGACGGTTCCCACCTCGAACAGCCGGATATCGCGATTGCGATTCGCCCAGTTGTATTCGATCCGTCGCATCAGACCCGGCACCAGCCGCCGTCGCAGATACGCCTCTTCGGCGGACATGGGATTGAGGATCGGCACGGCGTCGGGTCCGTCCGGAGGCCCGAGCGGCATGGTGCGTGCCTCGAGCAGGCCGGCGCGCACCAGTTGCTCTCGCACCCGCGCCCGGGCGCGCTCGTCCGGAGCGTCCGGGACCGTGCCCGGCCGGTAGGCGCGCAGCTCGTCTGGGAAGGCGTCGTACCCCTTCAAGCGGGCGACTTCCTCGATCAGGTCCACCTCGCGGGTCACGTCGGGGCGCCAGCCCGGGACCTGTACCGCGAGCCGCCCGTCTTTCGGCGCCACGAAGAAGCCCACGCCAGTGAGCAGGCGCTCAACCTCCGGGCGCTCTATCGCCACGCCGAGGAGATGGTTGACGCGCTCGGGACGGAGGAAGATCGTGCGCTCCTGCTGAGGCTCGGGCCAGAGGTCGAGCGCCGGCGCGCGCACCTCGCCCCCCGCCACGGCAATGATCAGCTCGATCGCCCGCCGCAACGCATCCGGCATCCCGAGCTGGTCGATCCCGCGCTCGAAGCGGTAACTCGACTCGCTCGACAGCTCCAGCGCCCGGCGGGTACGGCGGATGCGGGTAGGCTGAAAGTAGGCGCACTCGAGCACGAGATCCCTCGTGTCGGCGCTCACTTCCGACTCGGCGCTCCCCATGACGCCCGCGACGATGGTGGGGTGCTCGGCATCGCAGATCGCGGTCATGTCGGCGGTGAGCGTACGCGTCACGCCGTCCAGGGTGACGATCTTTTCGCCGGGACGCGCGCGTCGCACGACGACCGCGGGCCCGCGCAGCCTGGCGAGATCGAAGGCGTGGAGCGGCTGGTTCAGCTCGAACAGGATATAGTTGGTCGCATCGACGACGTTGTTGATCGGCCGCTGGCCCACGGCACTGAGGCGGTGGGCGAGCCAGGCGGGACTGGTCCCGACCTTGACCCCTCGGATCACGGCGATCATGTACCGAGGAGCGCCCTCCGGATCCTCCAGGCGAACGTCGACGCCGTCCACCACACCTGTGGCGGACTGGCGGACGGGGGGACGGGCGGACAGTCCGGCGGTCCGGCTGTCCGCCGGTCCGCCCGGTATGGCGGGGAGCTTGACCACCGCACCGATCGATGCGCCCAGCTCCCGGGCGACCCCCTTGTGGCACAGCAGATCGGGGCGGTTCGCCGGCACGTCGATCACGATCTGGTGATCGGCGATTCCCAGCGCGTCGATGAAGCGCGTTCCCGGGGCGGCCGTGGTGTCGAGCTCCAGGATGCCCGCATGGTCGGCGCCGAGACCGAGCTCTTTCGCCGAGCACAGCATGCCGTTGGACTCGACGCCGCGGATCTTCTTGCGCTCGAGCTTCAGCCCCCCGGGCAGTACGGCGCCCACCGGGGCGTACGGGTAGACCTTGCCGGTCTGCACGTTCGGCGCACCGCACACGACCTCGAGGGGCTTGCCCCCGCCTCCCGCGTCCACGAGGCAGAGCGACAGGCGGTCGGCGTCGGGGTGCTTCTTCACCTCCAGCACGCGGGCGATCAGAATGTCGCCCAGGTCCTGGTGCAGCGGGACGACGGCGTCGACGGCGGCGGCGTGGAGCGTCAGGCGGTCCGAGACGTCGCGCGCGTCGAGCGGGCGGTCCAGCAGCGCCTCGAGCCAGCGCCGCGAGACGATCACCGCGTTCCTCCCGCGAACTGCGCGAGGAACCGCACGTCGCTTTCGAACAGCAGCCGAATGTCGGGAATTCCGTGGCGGCTCATGGCGATGCGCTCGGGTCCCATGCCCCAGGCGAAGCCGGTGTATCGCTCGCTGTCCACGCCGCAGTTTTCGAGCACCGCGGGGTGCACCATCCCCGAGCCGAGGATTTCCATCCACCCGGTCTGCTTGCAGGTGGCGCACCCCGCACCCCCGCAGATCTGGCACTGCACGTCCATCTCGGCCGACGGCTCGGTGAAGGGGAAGAACGACGGCCGGAAGCGCACCCGTGTATCCGGGGCGAAGAACCGGCGCGCGAACGTGGCCAGCGTCGCCTTGAAATCCACGAAGCTGATCCCCTCGTCCACGGCGAGTCCTTCGATCTGCTGGAACACCGGAGAGTGCGAGGCATCGAACGGGTCGCGGCGGTACACCTGTCCCGGGATCACGACACGGATCGGCGGCGGGTAGCGCTCGAGCGTGCGGATCTGCACCGGCGAGGTATGGGTGCGCAGCAGCAGGTCCCCGCCCAAATAGAACGAGTCCTGGGCGTCGAGGGCCGGGTGGTCCTTCGGGAAGTTCAGGGCGAAAAAGTTGTACCGCTCGGTCTCGGCTTCGGGACCCACGGCGCGCGTGAATCCCAGCTCGCGGAAGATGTCACAGATCTCGTCCACGACCTGAGTCACGAGGTGGAGCCCGCCTCGCCAGCCGGCGCGGGCGGGCATGGTGAGATCCACGCCCGTGACGGCGCCGGCGGCGCGTTTGAGGTCGCGCTCGCGGGCGTCGAAGGCGGCCTCGAACTCACGTTTCAGCGCGTTCGCCGCCGCGCCGACCTCCTTCTTGGAGGACGGCTCGAGCTTGGGCAAGCGCCCGAGAATGTGGGTGAGGGCGCCGGCCTTGCGTCCCAGGATCTCGGTCTTGAGATCCGAAAGCCGGCGCTCGTCCGCCTGCGGAATCTCCTTCAGACGCTCCCGCAGCTCGGCGAGGGCTGCCAGGAGGTCGCGCATGATCAGAGCGCCTGCTTGGCGACCTCCGCGAGGTGCTCAAACGCGGCGGGATCGCGGACGGCGAGATCGGCGAGCACCTTGCGGTTGATCTCGACGCCGGCCCGGCGGAGCCCGTTCATGAGGCGGCTGTAGGACAGCTGGTGCAGCCGCGCGGCCGCGTTGATGCGCGTGATCCAGAGCCGGCGGAAGTCGGCCTTCTTGCGGCGGCGGTCCCGGTAGGCGTACTTCTGGGCCCGCTCGACGGATTCCTTGGCCGCCTTCCACAGCTTGGACCGCCCGCCGAAGTAGCCCTTGGCGAGCTTCATGATCTTGTTCTTGCGCTTCAGACGCGCGACGTTGCTCTTGACGCGGGGCATGGATCGCTCCTTACGCCATCAACAGACGCTTGAGACGGTGCTCGTCGCCCTTCGACACCAGCGTGGGCTTGCGCAGGCGACGCTTCCGCTTGGGGTGCTTCTTGGTCAGGATGTGCCTCTTGTAGGCGTGGTAGCGGCGCAGCCGGCCGCTCCCCGTCAGCCGGACGCGTTTGCGTAATGCACGCTTCGATTTCTGCTTGGGCATTGGATCCTCATGGTCGTCGTCCGTCATCCGTTGTCCGTCGTCCGTTCCTACGGAACACGGATGACGGATGACGTTTTACTTCGGTGCCAGGACCATCGACATGTTGCGGCCCTCGAGCTTCGGGTCCTGCTCGATCTTGGCGATGTCCTTCAGCGCGTTGGCGACCCGGTCGAGCACCGCGCGCCCCAGGTCGATGTGGGCCATCTGTCGACCGCGGTACATCATCGTCACCTTCACCTTGTTGCCGTCCTGCAGAAACTCCCGCGCGTGCCGAGTCTTAAACTCGAAGTCGTGATCGTCGATCCCCGGCCGGTACTTCACTTCCTTCAGATGGATGACGTGCTGCTTTTTCTTGGCCGCCCGCGCCGCCTTCGCCTCCTCGAACTTGAACTTCCCATAGTCCATGATCTTCGCGACCGGGGGTCGCGCGAGCGGGGCCACCTCGACCAGGTCGAGACCTCGCTCTTGCGCCGCCGCCAACGCTTCCTCGACGGTCAGCACGCCGAGCTGTGCTCCGTCGGGGGCAATCACGCGGATCGGGCTGATCCGGATCTGCCGGTTGACTCGGATGCGCGGTGCTTTGTTGTTCGGGCTTTCGATCGCCAGGTGCCGTTCTCCTCCACGAGAAAGAAAAGAAAAAGCGGATTCCGTCGGCCCCTGGAATCCGCGCCCCGCCGTCCGTCCTCAGTCATCCGTTATCCGTAAGGACGGACGACGAACAACGGATGACGGACGACGTTCCTCGACCCTAGAGCACTCCCCGATCCGGAGAGGCAGCGGGTGAGGCGCACTCAGGCGCCCGCTTGCCGTATTGTCGGGGCTAAGTTAGCCCGCCCGAAGCGGGTCCACAAGTGCAAACGCCTTGCCGTCACGCCCCAGGCGGCCAGCGACCATTGCGGGATCGTGCTCGAACATCAGCAGCCACCCCTCCCCTTCCGCTCGCGCATACAGTCGTCGCTTCGACTCGAGAGTCACGAGCGGCTCCAGGTCGTAGCCCATGATCCAGGGGAGCGGCAGATGCGCGCTCGTCGGGACCAGGTCCGCCAAGAAGCACAGCCGCTCACCGCCGCTCTCGACCAATATCGATTGGTGATAGGGCACGTGCCCCGGTGTCGGAAAGCAGCGGATCCCGGGGAGCGGCTCCGCCTCCCCGTCGATGAGGGTGAACGGGACCGACTCGAAGTTGCCCGGGAGGTAGCTCGCCGCGGTGCGCTCGTTGGTGTGCCGGGCGAACTCGAGCTCTCCCTTTTGCACCAGGTAGGTCGCCCGGGGAAAGGTGATCCGAATGGCCCCTTCCGCACCTCCACCACCCTTCACCACCTCCCGATAGGTATTGCCGCCCGCGTGATCGAAATGCAGATGGGTATCGATCACCCAGCGGACGTCCGCGGGGGCGTAGCCGAGCTCCGCCAGCGCATCCTCCAGCTGGGTACGCCCGTCCTTCCCTTCGTTCGCGACCCCGTAGATGTCCTTGAACTTGTCGTCCTCCTTGTTGCCGAGCCCCGTGTCCACGAGGACCAGCCCGTCGTCGTGCTCGACCAGCAAACAGCGGAGCGCCAAGGGAATGCGGTTGCGCTCATCGGCCGGAATGCGACGCTGCCACAGGGGTTTCGGCACGACGCCGAACATGGCGCCGCCGTCGAGGCGTTGCGAACCGCCCTCCAATGCGTGACACCGGAGCCGGCCCACTTGGAAAGTGGTGTGGGTCATTCGAATGCGGAATGCGGAATGCGGAGTGCGGAGTTGGCGGGAAGGGTCGCTCGCAGATCGACGCTCGCATTGTCACTCCGCATTCCGCACTCCGCATTCCGCACTTTCTTGTGCCGCGGCCGGTCATGCAACTCCACCAGTTGTTCCAGCGTCTCCACCCCGCGATCCCGAGCGCGGCCCAGCAGCGCTCGCAGGACGTACGCGGTCGCCAGCGCGTCCCCGAACGCGCGATGGCGGGCCGGGTTGTCGACCCCGAAGAACGCCGCCACGTGATCGAGCCCCCGGTGGCGCAGCTCGGGCACGAGGCGGCGGGTGAGGCGGACCGTACACAGGGGCTTGCCCACCGGCGCGGGGACGCCGACGGTGGCGCATTCGACCGCCAGGAACCGCCAGTCAAAGCGGGCGTTGTGGGCGACGAATACGCCGGCCTCGAGCGCCCGGCCGAGACCGGCGGCAACGTCCTCGAACCGGGGGCGACCGACGACCAGGCCGTCGGTGATACCGGTGAGGCGCGCCACCCACGGCGGGATCGGGATACCGGGGTCGAGCAACGCCTCGAAGGCAAGGTGGACGGTGCCGCCCTCGAGGATCGCCACCGCCACTTCGAGGATGCGCCCGCCGTTCTGGGCCCCCCCCCGCCCCCCGGTCGTCTCCACATCGACGACGGCGAAGCGGGAGTGCTCGAGGGATGGCGGCGGGAGGACCAGGCTAGAGGTCATCGCGTCGGAGCGGTAACGTCATGCAGCGGGGGCCGCCGCCGCCCCGCACCAGCTCGCTCCCGTCCATCGTGATCACGGCCCGCTCGCCGTCGCCCAGGGCCTCTTCGCCCGTCAGCAGGTTGACGGCGGCCACCGTCTTGAACCCGGCGTGCTCGAGCTCCCGCAGCGTGGCCTCGTTGCGGGCGTAGGTGACGGTCACGCCGGGCTGCACCGCGAAGAAATTGCAGGCCGAGGACCACTGCTCACGCTCCTGCAACGAGCGGTCCGAGCCGCCGCAGAACACCGGCTCGAGGGGGTGATCCACCGCCTGCATGGCGGCGAAGAAGTTCGGCATCTCCTTCACCCCCTTCGATTTCTTGCGACGGTGCAGCACGGCGAGCCGCTCCGGCCCCACGAAATGGGGCGGATAGATGCAGCACAGCTCGCGGTCGAGCTGTGTAAAGATCATATCCAGGTGAATGGCGGTCCGCTCGTTGGGCATCACCACGACGATCACGTCCCTCACGCCGCAATGCTCGAACACCAGGTCGCACAGGTGGTCGAGGGCGGCGGGGCTGGAGCGCTCGCTGAAGCCGGCGTTCTCGAGACAGGGGTGATAGCGGAACAGCGCCTTGACGAGCAGCTCCTCGGTCCAGCGCACCCCATAGCGCATCGAGCCGATGATCGAGTGCTCACCGATCACGATGCCCACGTCGCGCGTGAAAAACAGGTTGGGGAGCGGGGGGAGGGCGTAGCCGGTCTCGTTCAGGGCGCGCGCGATCGGTCCCGCCTCTTCCAGCGCGCCCTCGACCATGCGGCCGACGAGGGCCTCGGGGGACAGGGTCGCCAGCTGCTTGGCGAGGGCGTCCGACGGGACCACCTCGAGCGCCCGGGTCACGAGGAACTCGCGCACGTCGGGGCGCGCCACCAGCTCGGTCAGCAGCGTGCGCACTTCGTAGACCTGGGCGAAGCGCTCCAGCACGGTCACGAACCGCCGGTGCTCCCGTTGCGCGAGCTCCAGGTCGATGATGTCGTCGTACAGGTAGTCTTCGCGGCTGCCGGGGGTGACGGCGACGAGCTCGCGCCCGGGCGTGTGGACCAGGACGGCCCGCAGCGGACCGATTTCCGAGGTGACGTGGACGCGGGCCATGGGCGGAATCTAACGCGCTTCACCGGTTCGCCAACGCGAAGCTGAGGGTTTCCAGCTCCAACGCCATGTTCACCGACTTCACCGCCACGTCGCCGGGGACGGCGAGCTGCACCGGGGCGAAATTGAGGATGGCCTTCACCCCCGCCCGCACCAGCCGGTCCACGACGTCCTGCGCCGATTCGGCGGGGGTGACGACGATGGCGATGTCGCTGGGCTCCTTGGCGAGGTCGGCGTCGAGATGGCGGATGTCGCGTACCACGAGGCCATTCCAGCGGGAGCCGATTTTCTTGGGGTCCTTGTCGTAGATCGCGGCGACGTGGAAACCGCGCTGGCGGAACCCGGGATATTGCACGAGCGCGCTGCCGATCCGGCCCGCGCCGACGAGGACGACGCGGTAGGTGCGTCGCAGACCGAGGATGTCCCGGATGCGGGCGGTGAGCTCGGGGACGGAATAGCCCAGGCCGCGCTTGCCGAACGAGCCGAAGAAGGAGAGGTCCTTACGAACTTGCGCCGACGTCGTGCCGCCGCGCCGGGCCAGCTCGGCCGAGGAGATGGTGGTCTGGCCCTGCGCGTCAAACTGCTCGAGGAACCGGAGGTAGAGGGAGAGCCGCCGCACCGTGCTCTCAGAGATCTTCCTCATATTGTGAATTATTTCACAATCGAGCGCTCCAACGCAAGAGCCGCACGAACCGGTCCGGACTGAGCGTCTCGGGACGCGCCATGGGATCGACCCCGAGCGCCGCGAGTCCGGCCGCCACGCGCGGGGCGGAGTGCCCGGTGGCCCCCGCGACCACGTTCCGCAGCTGCTTGCGCCGCCGCGAGAAGCAGGCAGTGACGAATGCGCGGAATACCACGATCTCTTCAGGCGCGACCAGTGGCTGGGCGAGCGGCGTGAGGCGCACCAGGGCGCTGTGAACCTTGGGCGGCGGCGTGAACGCCCCCGCGCGCACGGTGAAGAGCCGCTCCACGCGACATACCGCTTGCACGCCCACGGAGAGGGCACCATAGGTTTTCGACCCCGGCGGCGCCGCGACGCGATCGGCGACTTCCGCCTGGACGAGAAACACGATGCACGCGGGGAGCGGTGGAGTGAGGGCCTTGTCGATGAGAGGGGAGGTGATGGCGTAGGGGATGTTGCCGATCACCTTGAAACGCGGAACGCGGAACGCGGAAGGCGGAACAGCCATAGCCTGCCAATCGAGGCGCAGCGCGTCTCCGTGAACGACGGTCAGTCTATCTGTTCCGCGTTCCGCCTTCCGCGTTCCGAGTTCGGCTGCCAGTCGGCGATCTTTTTCTATCGCGATCACCCGCAGCCCGCGGGCGAGCAGTTCGTCGGTCAGGCTCCCCTTCCCCGCCCCGATCTCGACCACGACGTCGTCGGGGGCGGGCTCGAGCGCGTCGGCGATGCGCTGCAGGATGTTCCGGTCGGTGAGAAAGTGCTGGCCGAGCCGCTTGTCCGGAATCACACCTTGAGGATCACGACGGTGCGGTCGTCGGCGGGCGGCGCGCCGCCGGTGAAGCCGGCGAGGTCGGCGTGCACGGACTCGAGGATCTCGCGCGCCGGACGGTCCTTCAATCGGGCCACGTGGCCCAGCACGCGCTCCTCGCCGAAGCGCCCGGCTCCCCCGGCTCC